>Ga0308400_1000012_pt1 | contig 77650 bp, 69 predicted proteins | sample HotsprSampOS1265_FD_203451 | JGI IMG/M metagenome (GOLD analysis project Ga0308400, IMG submission 203451) | Hot spring phototrophic mat microbial communities from Octopus Spring, Yellowstone National Park, Wyoming, United States - 20060914_OS12-65 ...
CCAGTTCGCCCGTCGCGCCCGCTACCCGCTGCGCGTCCCGCACTTCTTGCTGCTTGAAGGCATAGTAGATGGTAACCGGGAAGGCGGGGTGAGCCTGCCCGACTAGGTTGTGCAACGCACGGGTCATCCCGTCCATGAAAAACCGCTCGGCGGCTTGTTTGCTGCCGTGGCGGTAGGGAGTGGCGACCAGCTCTTCCGCTTTGGGGGTGGAGAGGGTGGCGTAGAGGTCGGGGAAGATTGGTCGGAGCGTGCGGCGCAGCCAGACGTAGAAGAAGTCGGAGAGGTCGGCGTAGCCGATGTTGTCGTAGTACGGCGGGTCGGTGGAGATGATTTTATCTTGGCTGAGTGTTTGGGATTGAGCGTCGGCTTGGCGAACCGTACCATTTGCACAGGCTGGCGCTACCTCAAGAGCTTTCCAGACCCAGTCTACCATTGCCATCCAGTTTCCAGAGGAGTTGCAGAGAGGGTTAGCTTCTGCAAAATCCCAATTCATAGGGATCGCTTGCCGGCTAAATGTATTTCTGATCAGTTCCTTGCTTGAATGCCAGGTACAAATTGCTGACCAATAATCCGAACTCTTATCCACCGCCAACGCCAAATACACCCCCACGGCCTGGGCATAGGCAGTGGCGCCGGTGCCGCCATCGTTCAGTCCGACACCATCGTCCGGCAGTCCTGCGGCCTGGGCATCTCGTCTGACGCACTCCATTGCCTCGCCCACCAGGTCGGCAAAGGTGGTGAGTGCCACCAGTTGGCGCGGGGTGAAGAGGTCGGCCCATGTGAAGAACCCATAGCCACGACCACTGACCAGATTGGTTGTCTCCCGATTCATCGGCAGATCGGGCTTCCACGTCGGCTGTGCGCTGCGCGCCATCGCCTCGTGCTCGGCAGTCGGCGGCAGGTAGACCCGGCCCCGTGGCCCTTCGGCAACGATCGCCAGCATCCGGGCACCCATCCGCCCGGCCATACTCTCGGCCTTGATGTACGCATCCGCAATCGGCATCCCAGACAGCAGGCAGCGAAAGTTGGCGCCGCGGGCCAATTGGGTACCGTGCTTTGCCCACTCCGGCGGCTTCCCGACGCGCACCGTGAAGTGGTAGGTGTCCCCCGTCACCACCGGCTCCACATACGCCTCGTGGCCCGGCTTGCTGGAGAGGATGAAGGTCGTGACCAGCGGCACCTCCACGTGGGCGAAGGCGGGGTTGGGACTGCGCACGGTGCGCGCCCACAGCCAGGCAATCACCGTGAGCTGCTGCCCGATCAGCGGCACCAGGTCCGGGCGGTCGGCTGCCAGCTCCGCGGTGATGGTGATCGGCGGGTACAGATGCCCGATCCGTCGCTGCGCCTGTTCCCGCATCCACTGACCGTAATACCGCACGTCGGCCGCCAACCCCTGCGCGCCGCGCCAGGCGTTGAGATCGAGGTGCTGGCGATCCTGCAGATTGACCGGCGGGCAGTCGCGGAATTTCGGCGGGATTTCGATCATCGCCTTGTTGATCGTCACCGCCACCGGGTTGAGGTCGCTGGCATAGGCCTCCAACCCCAGCCGTTGCGCCTCGAGCGGGATGGACCCGCCACCGGCAAACGGATCGTGTACCCCTGGCAGCGGCGGGATCTGTCCGGTACGGATGGCCTCGGCGATCTCGTCGTCGGACAGGCGTTCTGCCGCCGTCCCGCCCAGGCAGTGCCGCGCCCAACTCCGCCGGATTTCGCAGCGGGCGCGCTCGAGTACCTCCTCGTTGGTGGTGTGCTCCCATACGACCAGGTGTTCGATGATGCGGAACAACCGCTCGCGTTCGCGCTGTTGCGCTGCCTCAGTTGGAAACAGCTCCGGCCAGGCCGATGGGTCGTCGACCATCTGGGCAAAGAGCACGGCGCGGGCGGCGGCCAGCGGGCGACGCGCCCACCACAGGTGGAGCGTCGAGGGGTGGCCGTGCCGGATCGACTTCTCGCGGGCGCTGGCGGTGTTGATAGCATCGAGGGGCAGGGCTACCTCAATCAGTTTCTTGCGTGGTGGTGTGGTGTTCATGCGGGTTCCTCTCCACGGGTGAATAGCTCGGCGAAATCGTAGGTCACGCTGGTCACACCAAAGTCCGGCTCACGACGGAAGGGCCGGCGCAGATAGCGCACGCGGTGGCTGCCGTCGGGTTGGAACGCGACCATCAGATGATAGCGGGTATCAGCGAAAGCGCGTTTCGCCGGTCTTTGCTCGTCGAAATGCCATGGGCAACCACGTTCAACATAGGTCAAGCCAGCGTTGTGAGCACGAAACAGACGTGCTGCGGTCATAGACTCACCGTGATCACGAGTGATGAATGGTATCGCCTTCATTCCGTGATCCAGATCGTCTACGACCATCCCCAATACGTTGGGAGGAATACCACGCAGAGCGGATGAAAGGTGAATACCTCGAAAACGTGTCATGCATCATTCTCAGTGTCAACAGAAGCAACACGGTACCACCGAATACGGCTGAACCCGTTGTCGGTTCAGAGAATCTATCGAGCGGGCACATATTCTGCTATCTGAACCGGAAACCGTTTTGCGCGCCTTCTCTTTGTACATTATATCCCGATCACCAAACGACGTTCGTACCACCCACCTCGTTGGGTGAGAGGAAGGGGGAGATGGTTGGCGCCCCTCACCATTGCCCCTGTCCTCTTTCCCTTCCCACACGGGGCGAGGAAGGGGGGTGCGGCGCAGGGCGCTTCTGCGCTACTCCCCTCTCCCGCAGCGCGGGAGAGGGGCCGGGGGTGAGGGCAGGCCCCTCACGCAATGATTGCGCGGGTACGGTACGTCCCCAATGAGAAGTCTGGGTTTTTGATCAGGCGCTGAGTGCGCGGCACCGTTGCCCCCCGACCACCTTCTACCGGCCAACCGCATAAGAATCGGTCTGTAGACTGTTATCGACTCTATTGTCACGCCAGGTATTATACAGGCAAGGGAGGTGTCTATGCGACGCTTACTGCTGATACTCTTCATAGTATGCCTCATCGGCGTGGATCAAGCGGGATTGTTGGGACAGATACAGCCAGCCTACTCTTACCATACCCGACAGCAGAGCCGCTCGGCGCCACCCTCCCGTCCTGGTCCCACGATTGAGGTGTTTGTACGACCTGAGTTTGCGGCGCGAATGCACCGTTTACGCGCTACTATCCTGAAAGCGGCAGCGCAGCACAACCATCCGCAGTTGTCGGGGATGAGTGATTACGAATTTGCTGTAGTCATAGCTACAATTCTCTACAACGAAAACTTTGGCTGGGCGGAAGAGCTGATTCCGCCGTTGCGGATGGTAACGCCGGTATACCAGTCTGCTCAGCAGCAGGTCAATTTGCACGGACTGGGGACAAATTTTAGTGTCTGGCCGGCGAATCTGCGACCGTCGGTTGCGGCTGAAATACTGGCCGGTAAGGTACCGCTGGCCGATGGCCGTGTGCTGTATGTGCCGCTGCGGGTAGCCGGAAGCCGGATTGATCCAACTACTTTCAACGATCAACGGGCCTTGTTTGCGGCACTCACGGCTGAAATCAGTGACGACGAGCTGGCAATCAACTATCTGGCAGCAAATCTTGAACGTGGCGTCTGGCGGGCAGTTATCGAGGGTCAACCAATTTCTTGGCGAACCCTTGCCGCCTGGCATAACCAGGGTATTGTTGATCCGGTTGCCATTCGGAATAATCCAACCGCTCGTGATTACGTGCGACGGGCGGCGGCCTATCTTCCTCTGGCGCGTTCCCTCCTTGCCCCTGCTAACGATGCGTTGACGATGCATGCAGTGTAATTAGTAGTGAAAATACACCGATTGGTACGCACGAGAAACCTCACTTAGCTGCTCAAGATTCTCCGTACCGTCATTCGGTATGCAGGTCGGATGCCCACAAGCCCCGGCAACCGTGTAGATCGGGAATGTCAAGCGGGTAGGAACGACGTTCTTCGGCAAACAGAACCAAAACCTGAAAACTCTGCAAAGCTCTATCGCCCTTTCGCCTCTTGCGCGACCCTGATAACTGATCCATAATCAAATAGGTTTCCGATTCAACGCTTTATTAACACGTGGCAATCATAGCTTTTCTGGCTTCCGCCGTATCACCTGTCATGGACAGCCGACATGATGCTCGCCAATTTTGCTGAACTGGCGTGTTATCTGCCAGGAATTATTCGACAACGACTGAATAACATCAATCCCGATGGTCGGCTCGAACCGACAAAAGAGACTTTCCCAGCGGCGATACTCTCGGCAGACCTTTCTGGCTTTACAGCTCTTACTGAGCATTTAACGCACACCAGTCCTACAGGAGCGGAAGAACTTACCCAGATTCTAGACCTCTATTTTGGTCATCTGGTGCGGATTGTCACCTCACACGGCGGGGATGTGATTAAGTTCTCTGGTGACGGTTTAATTGCCCTTTGGTACGGAGCGGAAGACTTAGCACTACTCACACGTCGTGCTGTTCAGTGTGGGCTAGCAATCCAGATGATGATGTCGCCGGTAATCTGGAGCACTGAAGCCATTGATGTTAAAGCCCGTTCATTGCGGGTACGGGTAGGGATCGGAGCCGGTGACGTTACATTGATGCACCTCGGTGGTATTTTTGAACGGTGGGAGTTGCTGATCGTTGGTGATGCAGTTCGTGATACTGGTGCTGCCGAAGCTGCTGCACCACCGGGTGAAGTTGTTTTGACGGAAACAGCCTGGAAGCTGGTACAGCCGTGGTGTGAAGCGAAACAGCTCTCGGATGGACGCTGGCAATTGACAGCTTTGCTTGACGACGTACCGTTGCGGGCTTTTGCCACACCGGTCATCGACCAGGATCAGATCGAATTCTTGCGTTCGTATGTACCGAAGGCAATCCTGAGCCATATCGATGCCGGCCAGACGGCATGGCTGGCCGAGCAGCGCTACGTCACTGTTCTCTTTGCCCATCTTGGTGATCTAACTGCCGAGACACCATTACCGGCAGCACAGGCTGCAATCCGTGCACTGCAAACTTGTCTCTACCGGTATGAGGGAAGTATTAGTCGGCTTGGCACCGATAACAAGGGGCCAACGTTGCTCGCCGCCTTCGGCCTGCCGCCGTTTGCCCATGAAGATGACGCCTTACGAGGCGTGCTGACCGCACACGACATTGTGAATACCCTCTCGAATCTCGGCTTTAGCTGCACGATTGGCATAGCTAGTGGCATAGCACTTTGTAGCTCGGTAGGCGGCCAAGATCGGCGTGAATACACAATGATGGGATCGGTCGTTAATCGAGCTGCACGGCTGATGCAGGCAGCACATCAAACTGATGTTACGATTTTGTGTGATAGTGAAACTGTAGCCGCCTGTCGCGACCGGGTCAGTTTCAGTGCACTCCCCCCGCTGCATTTGCGCGGCATCGCTGACCCTGTTACTGTTTTCCAACCAATCTTCGATCCTGCCAATACCCTCAGCGTACAACGGATTCACATTGATCGTGATGGTGAAGCACTGATTGGACGAGCGAGCGAGCTAGCACTGCTGCGCGATCGTTTAGAGCGTCTCCAACGCGGTCAGAGTGGTGGTGTGTTGATCCTTGGCGAGGCCGGTATTGGCAAATCGCATCTGATCCAGACCTTTCTTACTCAGGCTCGTGCGCATGGAACTATCGTCCTGCATGGCACGGCACGATTTATTGAGCGCAGTCCATACTCTGCGCTCCGCAGTGGATTGCCAGTATTGCTGAACGATGGACGGCTGGCGACACTCAGCGATAGCATTTACAGTCTTGCCAGTGAGTTGTGGCCGACCAATCTGAGCAACCAGGGCCTTTCCGCGCATGCACAGCCGCAGATTCATACCCAGCGGCTCCATGACGGATTGATTACAGTGCTTAGCCGGGTTGCTGAGCATGCCCCTCTTCTGGTCGCCATCGAAGATGTGCAGTGGCTTGATGACCCAACCTGGACACTGTTAGCCGATCTGCTTGATCAAGATGCGCCAATCCTGATTATCCTGACCGGTCGGCCACCGCTCTCCATCACGGAAGAACGTCAGCGCCTGCTTCACCACCGCTTGCTTGAACAGATCAAACTCCACGGATTAAGTCCACCGGAAATTCACGACTTGCTCGCACGCTATCTTGACGTGAAGCAAGTCGATGAAGCCATTTGGCGACTGATAGCGGAGCAGACGCAAGGGCACCCCTTCTTTAGCATTGAGCTGGTTAAGGCGCTGCGCGACGCCGGTCTGCTGATGCGGCAACCACATATCTGCCGCTTTGTGCCTGGGGCCACCAGACGTGCGCTTCACATGGTGCGTCTCCCATCTACCGTGCAAGGCCTGATCACTAGCCGCTTTGATCAACTGACACTTGACCAGCAATTAACGCTGAAAGTAGCGAGTGTTATCGGGGTTGAGTTCGATACGGCGACATTGCAGGCCATTCATCCAGATCACATTTCTGAAGAGCAACTAACTGCTCAACTCTTTGCAATGCAGCAAAGCGGCTTGATCGCCCTTGAACGTTCTGGGCCAACGATCAGATACACGTTCCGACCGGCGACTATCGCAGAGGCTATCTACAATCTGATGAGTTTTGCCCAGCGCCGGCAATTACACGCCCAATTTGCCAACTATCTTGAACAACATTATGGTCATGATCCACAGCGGGCGATGACCATTGCTCATCACTGGAAAGCAGCCGGTGAATTAATCCGCGCCCGGCCATACCTTGATCGGGCCGGTGAATTGGTGCTGCGTAATGGTGATTATGCTGGTGCGATTGATCTGCTAGAGCAAGCGTATCAAATCGGCGACGATGAGTCGGCTGCAACTATCGGACATAGAGAGCGTTTACTGGCAGAGGCGTGTTATTATCAGGGAAGGCTCGCTGAGAGTTATCACTTTTTGCAGCGTTCGTTTACCCATCTCGGTCTTGCTCTCCCAACCGACCGCCGTACCCTTCCCTGGGCAATTTTGACTGAACTTATCCGCTATATCCTGAGACTGATAAAGCCCGGTAACGACAGCAAACCAATCAACGATCATCTAATGGAGATCGCTCAGGCGGCAAATGTGTTAATTCAGATCAATTTTTACCATAACGATCTGTTAAAGACTCTCCATGGCCTTCTGTTTACCCTTAATCTGGCCGAAACCGCACATGTACCTGCGCTGAAAGCCCGTGTTTACGCCTGTATGGAACTGGTTTTGAATCGATTGCCCCCGCTTGCCAGCCTGTATCGCCGCAAAGCGATGCGGCTGGCCAGGCGTCTCAACGATCCTTCTACTACTGCCTGGATTGCCCAGATGCAGGGACTGGCCGCACTCGGGCGGGGTGACTGGCGACGTGCACAAGCAGCCCTAGAATTCGGCAGTAATATCGCCCAGCAAACAGGCGAAACACGACGCTGGATCGAATGTCGCGCTATCTGTGTGATGCTGCAATCACGGATGGGAAATATTGCTACGGCCATGGCCGAGACAGCCGAAGTGATTGCCCGTGGTGAGCGAAGCCGCGATCATCAGGTTCAGGTGGGAGGGCGTCTGAGTGCTGTCGAGTTATACCTGGTAACGGGCGATATTCCAGCAGCAATTACCGAATGGCAGGCTGCCAGTAACCTCTTTACCGATGCAAGTCGCGTTAGTCGTGCCGATCAAATCTGGCATACCATGCTGGCGGCGCGTATTGCGTTACTTAGAGGCGACACCCATCAGGCGCATGAATTGGCTGTGCAGGCCCTGCAACAGATCGATGCTGCACCACCGCTGGCTGTTTACCTGCTCCGCAGTTATGAAGCCCTGACCACTATGCCACTCTCCTGGCGACAACGTTGGATAGCACGCCTTATTCGTTGGCAGGTTGGCATAGTTTTCCCGATCGCGCTTTGGAAGGAGAGGAAGAAATAGGGGCGAAAAGAGCAAGTATGATGGGCAATTCCCCATGTAAGGGAGGGGCAGGTTTCATATTAGCACCTACCCCTCCCAGTATTAGTCAACGTAGCTCTTTGAGAGTGGCTGAAGAACCTTTCTGCACCTGTCTTTCTCCCCTTCCTCTTTCGTAAGGGGAAGGGGAGGTGGCTGCCATACGCTGATCTACACGAACATAGTCAAACAATAGCTCAGACTTCCAGCCACGCACGCCGGGACGCAGGTCAAAGGCCCGCGTCCTCAGACTATGAGAGCATTTTCAGCCACTCTCTTAGTTCACCGTGTACTCACCCTCAACGACGCCGTCATCTTTCCGGCCACTGCTGCTAGCGCCTGGTGCTGCGCCATCACCGTAGGCGGCCTGCGAGACCTTGAACAGCGCTTGCTGCAAGTCGCTCGAGAGTTGCTGGATGCGGCTGCGATTCTCTTGCGCAATCGCCTCGCGCAGATCCTTAATCAAGCCCTCGATCCGACTGCGCTCAATGCTGTCAACTTTATCACCCAGCTCCTTCAGCGACTTCTCGGCCTGGTAAGCCAAGCTATCGGCCTGGTTCTTCATCTCGACCAGCTCGCGGCGAGCCTTATCTTCGGCGGCGTGCAGTTGGGCTTCACGCACCATCCGCTCCACCTCTTCTTTCGAGAGGTTGGTGCTGGCGGTAATGGTGATCCGCTGCTCTTTGCCGGTTGCTTTATCACGTGCGCTTACGTTCAAGATACCGTTCGCATCGATATCGAACGTCACCTCGATTTGTGGCACACCACGCGGCGCCGGTGGAATCCCTTCGAGGCGGAAGCGACCCAGTGAGATGTTGTCGGCAGCCATCTCACGCTCGCCCTGCAAGACGTGAATATCAACCGCCGTCTGACCATCAGCCGCCGTCGAGAAGATCTCGGTCTTACGGGTGGGGATGGTCGTATTCCGTTCGATCAGTTTGGTCATCACCCCACCGAGTGTCTCCACACCGAGCGAGAGCGGCGTTACGTCGAGCAAGAGCACATCTTTCACTTCACCGCCCAACACACCGGCCTGGATCGCCGCACCAACAGCGACCACCTCGTCAGGGTTTACGCTCTTGTTCGGCTCTTTGCCGAGCATCTTGCGTACCAGCTCCTGAACGACCGGCATCCGGGTTGAACCACCAACCAGCACGACTTCATCAATTTGGCTTGGCTGCAAACCGGCATCCTTAAGCGCCCGCAACACCGGATCGCGGAGCCGCTCGGTCAGATGCGCTGTCAATTGCTCGAACTTGGCGCGGGTTAGCTTCATGGCTAGGTGTTTCGGCCCGCTGGCATCAGCTGTGATGAACGGCAGGTTGATCTCCGTCTCCATCATCGAGCTGAGTTCCATCTTGGCCTTCTCCGCTGCCTCTTTCAGGCGTTGCAATGCCTGGCGGTCTTTGCTCAGATCGATACCCTGATCTTTGCGGAACTCCTCGATGATCCAGTTAACGATTGCGGCATCGTAGTCATCGCCACCAAGGTGAGTATCACCACTGGTCGCCTTCACTTCGATGACGCCATCACCAACCTCAAGGATGCTAACGTCGAAGGTACCACCACCCAGGTCGAAGACCAGAATGGTCTCGTCCTTCTTCTTGTCTAACCCATAAGCGAGTGCCGCAGCCGTCGGCTCGTTGATGATTCGTAGTACCTCCAAACCGGCAATCTTACCGGCGTCTTTGGTTGCCTGACGCTGGCTGTCGTTGAAGTAAGCCGGTACGGTAATGACAGCCTGTGTCACCGGTTCACCCAGGAAGGCCTCGGCATCAGCTTTGAGCTTCTGCAAAACCATAGCCGAGATCTCCTGCGGTGCATATTCCTTGCCGGTCTGCGGGACATAAATGCGCACATCGTTGCGCGGCCCTTTGACAACCTTAAAGGGCACCCGCTCTCGCTCTTCCTTCACCTCGTCGAAAGAACGGCCAATAAAGCGCTTAACCGAATAAAGTGTATTTTCAGGATTGATGGTTGCCTGACGCTTAGCGGTCAAACCGACTAATCGCTCACCATTCTTAGCGAATGCAACCATCGATGGTGTCGTGCGGTTGCCTTCTGCGTTCGGAATGACAACCACGTCACCACCTTCCATCACTGCGATGCACGAGTTAGTCGTGCCCAAGTCAATTCCTACAATCTTGCCCATAGTTCTGGCCTCCCGTTGCAATGTTGTTGTGTCCCCTGCGGGCATTTATCTCTGTGTGTAGTTTACCCGTTTTCTACCAACGATACACTAGCGGTATATTAGAGGTATGTTTGAATCTGCCCCATCTGCGATGTGTACTAAGGGTGTTTCGGAGTGACACCGACAAATGTCACTACTTGAATGGTCGGGGAAACGGTGGCGGGCGACGCATGTGTCGCGACGACGCGATGGAACGGGCAGCCTCACCTTCCCCCCAGCCCCCTTCCGCACCCCCGCTGGAGGATTCGCACCTCCTGCTCAGTCCTCTTTCCTCTCCTCACATCACCACCGCCAGGTGAGGTGAAAACTTTGAAAACCCCAGTGAGTCCCCCCCTCGTCCACCATTACTGAATATAGCGAGTGGGTGAGAAACCAGCTCTTATCGGCGTTGTATTTGAGAGTGCTCAACTCCGGGGAAGCATCATAGTCAGAACGACCGCGACAGCAAGATTGCCCGTGCCGCACGTCGTCCGCTCTCGAAGGCCCCATGCACCGTGGCAATCTCGGCGCCGGTTACCGTTGCTTCACCGGCAAAATGGATTGGGCCAAGGGGCATCGCCAGAGTTACACGGGCTGCCGGGGTACCAGCAGAGCTATACGTGTATGCCCCTCGACTCCACGGGTCTCGCGACCAGTCAATCAGACGTCCGCCGAGGAAGTATGGCTTCACCTCAACAGCAAACAGGGTTTGTAGCTCACGCAACGCGACCGCAATAGCCTCGCTTTCGCCCAGTTCAGCCACCTTAAGCGCCTGCTGCCCACCCGTGTAACCCATGAGCGTTGGCGTTCGGGTACTGGACACCGGCCACCACGTAGCAATTACACCATCGGTGCTAAGGACCGTAAAATCTGACCAGAACTGCTCTGCAAACCAGAGCACTAATTTGGTCACGTAACCCATTGGAATTACCGCTATTGCCATTTGTTTATCGGCCGGTAGCGGTGGTTCAAAGGCTGGCAATCCGGCCTGCAATAGTGAAACCGGAACGGTGACAACTACACGATGTGCGCGCCACTGCCGTCCGTCGGCTAATACAACGTCAACCCAATCAGCGTTCCAACGGATGAGTGTGACCACTGCCCCAAGCTCAATTGTTAGATTGGCGCTGAGCGGTTCAAGTAGTCGCTGATACCCATAATCGATATGAAAATTGTCTTCACCGATTGTACTCAACCGACGCTCACGTGCTAATGCGGTTGCGCTTAATCTGCTCAAATCAGCTCCTTCAAGATTGGCTAGCCAGCGCCCAACCAATTGCTTCACTGCTGGTAAGGCCGTTGACCGTTCAATCAGTTCGGCAACGCTAACCTCAGGGCCACGATAACAGCAAATCTGCTGATAGAGTTGCAGCACAGCCGTACTAATCGGATCATCGGGTGCCAACATCCGACCACCGATAGCGAAGCGACGGTCGCGTCCCCAACACGACGTTGGTAACCCGGCCTGTTGTACCAGTTCCCAGGAAGCTGCTCGATGACCATGGATAAACTCGGCGCCAAATTCGACCGGCCCATAGCGCGTATCCGTCCAGATTCGCCCCCCGATCCGTTGCCGCGCTTCGAGCACCAACACCCGACAACCGGCTGACTGAAGCGTATGCCCGGCGGCTAACCCGGCAATACCCGCACCGATCACAATCACGTCATATATGCAAACACCTTTCGACACTTCAGACGATGGTAGAAGAATCGTTGCAAGGGGCTGATCTCTTTATGCCGTTAGCCCAAGACCGAGCAGGGTTGTCCTTGCTTCTTCGCCCAATAATCCCTCAACCACGATATCGACAATGCGGTTTGCTGTGCGCTCTCGGAGCCGGATCAGGTACCATTCCTGTACAAACGGTTGGCCAGCCAGTGCCACGACTCCGATCCGGTCTAATCGTGAGGGGAGGACACTCACCGGCAGGAAGGCTAACGCTTGCCCGGCTTCGACCGCTGAGCGTAACAACAGTGGACTGTCTGCTTCACACACAATTCGCAGATCGCCGATAACGACTCCCCGTCGACGTAGACCGTCTTCGATGGATCGCCGTAACGGATGCCCTACGCGGGGCAGCGCCAAGGGATAATCGCGTAAGACCCCAACCGGTGTCTGTTCCCCTTGCAAGAGGGGATGTCCATGCACAGCCGTCAGAGCCAGTCGTTCACCGGCCAGCACGCGCATCTCAAAACCACGCCGTCGCGGTGCATCACTTAGGATCGCAAGATCAAGGCGTCGTTCGGCAAGACCTTCAAATAAATCATCAGCCCCATGAAATGCAATATCGACGGTTACTGCTGGATACTGACGCTGGATAATTTCCAGGAGATGGGGCAAAAACGCCTCGACACTACCGCTCAAACAACCAATGGTAACTCGACCACCAATCTGTCCGCGCAACGCACTCACGGCCTGCACAGTACGCTCGGCCAATGCCACCAATTCACGAGCGCTGCCCAACAATTGTTCACCGGCAAGGGTCAGTACCATGTGCTGACCGCTGCGCCGAAACAATCGCACACCACCGACCTGTTCCTCAAGTGCACGGATATGCTGACTCACCGCCGGTTGCGACATATGAAGACGTTTGGCCGCCGCTGAAAAGGAACCGGTCTCTACTACGGCGAGAAAGGTCTGCAAATAGACGGTATTGAGCATAGCGCCTCAATGACCCAGTTTTGTCGTATCGTAGCGCTGATGAAGTTGCACCGGTTGCCGTGCTTTCGCTGTTACCCGCAAATTGAGCATCTCGACCATAACTGAGAATCCCATCGCAAAGTAGATATACCCTTTGGGAATATGCAACTCAAACCCTTCAGCGACGAGCGAAAAGCCGATCAACAAAAGAAAGCTGAGTGCCAGCATCTTGATGGTGGGATGATCGCCGACAAATGTTGCAATCCTTTCAGCGAGAAAGAGCATCACTCCCACTGCGAGAACCACCGCCGTCATCATAACCCATAGCTCATTGGCCATGCCAACAGCCGTGATGACCGAATCAAGCGAAAAGACAATATCGATCAAGATAATCTGCATAATCACCGCCTGCATGGTTGTGACGGCCACCGCTTTTTCCGTATGTTCAGCACCTTCCAGCTTTTCATGAATCTCAGTAGTTGCCTTGTAGATCAAGAACAAGCCACCACCAAGCAGAATCAGGCTACGCCCCGTTACATGCCATGGCCCAAGCTCAAACAGCGGCTGCGTCAGACCGGCAATCCAACTGATCGACAGCAACAAGAGCAGGCGCGTGATCAGGGCAAGTGATAAGCCAATTTGTCGCGCCGGTCGTTGCTGATGCAATGGCAGTTTACCGGCGAGAATACTGATAAAGATGATGTTGTCTACCCCTAATACAATCTCCATGACGGTCAGCGTCACTAATGCCAGCAGATTTTCGACTGAGAAGATCGTCTCCATCATTGTGCTCCATCGCTAGGTATACCTATTCGTGGCGTTTATGGTAGCACCTGGCAGGAAGACGGTCAATGTCTGTCCGGGAGTGGTATGGGCCTGCAACGTTTTCAGCTTTGGATTACGAGCAATGAAACAGCGACGAACGTCATGCACTTGCCGACAGCAATCTCGAGCCGTGCTGTTTTCTCAGAGTATGATCAAAAACCTGGATGGTTGATGCGGTTCTGCAATGGCATTCCAAACGATAGGTACCGGATCGTTGCGGATGAGAACCGTTGGCCGGCAGGGGATGCGTCGCCCTTCCGCGATGGGAGGGGTGTGCAACGTCTTCCGTCCCGGTGCTGCGGCGCACGGCTGGCACGCCCTCCCCTTCCCCCTGGCCCCCTTCCGCTCCCACACGGGGAGCGGAAGGGGGGACGTGGCTGGTGCGAACGCATGGTGGCCCGCGCACGCAATGGTCGGAGATGCACGGTACGAGCCTCATGCAACATCCGGGTTTTTGATCAGGCTCTTAGGAACCCGCCCCTACCATTGCCGGGAACACGAATGAATGCCGACCGCGGAACACAGCTTCAGGCATCCGTACCTAGGTGCGTGCCTGGGTGCGCGCCTGGGTGCGCGGGCCTCCGGCCCGCATGTGCGATGTCCAGAGGGAACCTATCGGCTGACGCATCAGCAACCATCACCTACCAGGTCTCCGTCCCCCAGCTCCTCCTGCTTGCAGGTTAGGAACCCGCCCCTACCATTGCCGGGAACAGGAATGAATGCCGACCGATGCATAATGTGTTGGCGACGGCCATTCCTGCGGGCTGGTTATGCGGAACAAAGAAGAGTATCCGGCCCTACAATGGGGTGACGGGCTAGTACTCTCGGAGACGCAAGCGTTGCCCATCACTGTTTCCCTGGACCATGAGGCGCTGTCATAGTTGAGATGCATCAACAGCCCAGGTTTTTGATCATGCTCTTACTCTACCCTCACGTTGCATTGGTATAATGGATAGTGTTGATGACCAGATACAGACAGAGGCTATGACATTTCAATTCATACAAAGCTATCCTAATTGTGTAACGGTACACTTTATCCCCTGGCTGACCTGGAGCTTTGCCGGTCTGGTGGGGTACGGTCTGTTCACCATCTTGCAACCAATTATTGCTGGTACCCAATCGTTGACCGGCGGAATCGCGCTCTCAGTTGCCCTCCTTGTTGGGATGGTGCTCTTTACCTTGATTACCGGCGGTCAGTTGGGCATTTGCCAGATTGATCATCGACGCAATATGATAACGGTAACCTCGTATGGCCTTCTGGGACGCAAACGGCAAGAGCGTAAACTAAGTGACGTAAAAGGTCTAGAGGTACGTATCTTACGCCGGGCGCAATATCGGCTGCTGCTCGCACTGCGTTCCGGAGAGCGGCTCCCACTAGCGCCGTTTTACCTGATCAGCTTCAATGATCACGGGATTCGCCGCATCGCAGCAGCACTCAATGTCGAACCACAACTGATCCAGGAAAAGCAATCGGTGCGCTGAGTAGCGCTCCACCTGTGCTCTACCATCATTCGCTATGATTCCACTACACCTTGCGCTGCGCAATTTTATGTGCTATCGCGCCGATGAAAACGGCGATCCACTGCGACTCGACCTCGATGGTCTGCATGTCATGTGTCTCTCTGGGGAAAATGGTGCTGGCAAGTCTACCCTCCTTGACGCGATCACATGGGCTCTCTGGGGGGAAGCACGCCGTCCCGACGATGAACTCATTACGCTGGGCGAGACCGAGATGATGGTCGATTTAACCTTCGCGCTCGATGGTCGTAAGTATCGGGTGATACGTCGGCACCAACGGGGACGTAGTAGCGGCCGCGGCACCAGTTCCGGCAAGACCTGGCTCGATCTCCAGAGTTTTGATGGCACGACCTGGCGACCTATCGGCGAAACTGCGATTCGCGAAACCCAGAGCAAGATCAATGACTTGTTGCGGATGTCGTACAAAACCTTCATTAACGCTTCGTTCTTGCTGCAGGGCAGAGCCGATGAGTTTACCGCCAGCACACCATCCGAACGCAAAGAGGTATTAGCTGAAATTCTCGATTTGGCCGAATATGCCAACCTCGAACAACGTGCTCGCGAACGGGTTCGTTATCTGGAAGCAGAAATGATCAGGGTTCGTGGTCGGTTGGAAGGACTGCAACCGACCGCTGCACAAGTCCCAGTCTGGCAACAAGCAGTGGCCGAGGGTGAACAACGTCGTGCCCAGCTTCAGCAGCTCCGTGCTACGCTGGAAAGCGAGTATACCTGTGCAACCGAACAATTGCGCACTCTCGAAGAACGCGCCCGTCGCTATCGTGAACTGCAACAACGTATTGCTACATTGAACGATACCCTTCAGCGCTACACCCGCGAGCTACATGAGGTGAACGAACGCATTACCCAGGCCGAACAAATCATTGCCCAACGTCCTCAGATAGAAGCTGGCCTGGCCGAACTACACACTGCACGGTGCGAACTTGAGCGCCTGGAGCAGGTGCATGAGCGGTATACCGAGCTGATGGCGCGGAAACGCGAGTTGCAACAAGAGTTGAAAGCTGCAATCGCTCTGATGAACGAGCGGTTGTCACGGGCTGAAGAACGCTGTCAACATCTTCGTGCAGAGGTCAAACGTCTCGCTGATGTGCAGCAACGAGCGGCAACCATCCAGCAACGGCTCCGTGAACTGGCACCAATCCATGAGCGGTTGGTGCAATGTCAGATGCAACGCACTGCGCTCGAGCAGCAATTGGCGCACATCCGTGAGCTGATGATGCGGCAACATATGCTGCAAACCTCCCTTGAACAACGTCGCAATGCAATCACAGTGGAACGGGATCGGTGTCAACAGGAACTTGACCGTCTCGATCAGGAATTGCGTGATGTGGAAACCTGGCGTACCGCCCTGCGTGCTGCTGAAGTAGCGCAAGCGCAGGTACAGGCTCTGGCGGAAGAGCAGGCAGCACGTCGCCAGTACGAACTGACGGTCGTTGATCGCTTGAGCGCAGCTCGTGCGCTCGCCGAACAGATCCGTCGCGAACGGGCAATGTTGCAGAAGAATCGAGAGCTGCTGGCTACCGGCAATGGAACGTGTCCGGTTTGCCGTCGCTCGTTATCCGCCACCGACGCTGAACACGTTGCGGCACACTACGATCAAGAACTGGCCCAACTTAAGGCTCGGGAAGCTGAAGCTATGGCAACAGCCCAAGCTGCCGAACGTGAACTGACTGCATTGCGTGCGACCATCGCTGCGGCTGAACAGGAATTAGCCAACCTGCGCCAGCAAGCAGCGACTATTGATTCGCTCATCCACCGCCTGAACCAGGCTGCTCTGCGCGAAACTGAACGTGAGACGCTGAAGCTCCGTGTGGCAACGTTGACCGAACAACTTACCACCGATACTATCGACCCGGCGCTTCAGGCCGAGTTGGTGGCTGTGAACGACCAACTCCGTACATTTGGTGATATTGAAGGCATACAGCGCGACATGCGCATGATCAATGACGAGTTGAAAACCTTAGAGCAGCAACTGCGCGAGCAGAGTCGCCTGGAAGGCGAGCTGGATGTGTGCCAGCGCGATGTTGCCCGACTTGCAGCGCTGATGAACGAACTACCCGAGGCTGAAGCCGAATATGCTGAATTACAGCGGCAGATTGCCGAAAACGACTTTGCCCACGAGATTCGGATCACTGGCCGACAGGTAGTTGCCGAACTTGAGGCCTTGAACTACCGGCCCGAAGACCTCGAGGAAATACGCACCACCGTTCGATCTCTTATCCGTTGGGAACAGGCCGAACGTGAATTGTTGTTGGCAGAGCAGCGCCATACGACCGATCTCAAGGTACGCGAACAGACCCAACAACTTCGCCATCACACAGAACACGAACGGCAAATGTTGCAGGCTGAATCTGAAGATCTGGCCCAACAGGTGAAAGTATTACCTACTGTAGAAGCCACCGTTGCCCGGCTCAAACAACAGCTTAATGATATTGACGGTGAGCTGCGGATCATCGAGCACGATCTCGCCGAAAAACAAGCCTACTTGAAGCAGGCAGAAGCCGCTGCCGCTGAGATCGAAACGCTTCAAGACCAGGAACGCCATCTCCAGGAACGAACAGCCCTCTTTAGCGAATTGGCTGAAGCCTTCGGCAAAAAAGGTGTGCAGGCAATGCTGATCGAAACCGCCATTCCTCAGCTCGAAGATGAGGCAAACCAGGTGCTTTCACGCCTGAGCGACGGTCAAATGCATCTCCGTTTCGAGATGCAGCGTGGCACAAAAAAAGGGGATACGGTCGAGACGCTGGATATCCGGATTGCCGATGCCCTGGGGACACGTGATTATGGCGCGTTTAGTGGTGGTGAAGCGATGCGAGTCAACTTCGCTATTCGCATTGCTCTTTCGCGCTTGCTCGCTCACCGTGCCGGTGCACGACTCGAAACGCTGGTTATCGATGAAGGTTTTGGTACACTAGATGCTGATGGTCGTGAACGGATGGTCGAAGCCATCACTGCCATTCAACAGGATTTTGCCCGCATTATCGTTATCACGCATATTGATGAGTTGAAAGATCGCTTCCCGGCAATCATCGAAATACGCAAGACACCGCTCGGTAGTCGTTGGGAATTACGAGGATAGCAGGAAGATGACAAAACGGCAGTGAAGATACTCACCAGGTGTCATATTCCTCATCTCCACAATGGTAGTGAGACAGAGGCCCGCAGACCGATGAACTCGGTGCTTTGACAGAAAGGAAAACGCTATGGAGATCGTTCCAACCATCCTTAAGTATGGCTTCGTCCTAGCAGTGGCTATTGAGCTGATCATCATTGGACGTGCCATTTTTATCCTTGCTCGCGAGAAGGCCCACGTCACCGATACACCAGCATCGGCCAACGGAGAGGAGTGATATGCCATTCCGCATTTTGCACATCTCTGACATTCATACCGGGCCACCTTTTAACCCGATCGCAGCCGAACGACTGATTGCCGATGCTCACCGTCTGGCTCCTAATTTAGTGGTCATCTCTGGTGATTTCGTCCAGCGCGCCGATTTTATTCGTCAGTGGCAGGCAGCCTGTGCGCTACGCGAACGTCTGCCACAACCACAACTGGTCGTCGCTGGCAACCACGATGTACCACTCTTTCATCTGCCTGAACGTCTCCTAGCGCCGTTACGTCGTTATCGCCGCTACATTACTCCCGATCTCAATCCGGTTTTCACCACGGCAGGTATTGCAGTCATTGGCGCGTGTACCGCACACGGCTGGACTATCGATGGCGGAAAGCTCAACCGCGATCAGATTACGGCGCTCCGTCATCGTCTGACCGCACTCGACCCCGCCACCTATAAAATTGTGGTCTGGCACCATCCGGTAGGGTTTCCGCCTAACTATCGTCGCAGGCGACCGCTGGTGACCAATGCAATTCAAGCGATGCGCCTCCTCGATGAGTTTGCGGTTGATATGCTGCTCTGCGGTCATCTTCACTTGAGCTTCGTAGGCAATACCCGTGACTTCCTCCCTGATCTACAGCATGGAACGTATATCGTGCAAAGCGGGACAACCACTTCACGACGTGGTTACGGCGACGAGCGTGGCGCGAATACCTGCAATCTGATTACGATTGAGCCTGACGGAGCACGTGTCCAGCATTTACGCTTCGATCAAAACGATACTGGTTTTCGTCCGGTCGCTGAGCATTGGCTGCCACGCCCCAAAATGGTCGTGACGTAACGTTACCACTGCACACCGGTAAACAGATCATCCTCTTGCACATCAGAGGTTGCCGGTGGGTATGCCCGCATAAAGGTATCGGATCGACCCAACAGATTCACAACCTTACTTAGCAAGCCACGAATCAGGGGATTACCTGCACTCTGACTCACATGGGCTAGCGCAGCAGCGCGTGCCCGATCCTGCACCGCAGTGGTATCGATCCGGGCATGAGTTGGAAAATCCACTGCAACCAGTTGTGTCAGATCAATATCGCGGTTGCGCCCAAATGCCCGCGGGTCACGCCCAAAGAGTGGCATAAGTCTGACCAGCAGACGCAAAAAGCGCCGTGAGAAGGTTGTGTAATAGAGTTTTTGTGGCGCATACGCTGATCCAGCTTCTGGGAAGGCAGTCGGATCGCCAGCCGCGTGAAACGCGGCGACGGTGGCTTCGTGAATCGCAATGTGATCCGGATGCCGATAGCCACCAATGGGATCAAACGTAATGACAACCTGTGGCCGCAATTGACGCATGAGACGAACCAACTGTCCGACTACCCGTTCACGTGGCTGATTAATCAGCGCCGCCGGATGTCGGTTGGCTTCTGTGCCGGGCATGCCGGAATCGCGATACCCCAACAGGGTGACACTGCTCAGACCCAACGCCTCAGCCGCTCGCAGCAGCTCGGCTCGTCGCAACGCTGCGACCGAATCGTACCCGCGCAACAATTCGGCATCAACCGTTCCCTCTTCACCACCAGTTGCACAGATCAGGTGTACCGCTACGCCAGACCAGGCATAACGGGCAAGCGTACCACCTGGGCCAAAACTTTCATCATCTGGATGCGCAAAAACCGCTAACAATGTTGGACGAACCTCTGGCAATACGGTTGGCCGCAAGATGATAGTTTCTTCCTTGATCTCAATCATGATCCTCTGTGAACGTGAGCGTCGGTGCAAACACAGCCATCCCTCACCAACAAATCCTGTCTCGCTGGCTGGCTGTATGTCCGGTATTCCAGACGCAATAATATCAATGTCTCTTCTTCACCTTATTCATGGTATCATAACGCGCAGAACGGATCGCATCAGCGGGTACAACCCGAACGGATCATCGAACATAGTCACAGGTAGCCAACAACTATGCTTGCCGACTTACCAATTGCGATTATTGGCGCCGGCGCGATGGGGGAAGCGATTATCGGTGGACTCTTGCGCAACGAACTGGTTGCCGCCGAGCAGATTCTCGCCAGCCACCCCCGTGAAGATCGCCGACGTGAACTTGCTCATCATTACGGTATTCGCACTACTCACGATAACCTGACGGCTGCGCAATGGGGCCGCGTGGTTATCTTCGCCGTGAAGCCGCAACAACTCCGGCGCGTCTTGCCGCCACTGCGCGGAGCACTGCGCGACGATGATCTGGCAATTTCGGTCATTGCCGGTGCTACGATAGCCTCTTTTGCCGAAGCCCTTGATCATCAGGCTGTTGTGCGCAGTATGCCAAACACCCCCGCTCAGATCGGTTGTGGCATGACCGTTTGGACGGCAGCGCCAGCCGTAACTGAACGTCAGCGGAGTTGGGCGGCGACCGTTTTGGGTGCACTTGGTCGCGAGTTATTTGTCGATAACGAAACCTATCTCGACATGGCCACTGCAATCAACGGCACCGGGCCGGCGTATGTATTTCTCATGATGGAAGCGATGATCGATGCTGGCGTTCATCTCGGTTTATCGCGTCGGATTGCCGAAGAACTGGTGCAGCAGACAATGTTGGGTTCAGTTCAGTACGCAATCCAGAGCGGACTGCATCCGGCCCAGTTGCGGAATGCAGTCACTTCACCCGGCGGTACCAGCGCTGCGGCCCTCAGCGAGCTTGAACGCGGTGGTCTGCGCACGGTATTAGCCGATGCAATTTGGGCAGCTTATCGGCGATCAGTGGAATTGGGAAGGCAAGGATAGATGGCTGTCAGCTATGCACGAGCACGGTTAACCACCGAAGACGACCGTCGCTACCGGGCTTACGTTGAGACCTTCAAGCTGCAACGCAAAAATCAGAAAGCGATCCGTCCACCTCGCCAACGCGATATTTTTGGTGGACAGGCAGAGGCTGCGTTGCGCGATTGGTTGGCAGCCCGTCTGCCACTCGATGAGCGACGGATTCTTGAATATGAAGAGCGTCGTAACCGTACTGCGCAAATGAAGTACCGTGAGCTTGACGCGCTGGCGATTGTTGATAACGTGGCCTGGGTGTTTGAGATCAAGGCCAGTCGCACTGCCAGCGCCCTGCGCCGTGCCGTTGCCCAGCTTAATGAGACTCGCCAAATCCTGCACTTGCTTTTCCATCGGGTCGGGGTGACCATTCTGCTCGTTGATACCGGTATTCCGGCGGATACTGCCGCCGCCGATGCTTTGATGATGAGTGAACGTCCACCACCACGCCGCCCTGAACCTCTCGCTGAAGTGCTCGCTGCATTACCACAGTTGCGGCTGATCAGTGATTTGAACGCTCGATCTGAAGCGGACGATCAGGTGAATCTCTTGCTCTTTAGTGTTGACGATATTATCGCGCTGGTCGGTGCTGAACATCTGGCGCTAAACTGGGAAGAAGACGATATGTTCGACGATTCCGAACTCGAACCGCCACCACCGGCGTCGCTTTTCGCTAGTAGCGGCGATGATGATGATGACGACGATAACCCGCTGGCTGCTGCATTGCGCAAAGCGGGTCTTCGCTAAACCCTATGAGCCGACTGCGCACAACCACAGCTCTGACCCTAGCCCGTACTGCCGGTATCCTTTCACGTCGCCTGGGATTCGGCGGTGGTACCAGCCTGCCCGGCCAGCTTGCACGGGCTATCGATCCGGCTATTCTTAGCAACTTCTGCCACGCCTTGCCGGCAGGCGTAATATTGATCGCCGGTACCAACGGCAAAACGACAACCAGCCGTATGCTGGCTGCTATCCTCGAACAGGCAGGTGTGTCTCTCTTGCACAATCGTGCCGGAGCTAATCTGCTCCCTGGCTTAACAACGGTGGCAATCAACAACGCAGACTGGCGCGGGCTGCCGCGAGCAAGTTGTGCTTTGTTTGAGACAGATGAAGCTGCGTTACCACAGGCGATCGCCGAAACACAGCCGCGACTGGTCGTACTACTTAACCTGTTCCGTGATCAACTCGACCGCTACGGCGAAATTGACACCATTGCCCGCCACTGGCGTCAGGCGCTTCAGCAACTTCCTGCAACCAGTACGGTTGTGTTCAATGCCGATGATCCGGCAATTGCCGATATAGTGCATCAGCTTCCTGTTCGCACTGTAGCCTTCGGCCTGGCCGATGAACGTCACGCAGTCGGTGCTGCTACCCACATCGCCGACTCACAGTTTTGCCATACCTGCGGCCATCGCTACCAGTATCAGCGCATCTTCTATGCCCACATCGGTCACTACGTCTGCCCACAGTGTGGTCATCGGCGCCCCGACCCAGTCATTGCGTTGACCGTTCTTGAGCCACGTGGACTCGAGGGAAGTGATCTCCAGATCGACCATCCCAATGGGCAGATTCGGTTTCACGTACCATTACCCGGTCTCTACAACGCCCAAAATGCGCTTGCGGCTACAGCGGCAGCACTGGCTTTAGGTATCGACACACCAACAATTTGCACAGCGCTGAGTAATATTCAGGCTGCTTTTGGTCGTATTGAACGCATCACTGCCGGTAGTCATGGCCCAACAATGCTGATCGCCCTGATCAAAAATCCAGTTGGGGCTTCAGAGACGGTACGGATGTTCACAACGGCGACTACCAGGCCACTCCATCTCCTGATCGCCATAAATGATCGCTTCGCCGATGGTACTGATGTTTCGTGGCTATGGGACGCCGATTTTGAGCCATTAGCTCAGCGGGTAGCCCGTGTGACTGTCAGCGGTACTCGTGCTGCCGATATGGCGTTACGTCTCGATTATGCTGGTGTTGCCGCCGAAGCCATTACTGTCATCGATGATCTCCCGTCTGCACTCGATACCGCACTGGCAGCTCTGCCACCTGGTGAAACGCTTGCCATTCTGCCCACCTACACTGCAATGCTCGAATTGCGCAGCGAAATTACCCGTCGCGGATGGGCGCGTCCCTTTTGGGAAGCGTAGAGACAGCTCAGAATTATCATTCTGTATAAGAGTCAAAAAATCCGGATTTCTCATCGGTCATATAACGCTGATCATGGCCTGGCGCAAGCGCCTGCGGCAGGGCTGCGTCAAAAAACCCGGATTTCTCATCAGTCATATACCGTACCCGTGCAACCATTGCGTGAGGGGTTCCAGCGTTCTTGCTCTCAGCCCCACTCTTTCCGGGCGGGGGGCCAGAGGGAAGGTGCGGAGGTTGGGGGAAGGTGCGGAGGTTACCATCCCCCCCTTCCTCTCCTCCAGCGGGGGAGAGGAAGGGGGCTAGGGGGAAGGTGAGGGCTACCAGGCGTGCGCCGCAGCCCAGGCCCTGAAACCGTTAAAACCCTTTGCCATCGCGTCGCCGCGACGCATGCGTTACCTGCCACCGTGTCCCTGACCATTGAGGAGTTTCCAGTGTTCTTTCTCGCCAGCCCCATCCTCCCCCGTTCGCTCCCACCAAGGGAGAGGACGGGGGGCTGGGGGGAAGGTGCGGAGGTTGGGGGAAAGTGCAGGGGTTGGGGGAAGGTGCAGGGGCTGGGGGGGAAGGTGCGGAGGTTACCATCCCCCCCTTCCTCTCCTCCAGCGGGGGAGAGGAAGGGGGCTAGGGGGAAGGTGAGGGCCACCAGGCGTGCGCCGCAGCCCAGACCCTGAAAGGGAGCAACCCAGTGCCTTCATCCGTGCCAGGACCTTATCTTTGAGGGCTACCCGGCGCGGGACGTTCTTGCGCATGTAGCGGGTAATGTCCGTCTCGACGCACACCTTCATCAAGGCGTATTGAGCGTATTGCTTGGCAGACGATTGCGAATCATCGTTGCTGGTGTTCCTAGCCGGTTGCAGGACGAACGCAGACTGCGCACCGTGCGCACGTGGGCGGGCGGTACCCACACGTCCGGCACGATGGCGGCGATCAACAGTCGGAACAGGCGTTGCAGGTCTTCCGTGTGGGGCTTGCCCCGTGCGTCGGCAATCTGCCGAACTGCCTCGGCGTGCACGACTACTGTCCGTGTGACGAGCGGGCCAACACTGTCGGAGATCGCCCAGACGGTACCGGTCGTCTCCAGGATGACGGTGTCGCCCTGGCACAGGTTGGCGGCGGCCCACGTGTGGCAGCGCATCATCGCCACCTTGCGCGGTCGCAGGACCTATTCCTGGGCAGCGTTCATTACCCCGACCATGACGTACTCCTTGTGAAGGTCGAGGGTGACGTAGCGGTGAATAGTTCTTGATTCTCGTTGTGCTTTCATGCTATGCTTCTCATAGAAGTCTGGGGCACGGATGTCGGGCTGAGCGGGACACCAACCGATTCGGGTTCTGGCGCTGCGATGCGCCGTCGCAGATGAACGTATTCGCCGGGCAGCCAGTGAACGCAGCGGGCTTGTCCTGCGCAGGGCATCCCATCGCGGCTGTCGGCCAGCCCTGACGCTCCAGCCCGCAGCGACGTCCTCGGCGACGGTATCACGCCAGGGATACGCCTCCTTTGCGCCCCAGACTAAGGATATTCTAAGAAAACCAACCGTTAGCCAGCGTTCATAGGGCACCTTATATTTCCAGAAAGGTTGGCGAAATGCTGCAAGTTAGTCTAGAAGAAGCAAAATCACGTTTGCTCGAGTTAGTGAATGCAGCGCTCAAGGGCGAAACGGTCGTTATTCTCAAAGACCTCCAGGAAGCCGTGCAACTGGTGCCTGCTATACCACAGGCACGTCGCCAATTTGGGAGTGCCAAAGGACTCATTGTCATGAGTGAGGACTTTGATGCGCCACTTGCCGATTTCAACGCCTATATGCTATGAAACTATTGTTGGACACTCACAGCTTTTTGTGGTTTATTGGCGGGGATGAACGTCTCAGTTCAACAGCGCGAACGTTGAGTGAAAATGTCAACAACGACGTCTTCTTGAGTGTTGCCAGCCTATGGGAGATGGCTATTAAAACAGGTTGGGTAGGCTCCGACTGGCACAACCCTTTGAGCCCTTTATTCCGCAGCAAATCAGTTTGAATCGTATCGGGATACTGGGTATCACCATCAGTCATACGGCTCAAGTGGCTATTTTACCGTTTCACCATCGTGATCCATTTTGATCGGTTGCTAATTGCCCAGGCCCTTGTCGAGCAGATGCCGATTGTGAGCCGCGACCCTGAATTTGATGCATATGGTATCACGCGGTTGTGGTAGCGGTAACCGAACAAACGCTGGCTAACATGCGCTTGCACCTGACACCGCTGCGCTGCGTGGCGCAGGTGAAGCGCAAACCGTTGGGCGGCCTCATGGTCGCAGGAGTGAATCAGATGCAGTCGTACAGTCAGGGCTTCGCCCGAGTCTATAATTTGAGATGGTCTGGTTTTGCCAGGCAAGTTGCTCCGCTTATCCTCGATTTCTATGCCGCCACGCCGATTGGACACAAGGATAAGACCGTCCTCGATCTCTGTTGCGGTACTGGACATCTTGCGGTCTATTTTCTGGAGAAGGGGTATCGCGTCGTTGGCCTTGATCTCTCGGAACACATGCTCGAATATGCTCGTGAAAATGCGCGTCAATACATTGATTCGGGGCAGGCCGCTTTTGTCCAGGGTGATGCAAGTAACTTCACGCTCGATGAACGCTTTGGTTTGGTCGTTTCTACGTATGACGCGCTCAATCATCTCGAAAGCGAAAAGGCATTGTACAAATGTTTTCAATGCGTCTACGCCGTTTGTGATGGTTACTTTATCTTTGACCTCAACACACGCAGCGGGTTGAGACGTTGGAACAACGTTTATGTTGACGAAAGCGACGAAGATGCGGTGATCATCACTCACGGCATGTACGATGGTACCGGCGATAAGGCGTGGACAAGAATAAGTGGATTTGTTCGCTTACCCAACGGACTATATGAGCGCTTTGAAGAGATCGTGTTCAACACCGTCTTTGAAATGAAAAAGGTAAGCGATCTATTACATGATGCTGGGTGGAAGAACACCTACTTTGCCAGGATTCAAGACTTGAAGACGGCCATTGATGAGCCTGAAAAGGAAGGGCGTGTCTTTGTCGTTGCGAGCAAGTAGGATTGCCACAAGAATGGCCGCCCAACACGCGCTTCCAGCCGACTGCTACCTCGCTCGCTTCACTCGCCTCGGTCGCAGCGGCTGAGCTCGGTGCCGTTAGGCTGCTGCGTGTGCATGATCGAACTTGCAGCGGAGTGCATACATGAGTAAATTAGAGGTGCAACATGAAACGCATGTTCAGCATCGCAGGAGGTTTGTTGGGCCTGCTGGTGCTCGTAGGCCTGGCAGTGGTTCTTGCCATGACCCTTGACCAGCTACAGGAGGGAGCGCAACCGGGATTTCAAGCCTTCCAATCCCCTCTCGAGACGCCGACACTGCCACCCTATCCTCCACCAGCAACACCTACGGTCGTTCCTATGCCGGTGCCACCTTGCCTATTTGCGGGTCAGCCTGTGCCTGCCGAGCCTGGTCCGCCTTTAGAGACTTACCGGTTTTCCGAACCCCGGGTGGTGCTGACCCACCCCTCGGCTATCGGCATCGCTGGATGGTTGCCCGATGGGCAGCGTTTGCTCATAACACGTCTTATTCCCGACCAGTCTAGGGAGCATGTTGAAGTATTCGACACTCACAGCGGTGAGCTCCAGCGGTATGGAGAACGGCACAGTTTGCCCGGTAAACCGGTGTGGCTGGCTGCCCACCAAGCCGTCGCCTTTGCTGATGTTGCGCCTGATAACCAAGTGGTGTTGCGCATCAGCCGAGGAGAGGCGGCGCCTGTAGAAACACCCGTTTCGGGCCTGGCCGCTTCCTTTCTGGAGGCTAGCCCCGACGGTCGACGGGTGGTCTTTTTCACCGTCCAAGATCGGCCTGAAGCCTATGATGGAGCCCACACTCAGCGGCAGACCCTTCCCTTTGCTTTGCCATTGACACCGTGGCAGGAGTTGTCTGCTTTAGGACAACTGTTCGGACCCGAGCTGTATCGGGCTGCTTGGCATCCCAATGGTAACCAAATTGCTTTCTACAACGATACAGGTTTTTATTTAGCCGATTTACCCTCAGGGCAAATTTGCGAGCTAGACCTTGGCTTTGAGAAAAGTGAAGCCAGATATGGCAAGCGGTGGGCATTTGATGTGCAATGGAGCCCAAATGGGCGTTACTTGGCTATGCTTACTACAGTGGGGGACTCTCCTGTAGGATTTAGTGATCTCACAATCTTGGATACATTGACAGGCAAATTGCGCTCAATGCATCCTGAGCGCTACATAGAACCAGGACGGTACTACGTGACCGATCTATCTTGGGCACCCAATAGCCATGATATGGCCATTCTGGTTACCGTAAAGGTAGATGAGATGGGAGCTTCGTTTGATGAATTGTATCTTACAGATATCACCAGTGGCGAATTCCGGCCCTTGGTCTCTAGTTGGGACTTCGGAGGACCTTGGGGAGGATCGCTATCATGGTCATACGATGGTCTAAAGTTAGCCGCACTTTGCCCTCGGCCATCACAGACAACTCCACCTGTTGCAGAAAACCGGCTGTGCATCATTCCGATCGATCGTGGAGATGTCAAGGAGGGCCAACCATGAGAGCACTGCCTAAAATCTTTCTTTTGGTTATCTTGATCATGTCGACCGTCTCACAAACTACTGAAGCGAAACCGTATCATGCTTATTCACCGCCTTCCTCCATCACTATTTGGGTGTATCGCTTGAGAGGGGATGGAAGTATTGAGCCTTCCTATACGCTCTGCTCCTCTAACGACACCTCTTATGGCTGTACGGCATTTGTTGGCGATTCCAGCCATGCCTATCCGTATGGTTCCAATAATCCTGTCACCATTCCCATCGAGACCGACTACCTTTTGGACGTAGTGCCCAGGGAAATGCCTGTTGATCCTTTCCATCCCACGGCCATCCAGGCGCAGGCCATCGCCGCCCGCTCCTACGCCTACTGGCATATCCGCCAGGGGAGCGCCATCAATAACTCGAACCAGTTTCAGGTCTTCGTTCCTTACACCTTTGAAGCCCTCTCGTCGACCACCTTCCCGGACAATCCGAGCGACCCGTGTGCCAGCAGCAACCTCAACCGGTATCAGCGGATTGTGTGCGGGGCCGTTGCTCGGCGTCACTACATCGCCTATGGCACCTATCCCAACGATGACCTGCCGGCCTTCAGCGAATTCTTTGCCGATATTGGCAACCGCACGGTCAATGGTGGGCAGCCTTACTTGATCGCTGTAGATAACCCCATCAGTTCCCATCCGGACATCGTCCCAGATGGGCATGGCCGTGGCATGAGCCAGAAAGGAGCCGGCCGCTGGGCGCGAGGCAATCTGAGCTTCAACATGAATCGGGACCTGGGCACCTGGAGTGTGCGCTGGGAACGCGCCGAGCAGATCCTGGTGCACTACTACACCGGCGTCCATATCCGGGAATGCAGCCAACAATAATGCCTTGCTCACCCCGTCCTACCGCTGGAACCCTTTGCAGATCAACTGGGGCACGCCGGACAACCATCCGCCGATCATGGATCACGGTGGCACGTATCCCATTGCTGTGAAAGTGCAAAACACAGGCGTCGCTAACTGGACGTGTAGTTATCCCCATTTCAGCTACGAACTCCGCTATCGCTGGGCCAAGGCCGGTCACGGGGAAGTCACGGGCAGCAGTTGGGCCTCTGTGTGTGGCACGCCAAAAGGCGACCCTTCTCCTATGGTGAACCTGACCATCCAGAACATCCCCAACTGGGGCCCAGGGGCTTACACGATCCGTTTCGACATCTACGTGACTTCTGCTTATGGCAACTTCTGGTTCAGCGAGCGGGGCTGGCGTTCGTATGACGTCAGTGTGTGCGTGGGTGGGCCGTGTAAAGGGTTCATTCCGGCGGTGAGGAAGGACTATCCGTAGCGGCGGCCTAACCACTCGCTCCAGCCGACCCGCCTCCGCTGGGCTCAGTCGGGCGACTGAAGCGCAAACCGTTGGACGCAGATGGCAGGGCGAGTGCCTGCCGCCTGTGCAGGTTCTCCGGCGCACCGAGCGGCTGGCTGTCCCACCACGCTGCATCCGTGAGACCGTTCTCGCCCACCTTCAGGTTGTGGCGGTGCAGCAGGCGGTGCAGACGATTGCGAATCATTGTTGCTGGTGTTCCTAGCCGGTTGCAGGACGAACGCAGACTGCGCACCGTGCGCACGTGGGCAGGCTGCACCCACACGTCCGGCACGATGGCGGCGATCAACAGCCGGAACAGGCGTTGCAGGTCTTCCGTGTGGGGCTTGCCCCGTACGTCGGCAATCTGCCGAACTGCCCCGGCGTGCGCGACTACCGTCCCTGTGACGAGCGGACCAACACTGTCGGAGATCGCCCAGACGGTACCGGTCGTCTCCAGGATGACGGTGTCGCCCTGGCACAGGTTGGCGGCGGCCCACGTGTGGCAGCGCATCATCGCCACCTTGCGCGGTCGCAGGACCTATTCCTGGGCAGCGTTCATTACCCCGACCATGACGTACTCCTTGTGAAGGTCGAGGGTGACGTAGCGGTGAATAGTTCTTGATTCTCGTTGTGCTTTCATGCTATGCTTCTCATAGAAGTCTGGGGCACGGATGTCGGGCTGAGCGGGACACCAACCGATTCGGGTTCTGGCGCTGCGATGCGCCGTCGCAGATGAACGTATTCGCCGGGCAGCCAGTGAACGCAGCGGGCTTGTCCTGCGCAGGGCATCCCATCGCGGCTGTCGGCCAGCCCTGACGCTCCAGCCCGCAGCGACGTCCTCGGCGACGGTATCACGCCAGGGATACGCCTCCTTTGTGCCCCAGACTAAGGATATTCTAAGAAAACCCTTTACCATCGCGTCGCCGCGACGCATGCGTTACCTGCCACCATTCCCCGAAACACTAGTTGTGCATCATTGTCGAGACTCATCAAAAACCTCGGTTGTTGATCATGTGCTAAGGTTCACTCTCTCTCAGCCCCTTCCTGGCGCGCCGACATCGTTCTGAACAGTAACGTATTTCCTGCCAGCAGGTAGCCCATTTTTTGCGCCATTCAAATGGGCGATGACATACCACACATATTTTGGTTGGCAATTGACCTTTGCGCTTCGGGGTGTACTCAGTGGCATTGGTCTGTTTTGTACGGGCCATATTTGCGTATCCTTTTGCGCTGAAAAACGTTCTGATCTGTAGAGTAGGTTCACTATTGCCACAATAGTGCTCTACAGGTATTGTACGTGCTTTATCGTGATAGCAGGACGCGATGTGGTATGCTTGAACATATCCTGAACTGGCTGTTTCCTGATCGCTGTGCTGGCTGTTATCGTCTAACCGGCAACCTCTTCTGTGCTACCTGTCGCGAGCGGCTCCAACCGTTTCCGCCCTTTCCGCCACCTCCCGGTCTCGATAGCGCGTGGGTTGCCTTTCGTTACGAAGGTGAATTGATCAGAGCTATCCATCAACTCAAATACAATCGGCGGCGACGGATCGCCTACGCTTTAGGCGATCTGCTGGCGGCTGCTGTCGGCCCACTTGCTGCCGATGCTCTTATCGCAGTTCCTCTGCACCGTGACCGATTTCGTGAACGAGGTTTTAATCAGGCAGCCGAGATCGCCAGTCGTCTCCGTCGTCCTGGTGGACCACCACTACTCGACGGCCTGGTGCGGGTGCGCGCCACCAATCGGCAGGCTCGGCTGGCTGCAAGCAGTCGTGCAGCCAATGTTGCTGGGGCTTTCGTCTGGGTAAAACGCACGCCACCACCGTGCCGTATCATCCTGGTTGACGATGTGCTTACCACCGGTGCCACACTCGCAGCATGTGCAACCGCGTTGCGTAGTGCCGGCGCACAATCTGTCAGTGCAGTGGCATTAGCCCGTTCGTTAATTGGCGACTCCGTTGTACAATAGAGATATACGTCTGTGAACCATTCGTCAGTCAGGAGGGACGATGATGTCTGACATTGAGCAGCTTACCGCCGCCCATGAGCAATGGGAACAGCAGTGTCTCTGGCCAGCTCTGCGCCGGACACCCGAACGCTCAGGCCCGTTCATGACTACCAGTAGCTCACCTGTTGAACGGCTCTACACGCCACTCGATCTGACACGCGACGGTATTTCGCCGACAGAACATTTTCTGCGGAATGTTGGCTATCCTGGTCAGTACCCTTTCACACGTGGTATTCACCCAACCGGTTACCGCGGCAAATTGTGGACAATGCGCATGTTTGCCGGTTTTGGTAGTGCTGAAGAGACCAATGCCCGCTTTAAGTATCTGCTAGAGCAAGGTCAGACCGGCCTATCCATCGCATTCGACATGCCAACGTTGTACGGACGTGATACCGACCATCCGCTGGTCGAGGGTGAATTTGGCAAATGCGGTGTGGCAGTATCCTCGCTGGCCGACATGGAGATTCTGCTGGCCGATCTGCCGCTCGATCAAGTTAGCACCTCAATGACGATCAACTCGCCAGCAGCGATGATCTGGGCGATGTATCTGGTAGTTGCCGAAAAGCGCGGGATTCCCTGGAGCAAATTACGTGGTACGATTCAGAACGATATTCTGAAAGAGTATATTGCCCAGAACGAGTACATCTTCCCGCCTGAACCGAGCATGCGCCTGGTTGTCGATACTATCGAATTTGCTACCCGACATGTACCACAGTGGAATCCCATTAGCGTGAGTGGATACCATATCCGCGAGGCCGGAAGCACTGCCGTACAAGAACTGGCTTTCACGCTGGCCGATGGATTCGCTTATGTTGAAGCAGCGCTAGAGCGCGGTCTGGATATTGACGAGTTTGCACCGCGAATTAGTTTCTTCTTCAACGCCCACAACGACTTCTTTGAAGAGATTGCGAAATATCGTGCTGCGCGCCGCATCTGGGCGCGGGCGATGCGCGAACGCTACGGAGCAAAGAACGAACGTTCGTGGTGGTTACGCTTCCATACCCAAACGGCTGGTTGTTCATTAACTGCTCAGCAGCCTGAAATTAATATTGTGCGTACTGCCATTCAGGCCCTGGCCGCAGTACTCGGCGGTACTCAGAGCCTCCATACCAATTCGATGGATGAAGCCCTGGCCTTGCCATCAGAAAAAGCGGTGACAATAGCCCTACGCACCCAGCAAATCATTGCCTATGAGAGTGGTGTGGCCAACACGGTTGATCCGCTCGGCGGGAGCTATTTCGTGGAAGCCCTGACCGACCGCATGGAGCGCGAAGCACAACACATCTTCGATGCCATCAATGCACAAGGTGGGGTTATTGCTGCGATACGTAACGGCTACTTCCACCGCGAAATCGCCGATGCTGCGTATCGCTACCAGCAAGAGATTGATCGCGGTGAACGCATCATTGTCGGTGTAAATGCCTTCCAGGACGATGAGCCGATAACTATCCCAATTCTGCAAATGGACCCAGAGGGTGAGAAGCGTCATCTCGAACGCCTCAATCGGGTGCGCCGCGAGCGTGATCAGGAACTGGTAAAGCGTCGGCTGGCCGAATTACGTGCTGCTGCACAGGGTACCGAGAATATGATGCCAGCGATTCTCGAATGTGTCCGCGCTTACTGCACGCTTGGCGAGATGTGTGATGTGCTCCGCGAAGTGTTTGGGGTGTATCAGCAGGATTCGGTGATCGTGTAAATTCGCTTTCGACGAGCGTTCGAGATGTAGGAATTTTCAACATTCTTCTCCACCCCGGAGCGGTAACGGAGAAGAGTAGAATGAAGGAGAGAGTAAGCGGGAGGAGCCGATTCTCAGCCTGCCTCAAGTGTCCCCTTCCACTCCCCTGTGGGAGCGGAAGGGGGCTTGGAGAAAGGTTAGAGAGCAAACATACTGCGCAGGACGGATTCTGAAAACGTTGAAAACCCTTAAGACCTCAAAGACCCGGATTTCCCATGAGGCTCGTACCGTGCATGTGCAACCATTTGGGAGGTTGCCAATATGCTTTCGCTCTCGCCCCCCACCTTCCTCCTCCCTCTCCCCATGGAGGGAAGGAAGGGTGCTAGGGGGCAGGCGAGGACCGCCAGGCGTGCGCCGCAGCACAAGCGCTGAAACCATCGAAACCCTTTTCCATCGCGTCGCGGAGACGCATGGCGTTGCCCACCAACATTTCCCTAACCATTGTCGATGTCATTGGTCGAGACTCATCAACAGCCCAGGTTTTTGATCGTCCCCTAAGACCGAGTAGAGCGAAAAGTTCTAGGAGTCTGCCTGAAAACCCTTTGCGCTCCTGGTCGTTCGTGCACATTTTGAGTGCGAGGGAACCTTACTCACGGAATTGTAGTCCAAAAACCTTTTTCCTCCCTAGTCGTTCGCATTGAGACTGGGGAATGGACCTCTCGCCGATTATGCCTGTCACCTCACCGATAAGGGCAGAAGCCAAACCCATCTCTCATGACCTGGTGTTTGTAAACATCTCCTGTTCACCCTTGAACGTTCCTAAAAGATGGGTAACAGCCAGGAATAATTCAACCTCATCCGATATGACGTTTCACCATAATATACTCGTACCACCGGTCGGCAACCCGCAGTGCGAGATACACCAGCGTCAGAACTACTGCTGTACGACCGATCCACCACTGCTTCCAAAGCCACTCTAATGCCAGCGCCATACACAGCGCTGCTAGCGGCAGCATAAAGAAGACCTGCTTGAGGATCATATCGGCAATGTTCCAGCTCACGAGCGAGTAGAGCACGAGCACTGCCCACCAGCCGAAGAGCAATCCATGCGCACGGCGCGCAGCCGACCATGCCAGAATTGCTCCACCGACAATCAGCACAATACCCGGCCAGGTCAGATGGTTAAGCATATACGCCCCATCAATAGCCGGTGTGGGCAGCGGCGATGCTTCGGCGCGCACCACTCGTTGACTGAGGGCGGAGCTGATAGCCGGCAATGTCTCGGTGACGATCACCGGTACATACCACACGTGATAGATAACAAATGCTATCCCCTCGGCGATAGCCAGACCCAACAGCAACAGCTTACCCCGTTGTATTGCTTTCGTCTCACGCCGGATCAGCTCAAACAGAGCGTAGATACCCATCATTGTAAACGCCATGATTCCCACTACCGTATATGTAAGTATTGCCAGCGCTGCGGCGGCTGCAACGCCCCACAATGCCCGTCGCTCGCCGGGCTGATCGTCGTAGGCCAGAACAAATGCAATCAGTACCAGCGTGCCCCAAAGTCCTAGTTGAGTGGGCCAGTTTCCCCACGAAATCAGAAAATATGGCATCAGCAAGAGATGATAGCAGCCGGCTGCTGCTACTGCCAGTCCTGGTCGCCCGAACAGACGGAGGGCGATGTACGCAACGAACAGACTGCGTGAAGCGTCAAGCGCCGTATTTAATACATTCGATGCCAGGCCCAGATCGATACCGACTAAGCCGAATGGAGCCGTGATCAAGTACCAGAGCGGTGAGTAGGGAAAATGTCCACCCTCGAAGCCAACCGTCTCGCCCAATAGAGTAACCCTACTTGGCACAACAAGCTCGATAAAGCGTCCATCAAGGACTAACTGCGTGCGGGGCACATGCCAGCGTTCATCATAAACGATGGTCTGGGGATAAATGACACCACCGATCTTGATCAACGCTGCCAGCAATACAATACGCCAGAGCCACGTTTCATACCACTGCGGCAATGTTTCGCCACCACGGGCAAATGCAAAACGGGTGAAACTCCGCAATGGACCTAAACAGACGTGGAATCCCAACAACAATCCCCACAGCATTGGCGTAAAGATAGCCCACCAGATACGGAAAGCGGCCAGTAAACCACCCAGCGTGATAAGTGCTGCTACCATAATCACGCCTGCCAGTGCGCGCTCGACAGCTAGGCGTCGTAATAGCCAGTAACCCAGACCACCAATCAGCGCCAGATGAATGGCTTGCCAGAATGGCCAGCCGTACTCCAACTGATACGCCGCGATCCAATCGATAACCACGCCTAATTGCCGGGGATCATTAGGAGTGGTAAACGTTGAGCTGGTAAGATGGATGTTCAGATCATCATCATCGGGCGGCAAGAGAATGTAGTAACGAGCAATATCACTGCGTAGGCTTACCTTTATCGGTTCAATCTCTTGGGTGTAGATCACCAACTCAGCCGATGACACACCTTCTGGTCGGTATCCGCTAGCTTTTATGAGCAGTGTTGTCCAACTCGATCCAATACCGGGGAACGAGACACGAGCCTCAGCTTTGGTAAACGAGTAGGAGAATTGTTGATTCCGTTCTAACCCATGAAAACCCTCGATGTACGGCAGTGCATATGTGGTACCAATATCGATCTGTCCAGCAGGTGATGCTAAGCCTGCCAGACCAGCACAAACCATCCCCACCAGCATCACGCCAATGATGAACCAAACATCGTGCGATAAGCGTAGAAACCGCTGTTTCATAATTGCTCCCATAGTGGTTGTCAGTTCCCGATAAGCGCCAAAGTGAATATCGATAGGTCGTGCAAAGACCGTCCACGCACACCCGAAGTTCAACAAAAGGCGTAGAGACGAGCGTGGTCTCTGCTACAATGTCCACCCGTTCATACCCAGTGCCTCTTACACAAATCCTACACTCTTCCCCTGTTTTGACATCGTTCCTGTGCTATACTACCAAAGCAGGTCAATGTTGTGATCTGCACACCCGCCATCCGGCGGACAACATAGAGGGACTGCAATGAGACTGGAGCGATTTACTGAAAAAGCGCAAAACGCCTTCCATATTGCGCAAGAGATTATGCAGGAGCATCAGCATTCGCAGCTCGATGTTGAGCATCTCTTTCTGGCGATGCTCCGTCAGCGCGACGGTCTGGCGGTTCGAGCTTTGACACGACTTAACGTCGATCCACAAGAGGTTGCCCGTCGTGTCGAGCGTGAGCTGGAAAAGTTGCCTAAAATTCTTAGCCCTTATGGGATGGGCACGCAGGTGTACATTACGCCGCGTACCCAACGACTAGTAAAACGGGCTGAGGAAGAGGCCAATCGCTTGGGCGATCAGTATGTTGGCCTTGACCATCTGCTGATTGCTCTGACCAATGAACGCGATGGCCCATCGGCAAGGATTTTACAGAGTTATCAGATCGATCAGGAGCGGATTTACCAAGTGTTGATGGACATTCGTGGCAATCAGCGCAGCGATGATCCGTCGGCAGAGAGCCGCTACGAGATACTGACGAAATATAGTGTCGATTTGACTGAGCTGGCTCGCGAAGACAAGCTCGATCCGGTCATTGGCCGGGAAGCTGAGATCGCACGGGTCATCCGAATTTTATCGCGTCGCACCAAGAATAATCCGGTACTGGTCGGTGAGACCGGTGTCGGTAAGACGGCAATTGTTGAGGGCCTAGCGCAACGCATTGCACGTGGTGATGTGCCACCAACTTTACGCGACCGTAAGCTACTGGCTCTCGATTTGGCTGGGATGGTTGCCGGTTCTAAGTTCCGCGGTGAGTTTGAGGAGCGCCTCAAGGCCGTCATGGACGAGGTGCGTAACGCAAAGGGGCGCATCATACTCTTCATTGATGAGCTACACACGGTTGTCGGAGCCGGTGCAGCTACCGGCAGCATTGATGCCTCGAATATGCTAAAACCGGCTCTCTCGCGTGGTGAAATTCAGGTGATCGGGGCTACTACTATCGACGAGTATCGCAAACACGTTGAGAAGGATGCTGCGCTTGAACGGCGTTTCTCACCGGTCTTCGTTGAAGAACCCGATCCAGAGACGACTATCGAAATGTTACGCGGTTTGCGTAAGCGTTACGAGGAGCATCACCAGTTGACGATCAGTGATGAAGCACTGAAAGCAGCGGTGCAGCTCTCGAATCGTTATATCAATGATCGCTTCTTGCCCGATAAGGCTATCGATTTGATCGATGAAGCCAGCGCTAAGCTCCGCATCGACACCTTCTCGATGCCACCTGAATTACGAGCAAAGGAAGAAGAGCTGAAGCGCTTACAGGCTGAAGAGGAAGAGGCCGGCGCCCGACGCGACTACGAGCGGGCCGCTCTCTTACGTGCTCGCTATCTCGCCCTGCAAAGCCAGTTTGAAGCAGAACGTAGTGAATGGCTAGCGCGTAACAATCTTGATGAGGTTGTTGATGAAGAGGACGTGGCCCAAATCGTTTCGAGTTGGACGGGCGTGCCGGTAAGTCGAATGCTCGAGACCGAACGTGAGAAGCTGATCCACATGGAGGAACGGCTGCACGAACGGGTTATCGGGCAACATGAGGCTATTGTTGCGCTCAGCGATGCGATCCGTCGGGCACGTTCAGGTCTGCGCGACCCGCGTCGTCCCATTGGTTCATTCCTCTTCGTTGGTCCTACCGGTGTCGGTAAGACCGAGTTAGCGCGAGCCCTCGCCGAATTTATGTTCGATAGCGAAGAGGCAATGACCCGCATCGACATGAGCGAATACCAAGAGCGTCACACTGTGAGTCGCTTGATCGGTGCCCCACCTGGTTATGTCGGTTATGACGAAGGTGGTCAGTTGACCGAGAGCATCCGTCGCCGTCCCTATCAGGTGGTACTCTTCGACGAGATCGAAAAAGCTCATCGTGATGTGTTTAATGCACTGTTACAGGTACTCGAAGATGGTCGGCTGACCGACGGTCAGGGGCGAACGGTTGATTTCCGCAATACAATCATTATCATGACCAGCAACGCTGGTACTGAGCATTTGCAAGGTGGCGGTATCGGCTTCAGTGTCGGTAGCCGAAGCGCAAAAGTTTTCGATATGCGCGAGGCACGGAAGAAGGTTGACGAGGCGCTCAGACAGACATTCCGGCCCGAATTTCTCAACCGAATCGATGAGATCATTCTCTTCCATCCACTCTCGATGGATGATCTGACCAAGATCGTTGAGTTGCAGGTTGCCGAACTGGTTGAGCGTTTGCGTGAACAGCAGATTAGCCTTACCCTGACACAGGCTGCTAAAGAGTATCTGGTTCAGGAAGGGTACAACCCCGTTTTCGGTGCACGACCGCTCCGCCGAACAATTCAGCGGCTGCTCGAAACCCCCATCTCACGTGAGTTGCTGAAGGGGCACTTCCGACCAGGTGATCAGATCGAGGTAGATGTCGAAAATGGCCAGCTCGTCTTCCATCGCGGTGGTATCCTGACTATCGAGGAACCCCGCCCTGCTGAACCACTTGATGCGTGAACTGTAATCTACGATGCCGGGTTTGTCATCTTCATTTACCCGGCATCGTGGTATGATCGTGATTAACACGCAGCAGGTGTTTGTTCTCAGATCTGGAGTGGCCGTGACAACATCTGATATTGCAACTCAACTTGTTACTGTTCAGCGCCGAGCTGCTCGTTTACGTAACGCATTAATGACGGTAGGCGCTTTCTTCATGACAGCCCGACAATCCGATCCGTTACCAATGCTTCGCGATCTATGCAGCGAGTGGCTGTCGGCCGATAAAGTCGATATTGTTGTGCCTGCTGGTACCGGCAGTTTACGTTCGCATGCGCCGACTATGTTAGTTGGCCCCATTACCATCGGGCGTCGAGTTGTCGGTCGCATCGAAGTGACACGCGCTACCCCACCATTTGACAGCGATGATCGCGAACTGCTAAACACACTTGGTCAAATTGTCGGTGCTGTTCTTGAACAATCATCGCTGCAAGGGCAGCTCGATCAGTATCTTAATCAGGCCCGTGCTCATGCTGATACTCTCGACCAACTGTTGCATTTTGGTCGTCTGGTCATCAGTGCTACTGCCGATCCACTCCATCTCGGTTTACAGCTTGCCACTCAGGTACCTGCGATGGTTGGTGGCGAACGGGCATCACTGTTATTGATCCCGCTTGATAACGAAGAAGCGCCGCTGCTGCTCCTCAGTAATGGCCACATAGCGACCCCTGATCGAGCCCGCGAAGTGCGCGATCAGGGATTTGCCGGTCTGGTGTTGCGCGAAGGACAACCGCTGATCATCGATGAGACCGAGGCTGATCGACGCTGGCTGTCATTGCGCACACACGAGATCGATGCGCCTACTCGTTGTGCGATGGCTGCACCGCTACGGTGGGGATCACGCTTACTCGGTGCCATCACGGTCACTACAACTCATAGCCGCCGTTTCGATAGCTCGCATCTTAATCTGCTGGAACTGGTTGCATGCCATATTTCACTTGCTATCTATGCTGCCGATCTCGAAGTGCGTCGTAAGCGTAGTGTAAAACACTTGAGTGAAATTCAGAATCATATGAGTGCAGCTCTAAAGGCGGCTCAAGCTGGCGATCCGAAAGCTCTGAATCAACTTGAATCACAGCTTCGCGATATGCAGGCTGCACTTCGCACACTGTCGCTAAATGTCTCGGTTCTATCTAACGACTACGATCAAGCGGACGAAACATAAGATACCATGTATCGCTATACCAGAGAATAGATGGAGCACATCCGAGTGCGGAACGACCGTCTTCCCTCGTTACCGTTACGATATACTACATGCCAGTCTGAAAGTCATAACAGAACCCACCGTGACTCGTTGGAATGACGGATAAAGAAGCAGGCAGAGCTGCATACTGTGTATTGCCTAATCCCGCTCGTCTCTCGAAAACAATCTTGAATCGAGAATGGGTTTGAACATTCTCATGCCAGCACTGCATCTCCTGCATCTCTAGCTATTCGGCTACTTGTCAAGTTTCCTCTCTTCGTCTCCACAATGTCTGGTTGTGGGCCGTGCTTATACCAACCCCTGCAATCGTCGTAACTCGGTCTCTAACTCGCGCAGACGGGCTTCAAGCGCCGCACGCGCCGCTGCTTCCCGTTGTGCTTGTTCTTCCGCCATTCGTGCTTGCTCTGCTGCTGCACGCGCCAGCGCTTCCGCCTCAGCCCGTGCGGCGGCTTCCCGCTGCGCTTGTTCTTCCGCCGCTCGTGCTCGTGCCTCGGCTTCCGCCGCCTGCTGCACCACCGTCGCGTAGTCGCCAAACGCCGTGCCGTCGTCGGTGTAGCAAACCACGTGGTCACCTTCCACCCCCACCCATAGTGCGGCCAGCTCCAGATACACCCACCCCCGCTCGTCCGGCGGTTGCAGCCGGTAGGTGTCCCCCACCAGCCGGTAATCGAGCAACCGGAGCTGCCGCTCCCCCCGCCGTCCGAGGTTGTCCACAATCACGTACTGCGCCACCCCCGCCCGTGCGTAGTGCGCCACCTTCCGCACCACGTCGTTCTCCCGCGTCTCCGGCGATGTGATTTCGATGATCAGCGCCGGTCGCACCCCCTCTTCCGCCACGTCAAAGGTGCTCCAATCCCGTCGCTCACGCAGCCCCGGAATGACCATCACGTCCGGCCCGTGCGGCCGCAGGTCGGGCACGTCCCACGCCACCCGCACGTCACTCAGCACGATGGCCTGCCCGTGCGGTTCGAGCCGAGCGCGCAGCACCGCCGTGAGGTACATCCGGTCGGTTTCGTGGCGGTCACTGTGCACGATGAAGTCTCCCACTTCGGGGTGCAACACGTCTTCGAGGGTGAGCGGGACCTGTTCGAGATGGTCGGGGTCGTCGGGGGTAGGGCGACGGACGTAGCGCCAGCCGTAGCGGAAGGGGTCGTCTTCGGGGAGCGGGGCAGGTGCGGTGGCAATCGGATGGGTCATTGCAGTTCCTCCCTGGTGTGGTAGGTGGGTCTGCCGGTATTGTAGCACAGCGATGAACAGGGTGAAGGGGCGGATTTCCCCAAAAAGAAAGATGGGTTGTCTGGTTGGCTAGATGACAACGATGATCGAGCTGGCGAATCATACGGTGCTCCTGCAACAAACGAAACAGTGTGTCTCTTTAAGAAACCGTTTTCGAAGCCCAAAAGATTCGCCTAAAAAAGGGGGAATTATGAGAACGACGGCTGAGATTCTGGATCGCAGGATTCTGGTATGCGGAAGTAGCTGCCCTTTCCACAACGGCGAGCGGAAAAGGGAAGTGCTACCGACACCCCTTGAACAAGGAGCACTCAGACCTCAATGCCATCCCTCTCGACGTAGTCGCGCTATAAATTCACTAAGTAGTAGCGCAGTGGCTCCCCATACCTTATACCCATTCAGCGCGAAGAACGGTACCCGCATCGGTGTCTCGTTGCGCTCCCAAATCTCTTCTTGCACGGTTGCCGTATCGAACAGGGTGGGTAGTGCGACGGTAAATACGCTTTCTACCTCTTCAGGATCGTGTACCGGTTCAAATGCGACCGGGTAGAAACCAACAATCGGAGTCAGATAGTTGTTGCTCGGTGGAATATAAAACGTCGTGAGTTGCCCGAGCACGGTAACTTGCCCTGCATCAATGCCAATCTCCTCTTGAGCTTCACGCAGCGCTGCGCCAATCGCACCGTTGTCGGTGGGATCAATGCCACCGCCCGGTAACGAAACTTCGCCCCGATGGGTAGTGACTCGACTCGACCGCACTGTTAACGGAATATACAGGGTGTCTTCTTGGGGAAAGAGAAGCAGGAGCGCTGCCGATGCTCTTGGTGTGACACCAGGTGGTGGGTGAAACGGACGCAGTGGTGTGCCGTCGAGTCGGCGTAACACAAGGAGTTCACCTAATGATGGTGGTGGTGTTGCTAATGCTCGACGAATGATCTCAATTTGTTTGTTCCAGTCCATACATGCTCCGTGGTTTTATATGTCTGATTGAATATTGTATGCTTCCTCTACCTATAGATGAAGGCTTTTCTTGATTTTTAAGCGATTTTCAACGTTCTCAGGCTTAGCGAAGCGATACCGGTAAACCCAACACACGCCGTTACGTATCCTCTAGAAAGCGGTGAAAGGCAGACCCATCTCAAGCTATCACCCCTTGCTCATCTGAGGATAGAGGAATCTGCCCTACCATACGGCGAAGAATCGGCGCGAGAATGGAGGCCGTAGACGCTTGTCGAAAGAGGAAGCTGCCGCTTCTGTCTGCGCTGCTTCGCTCGTTCCTCTCCTCGCTCACAGCACTGCTACCGGTTAGGGTGAAAACGTTGAAATGCCCTGAACCCAGATGCCGATAGCTTGCCGTCACTGCACTTCTCCGCTACAATCGAATTATCAGCACCAACTGTTCAGCAAGGAGGAGCGCGTGTACAACCTGCAAGAGCAGATTCAAGCCGATTACGACCATGTCATCCATCCTCTGACCCATCCAACGGCACATCAAAACCCGAAAATCTGGGTTGCTGGCCGCGGGTCGATTGTGATCGACGCTGAAGGCCGTGAGTATATTGACGGACTCAGCGGTTTGTGGAACGTGAACGTTGGCCACGGCCGTGAAGAGTTAGCCGAAGCGGCTTGCAACCAGATGAAGCAACTCGCCTACTATTCATCCTATGTTGGCTCAACGAATCTGCCGGCAATTGAATTAGGACGTAAGCTGAGTCAACTCTTTTATCCGAGCATCAATCACTTCTTTTTTACCTCAGGCGGCGCCGAAAGCACCGAAAGCTCATTTAAGACAGCCCGTTTCTATTGGAAAGCCGTCGGTAAGCCCGAAAAGGTGAAGTTCATTTCACGTATGAAAGGGTACCACGGTGTCACAATGGCTGCGATGAGTGCAACTGGTCTGCCCGCGTATTGGCCGATGTTTGAGCCACGAGTACCCGGTTTTATTCACATCGAGTCACCCTATCCGTACCGCTTCGTCAATCCAACCCCACACCTGAGTGATGGTGTTGCCGCTGCGAATTTGCTCGAAGAGGCAATCTTACGCGAAGGCCCAGAAACAGTTGCCGCGTTCATCGCCGAACCGGTGCAGGGTGCCGGTGGTGTTATTCCTCCACAAGATGACTATTTCAAGCGCATTCGTGAGATTTGTGATTACTACGAGGTGCTGCTTATCAGCGATGAAGTGATCACCGGTTTTGGCCGCACCGGGCGCTGGTTTGGATTGGAGCATTACGGGATCGAGCCTGATATTGTCCAGTTTGCCAAGGGCATCACTTCAGGCTATATTCCGCTCGGTGGCATTGGCGTGAGTGACCGCATCTATGAGGCTATGGTATCGGTGCCACCTGAACAACGCTGGATGCATGCCTTTACCTATTCGGGCCATCCGACGGCTTGTGCTGTGGCGTTAGCCAATATTGCCATCATTGAACGGGAAGGGCTGGTGCAGCGAGCGGCTGAAGTCGGCGACTATATGTTGCGTCGGTTGGAGGAGTTATATGCGCTGCCTCACGTTGGCAATGTACGCGGTAAGGGCATGATGGCGGGGATTGAGTTGGTAGCCGACACTGCGACGAAAGCGCCCTTCCCGGCCAGCGCTAATGTCGGTACCCGCGTTCAGAAAGAGATGACAGCACGCGGTCTTTTTACCCGTGTCGTGGGTGACACAATTTGTCTGGCGCCGCCGCTCGTCACCACTTACGAGCAGATTGATCAAATTGTGCAGATTATTGCCGATTCAATTGCAGCAACCATCGCTACTCTGAAGTAAGGCTGTTCAGCGTTTTCGGCTTCAGGTTGTATGCAAAGACCGAGCTTTGCAACAACGGAACAGCACTGACGCATGGTCACGCACCCGCTGACGGCGATCCCCGCTTTACCTGGTCGCCTGAGAGCACAGGCCAGAGGCCCGCATGTGCGGTGATACAGGTGACTACAACACTCGTTTCATCACAGGTGTCTGGTGGAGCGTCACCCCGTCCGAGCACCTCCTTCCTCACCCCTTGTAGAAGAGGAAGAGAGGCCAAGGGGAAGTGAAGAGAGCACCCTCCCCCCTTCCTCACCCCGTGTGGGAGAGGAAGGGGGCTAGGGGAAGGTGAGGGGCCATGAGGTACGTTTATGCTTTCCCTTCCAACAGCCAGTTATCGATCAATCGTACCTGATCAAACCGTACCGCCATCGAGAGCAAAGCCCCTTCCGGCCCAATCTGATCCAACTCGCGCAAGGTGATCGGATGCGCAACGCTCACATACTCTGCTTTTGCCAGCGGTTCAGCCGCAATAATCCGCTGCATGAGCGACCGTAACGTATCTGCATTGCGTTCACCAGCTTCATAACATTCGGCAGCCGCTCGTAAGGCCCGGTACAACACCGGCGCCGCAGCACGCTGTTCCGCCGTCAAATAGACGTTACGGCTGCTCATCGCCAGACCATCGGCTTCGCGAACCGTTGGCACAATCACGATCTCAACCGGTATGTTGAGATCACGTACCATCTGGCGTACCACCACGGTCTGTTGAGCATCTTTCTGTCCAAAATAGCTCTTTGTCGGTTGCACAATGTTGAACAGCTTACAAACAACCGTTGCTACGCCGCGAAAATGACCAGGTCTAGCCGCGCCTTCCAGCACCTCATCGGCAGCAGGCTGAACAACGTAAGTGCCGAAGCCAGGCGGATACATCTCCTCCACAGAGGGTATAAAGACAAGATCGACGCCGGCTTTTTCGAGGAGAGCCAGATCGCGTGCTGTGTCACGTGGATAGCGAGCGTAATCTTCGTGAGGGCCAAACTGGGTCGGATTGACGAAGATACTCACTGCGACTGCCGGACATTCGCGGCGGGCCTGTTCCACCAGCGCCAGATGCCCTTGGTGTAGATACCCCATGGTTGGCACGAATCCGAGCGTGCTGAATGCCGATCGTGCTCGACGAAACTCAGCGATTGTATGTAAGACTTCCATATCGGTGTTCCTCGTTGATCGGATCGTCGTTGATCAAGACGTTCTACCATATGCTTGTACGGTATTCGTTAATCCTGCTCGCTCATCCCAACTTCGTTTGATAAGGGTGAGGAACGAGCAGCGAATTGCAAAGAACCGACCGCGACTGCTTCACGTCGTCTGATCAATGTTCGATAGCGCTGCTGCCAGTTCTGCCGAGTCTATCCGACTGCTATGCTCAGGGCCGGGGAATAGCCCATTTCGTACATCATGCACATATTGACTCAGCGCATCTGCGATCGTTTTGGCCAGTTCAGCGTAGCGACGGGCGTGGCGAGGAAGAAAATCGCTGTACAGACCGAGCAAATCATGCCAGACCTGCACCTGGCCACTACAGCCAGCCCCAGCGCCGATGCCAATGGTTGGGATCCGTAACCGTTCGGTGATCGCCTGTGCCAGCTCTGCCGGCACCAGTTCGAGCACGAGCGCAAATGCGCCAGCTTCCTGAACTGCCAGCGCATCGGCAATCAATTGTTGGGCCTCGTTCGCTCGCTTTCCCTGTACCCGTAGCCCGATCTGATTGACCGATTGCGGTGTGAAGCCGATATGCCCCATCACCGGAATTCCTAACGTGACCAGTCGGGCAATGATCGGTGCGACATGCACACCACCTTCCAACTTCACCGCCTGAGCGCCAGCCTCTTGCAGCATTCGCCCTGCACTCTGGATGGCCTGCTCTGGTGAAGTGTAAGTAAGAAATGGTAAATCACCGACGACTAGCGCCTTCTGCGTGCCTCGTACCACAGCCCGTGTGTGATGGATCATCTCGTCGAGGGTCACTGGTACTGTAGATTGGTGCCCCAATACCACCATGCCGAGCGAGTCTCCTACCAGGATTATTGGGATACCGGCGCGATCGGCAATCTGGGCAGACGTGTAATCATACGCAGTGATCATCGGAATCCGCTCGCCGCGATCGCGCATCATTTGAATATCACGAATAGTTGTGCGCATGGTCGGCTCCTCTCCTCCGTTGCGTGCTGTCGGTCATTCCGAGCTGCTCGATTGTAGCACGGAATGGTTAAGTGCGCAGAGTGGTGAGGGGAGGAATTAGGTCATGGGCACTGAGGAATGAGCAAGGCTCACCAATGATGATCATCACCGAATCGGTCGATCGAGTGCCAAACCTACCCTCCTAGCCCCCTACACTCACCGGGTAAGAGTGAAAGAGGGTTGGGGGGAGTGCAGGGTGAAGATGCACTTCGCAGCATAGGCACTGACAGATTTATCGTTAAATAACAGAGTCATTTCATCACAGGAATGTTTGACAAAACAATTTGCTTATTTTAATATCGAGTGTACTTGTTATTTACAGGTGCGCCATGAAGCGAAAACCCACCATGGACATTCCTGCTGCCCTGGTTCCGTATGCTCGTAGGGTTGCGCTGCGCAATACAGAAATCTTCTACTACGATGCTGGGCCAGTTGATCACCCAACACTTCTCCTTTTGCATGGGCTGGGAGATGAAGCTGACACCTGGCGCTCAATTATCTTGCCATTATCGCGTGAATACCGGATCATTTCTCCTGATTTACCCGGCTTTGGTCGTAGTCCTGGCCCTCGTGGCGCCTACAGTCTAACCTTCTTCGCCCGCACGATTGCCGAATTTATAGCAGCCCTGCAACTGCGGCACATCACACTGGTTGGTCATTCATTAGGGGCTATGATCGCTCAGCGTCTGAGTATCGGACTTCCTAGCCTTATCGAACAGTAGATTCTGATCAGTGGCTGTCTGCCGGTAAAGCGTCGTCTGCCGGAGTTGAAGCAATGGCTACTGTTGATCCCAGGTCTTGGTGAATTGATGATGGCGATCATGCGCCGTTCACAAGAGCTGGCCTTTTTTAGTTTACAACCGTTCTATTACAGCCTGTACGATCTGCCTGCCCGTGAACGGCGGTTTCTCAGGAAGCGGGTTTTGGCTCGTCTCCACCATCCACAGCAACGGCGGGCAACGCTTTCAGCGCTCCGTTGGTTGGCGATTGACACCTTCTTCCGTGCCAATCAATATCTTGATCTGGTCAGTAAATGTCGAATACCGACGGTACTGATCATTGGCGATCACGATGTCATTGTTGATGGTGAACTTATAGAAGCCATGCACGTCTTGCTCAACGAACAAGCTCAGTGTATTTACCTGGAACGGTGTGGTCATATGCCGCAGCAGGAACGGCCCGATATGATTTGTGAGCTACTGAGCGGGCTACATCCTGCTGCACAAACTGCTGATCAAGACCGTCAGGGCGAACATTCTAGCCAATTATGATGAGGCGGCATGTTCGCTACTTTCGAGGATTCGGGCCCGTATCAGAGAGGCGATAATTGACACGCTAATGATGGTTGCTACCACACCCAGCGAAGCTGCCGTCGGTATCTTCCAGCTTACACCAATCAGTGCGGCACTGAGATCAGGTAAGAGCATCTTGATACCAACAAAACTCAGCACCACTGACAAGCCGAGCTTGAGATAGTGGAAGAGATGAACCACGCCAGCCAGTACGAAGTAGAGTGCTCGTAGACCCAGAATGGCGAAGACATTGGATGTGTAGACGATGAACGGATCTTGCGTTACGGCAAAGACGGCCGGTATTGAGTCGACGGCAAAAATGAGATCGGTCGTCTCTACCATGACCAGCACTAGCAAGAGGGGGGTTGCCATAAGCATACCGTTTTGGCGGGTGAGAAATTTCTGGCCGTCGTAGCGATCACTGATTGGCATAAAACGGCGGAACATGCGTACCACCGGATTCTTATCAGGCTCGACTTGCTCGTCTTGTGACATTGCCATCCGAATTCCGGTAAAGATCAGGAATGCACCGAACACCCAGATGATCCAGTGAAACTGCTTGATCAGCGCTGCTCCAGCGGCAATCATTGTACCGCGCATGATAAGGGCGCCGAGAATCCCCCAAAAGAGTACCCGATGCTGGTATTTCGCCGGAACTGCAAAATATGAGAAGATCAATACGAAGACGAAAATATTATCAACACTTAGTGCCTTTTCTATGAGATAACCGGTCAAAAACTCTAGACCAGCGTCACTCGCACTGAGATCGCTATTGGGCATGATCTGATCCCAAAACAGATATAAACCCACATTGAAGGTCATTGCCAGTGCAATCCAGACCACGCTCCAGATGGCGGCTTCACGTAACGATACTTCATGGGCTTCGCGGTGAAATACCCCTAGGTCAAGCGCGAGAAGTGTCAATACCAGTAGATTAAACCCAACCCAGACCCATATCGTATCTACCATACAATCTTTTCTCCCTGCTTTGCAACGACTTGTCCGGCAATAAAAAGGCGAGCCGATCACAGCGCACCGCTGTGTCGGTCTCGCCAGTATGGTAAACCAATACACGATGCCACCGGGAAGATAATCTTCCGTCTTGACGGCAACATCGACCCGCTACGAGCGGGCGGCTACTCCCCAACGCTTTGCAATATACCGTATTTTCCTTATAATCGATAGGGAAAAATTCCCTATCACTTCTACGTCTGAATGGGTATTTAATGGCGAAGATTTGCCCTCACTAGCTATCGTTGAGTTGGATATACTACTTAAATGTGTGATGCAGACTACAGGAGTAGACATAGATGAATCTATTTGTATTCGGTTTAATGTTCGGTGGTCTTATCTTCCTTGCCACTGGCGGTGAGCTTCTAGTACGTGGCGCCAGCCGCCTGGCAGCGCTGGCTGGCATCTCTCCGCTTGTGATTGGTCTGACAGTTGTATCGTTTGGAACCAGTTCACCAGAGCTGGCAGTGAGCATTCAAGCTAGCTTGGCAGGCAAAAGTGACATTGCAGTCGGCAATGTGGTGGGAAGTAATATCTTCAACATTCTCTTCATTCTGGGTGCGTGTGCGCTGGTCAGCCCACTGGTTGTAGCCGTACAGCTTATCCGCCGTGAAGTACCGTTTATGATCGCTGTTTCGCTATTACTTATCGGTCAGGCATTCGATGGAGCCATAAGCTGGTTTGATGGCTTCATCCTGTTTAGCCTACTAATCGGATATATCATCTGGTCAATATACGCTAGTCGGCAGGAACGAGAAGAAGTGATAGCAGAGTATGCGCGGGAATTTGGTTCCACAAAACTGCCCGCTCAGCGGAAAGGAATGGTCTTGCTGCTGAATATCGGCTTTATCGTAGTTGGGCTGGTATTACTGGCGATTGGATCAGACTGGCTGGTTGAAGGTGCAACTTCACTGGCGCGTGCGTTTGGAGTCAGCGATGTAGTCATCGGTCTCACAATTGTGGCTGCCGGTACATCACTCCCAGAAGTGGTTGCTTCAATTGTTGCCACGCTCAAGCGCGAGCGGGACATTGCTATTGGAAATGCTATTGGCAGCAATATCTTCAACATCCTCGGTATCCTTGGATTATCTGCACTCGTAACACCGGGTGGTCTTACCGTTGCTCCATCGGTTGTGGCATTCGATCTGCCAGTGATGATTGCAGTAGCTTTTGCAGCTCTACCAATCTTTATCTCCGGTCTCAGCATCAATCGCTGGGAAGGCTTACTCTTTCTTGCTTATTACGTTGCGTACACGGCGTATCTGATACTGGCTGCAACCCAACATGATGCTCTGCCGTTCTTCAGTAGCGTGATGGTACTCTTTGTATTACCGATAACAGCAGTGACCCTCTCTATTCTTCTGATCCACGCGCTGCACCGAAGAGATTGGGTTAAAGCATAGTCATGACCAGAACAACTATACAAGATTTCTATCAGGGAAGAACAACCAACACTCCCTGTTGGGCTTCATGACCAGGAATACGGCAGTAGAAACGGTATTCACCGGGTGCTGGCGCCCGGAATGTTAGTATCGCATCGACCCCTGGATCGGCCGAAACAGTGCGGTCACCGGTAGGTAGCTCGATAGTCAGGCTATGTGCGATCTGGCCGCGGTTGCGAAGGCGGAGAAAAACTTGTTCTCCGGTGCGCACTTCGATCCGATCTGGATCAAATCGCATTTCGGTGGCAGTTACTTCAATCGTGCGTTCACGTAGCGGTGCGCCACAGGCGTTTAGCAGAATGACGGCAAGAATACACATAGCATAACAATAACGACGAAACCAGAGACGGTTCATAGCACGCATAACTGTACTCGTAGCATACACTTGTTTCTGCATCATATCTGTACTGTACCAGAAAATGCCTACTGTGTTAGCAGGAAGTCACGTTGTGACAAGGCACCAATTTTACGGTACAATAGCAGCAAACCCGTGATCGTTTGATCGTATTCCGAATAAGAAGTATAACTGCATTTCAGCATGCACTGTCGGCGTCAACATTCCAGGCAACGTTTGAGTCGTTGCTTGACCAACATTTTGATATTTGAAAGCCAGACAACGATCAAGTTGGCTAAGGTTTTTCGCGAATTGCGTGTCAGTAGACACAACTAGTCACCAATCGAGGTGAGCATGCTCTATCCGATTGTGTTCATTGCATTGGTTGCATCACCACTAGCACTCATTGCCCGCCTTCCGGCGCGCAGTCTCATTGCGTGGGGTCTGGCGCTTATCCCGCTAGCACTCTTTGGACTAACGCTGACTCAAGCCGGTCCTGTGTTTGCGGGTGAGCAAGTGGTGGAGGAGATCTCCTGGGTACCAGCGCTGGGTCTCAATCTTACCTTTACGCTTGACGGTTTAAGTCTGTTGTTTGCCTTGATTATTACCGGCATTGGGACGTTGATTGTCGGCTACGCGGGCCATTATCTCGGTGCTGACAGTGGTCTTGGTCGTTTCTTGGCTTACCTAATGCTTTTCATGGGGGCAATGCTGGGGGTCGTGCTGGCCGGTAATGTATTAACCATGTTCGTGTTTTGGGAACTAACATCGGTTACGTCGTATTTGCTTATTGGCTACAAGCACGATTACCCTGATGCACGGCGTGGTGCATTACATTCCCTGCTCGTAACTGGTGCAGGTGGATTGGCCTTGCTGGTTGGCCTGCTGTTACTCGGTCAGATGGTTGGCAGCTACGAATTCCGGGATATTTTGGCCGCCGGTGATCAATTGCGCGCTCATTCACTCTACCCGGCAGCCGTCATTCTCATCTTGCTTGGCTGCTTTACGAAATCAGCTCAGATACCCTTTCATTTCTGGCTACCAGGGGCTATGCAGGCTCCAACCCCGGCAAGTGCCTTTCTCCATTCGGCCACAATGGTCAAGGCTGGTGTCTATCTGATGGCACGGCTCAGTCCGGCCCTGGGTGGTACTGCTCTATGGGATGTAACCCTGGCCGTCGTTGGCGGTGCAACGATGACCTTTGCCGCAATTGTGGCAATGCGCCAGTTTGATCTGAAGGCGATGCTGGCATATACGACCATTAGTATGCTGGGTGCGCTGACGATGCAGATTGGATTGGGTGGCAAGTATGGTGCTGAGGGGGTGGCAACTAATATTTTAGCCCATGCGCTGTATAAGTCGGCGCTGTTTATGCTAGCCGGTGTGATCGATCACGAGTGCGGTACGCGCGATTTGCGCCGATTGGGTGGGTTGCGCAGATACATGCCGCAGACGATGGTCATTACCGCTCTGGCATTACTATCGTTCGGCGGTATTCCAATCCTGTTTGGCTTCGTTGCCAAAGAATTAATGCTGGAAGCAGCGCTTGAGACCGATCTTGGTGCAACGCTGAGCATCCTTGCGGTTGCTGCAATTGCTGTCACGGCCATTGCTTACCTGATAACTGGCTGGCGACTGTTTAGCAATACGTTCCTCGGTCAGCGTAGTACGGCGGCGATGCAGCAGCATGTTGCTGATCCTACACCTGGAATGTTGATTGGGCCTGGAGTGCCAGCCATTTTGTCACTCTTCATACCGCTGGTCCTGTTAGCCCCCGTCAGTACGCTCATCGCAGCCGCAAGTGCAGCGATCTACGGTAAGCCGCTGGAGGTTAAATTGGCACTCTGGCATGGTGTGAATCCAGCATTACTGGTAAGCCTGAGCGCTATTGTGATTGGCGTAGCAATGTTCCGTTTTGCCGAGCAGTTGGCAAATATGCGTGGTTGGCCAATCTGGTTGCGCGGTGATATGATCTTCGACCGGCTGATTGAGCGGACACTCACCGGAGCGACGGCATTAACCCGTACCCTTCAGGAGGGAAGGCTACGCCGCTATATCCTGATAACAGCGTTGACCATGCTGATCTTCGTAGGGGTACCATTTATCAGCTTCGGGCTAGGTGCCATTCGGTTTGATCTTGATCCGCAGTTGCAGTTTTACGAAATATTGGCCGCAGCGTTGATCCCAATTGGTGTTATCGCGACCATCAAAGCGCGGACCAGACTTGGCGCGATTATTGCAGTTGGTGTCGTTGGCGCAATGGTCGCGCTCCTTTTCGTGCTCTTCTCAGCGCCCGATCTGGCACTCACTCAATTACTGATTGAAGTACTCTCAACCGTCTTTTTACTCCTCGTCTTTTCGGTGTTGCCAGTGCGCTTCGAGAGCTTCTCATCAGCATGGGTACGACAACGTGATGCAATTGTCGCCATTGCTATGGGAATTTTGATGGGCGGACTAGTACTGGCAACCGCTACGAATGATAGCTTTGCACCGTTGGCCCCCTTCTTCCTTGAAAACAGTCTGGACAAAGGCAAAGGTGCTAATGTCGTTAATGTCATTCTGGTCGACTTCCGCGGATTCGATACCTTGGGCGAGATTACAGTGTTGTTTATCGCTCTGCTCGGTATTTACGGATTGTTACGGTTACGACAGGGGAAAGATGATGTTACACCGGAACGAGTCCCGACAACTGCAACCGAACCGCTCAGCGAGCCAGTCGATACCCAGAGATAGTGCCCTGTACGATTCGCTCATCTTACGCACGATCAGTCGGCTGATGATGCCGCTGTTGTTGATGCTGTCGATTTTTATGTTATTGCGCGGGCACAATCTGCCGGGCGGCGGTTTTATTGGTGGTTTGCTGGCTTCTAGTGCAATTATTCTGCAAATGGTAGCTTTTGGCCCGCAGGTGGCACAGCGGATTTTACCGGTTAGTTATTTGATGCTAGCGGCTTTTGGCATCTTCTTTGGTGCCCTTTGGGGGTTGCCAGCCCTCTTTGCCGGTTTACCGTATATGCAGGCGTTCTGGTTGCCCGAACCGATCCCCGGCATAGGTAAGATCGGTACACCAGTCCTCTTTGATGTTGGTGTCTACTTTACAGTTATTGGGGTAACGACCAAAATCGCACTGCTGCTGGTCGAAGAGCCGATTCTCTTCCCCTTGCCGGAAATGAAATCGGTCCCTGTTGATCAACAAGAGGAGGTAGCATGATCATTCTCCTGGCAATCGCGATAGGCTCGCTCTTCGGCGGTGCAACGTATCTCATTCTGCGGCGCTCAGTCGTGAAGTTGATCTTGGGACTGATCATGCTCAGCCATGGGGTTAACTTGCTCATCTTCACGATGGGTGATGGGGTGCGGCGTGGAGCTCCACCATTAGTTGATGCTGCTGGCCAGCCTCCAGCAGGCTCGGCTGATCCTCTGGTTCAGGCCCTGATTCTGACAGCCATTGTGATCAGCTTCGGATTCACGGCATTTGTTCTGGCGCTGGCGTATCGTTCCAATCAGGCAGCAGGAAGTGACGATCTTGATGATCTTTCAACCACCGACCGCCTGTAGCATGATGGTTTGGATTGAGAAGTTCCTATGACGTTTCACTTGTTTGTTCCAATCGTTTCACCGTTGATTGGTGCGGCACTGGCCGTTTTACTTCATCACCAATGGGTGGTGGTACGAGCGATCACGCTCATCAGTGTGCTGATCAACCTGGGGTATGGCCTCTGGCTAATGAGTGTAGTGCCGCAAAGTAGGCCACTGGTGGCGCAGGCTTCAGGCTGGTTAGCTCCGTTTGGTATTTCGCTGGTCGCCGATAGTATGAGTGCGCTGATGGTGATGCTGGCAGCGCTGCTCATGCTGACGACGGTTGTGTACAGCTTTTACTCTATTGATCGCGAACGTGAAGCACATTTCTACTACCCGTTGCTCTTGCTCTTGCTGTTAGGGGTTAGTGGTGCGTTTCTCACCGGTGATCTCTTCAATTTGTACGTCTGGTTTGAAGTGTTGCTGGTAGCATCCTTTGGCCTGATCACGCTTGGTGGAAGCCGTGATCAGCTTGAGGGTGGTTTGAAATATGTTGTGCTTAATCTGTTAGGTAGTACCGCCTTCTTGTTTGGTTGTGGATTGATGTACGGATTTGCCGGTACTCTTAATATGGCGCATATTGCCGAGCGGATGGCAACGCTAGCGAACCCCGGTTTGCAAACGGTATTAGCCGGGATATTTTTGTTTGCCTTTGGCAGTAAGGCGGCGATTGTGCCACTCTTTTTCTGGTTGCCTTCCAGTTACCATACCCCACCGGTAGCAGTAACGGCCATCTTCAGCGGCTTGATGACGAAAGTTGGGGTCTATTCGCTCTATCGAGTCTTTGGTTTGTTGTTACAAAACGAACTAGCAATCTATGCACCGTGGATTACCCTGATCGCCGGTCTAACGATGGTTATTGGGGTGTTAGGTGCAGTAGCCCAGATGAATGTGCGTCGCATCCTGAGTTTTCATATTATCAGTCAGATCGGGTACAGCGTGATGGGGCTTGGTCTGGCTAGCGCCGCCGGACTGGCTGCTGGCCTGGTCTTTACCGCCCATGTCATGATTGTCAAGATGGCGCTCTTTTTCATTGGTGGAGCAGCCGAACAGATCAACGGGACCGGCGATTTGAAGAAGATGGGTGGGTTGGCCCGTCGCGAGCCGTTGCTAGCCCTGTTCTGGTTTTTAGGTATTCTGTCGCTGGCCGGTATTCCTCCGTTAAGCGGTTTTATCGGAAAATTGATCTTATTGCAAGTAGGGGTGAGCCAACAGGCTTACCTTATTACCGCCGTGGCTGCCGGTACCAGTATCCTGACCTTCTTCTCGATGTTAAAGATTTGGAATGAAGTGTTCTGGAAGAAATCGTATGAGGATGTGAACCGCTTACCGCGGGTCCGTTTTGGTTTACTGGCACCGGGGGCAGCGTTGGTGATCCTGAGTGTCGCCTTGGGATTGTTGGCTGGGCCACTGGTAGAATATAACACCATTGCTGGGCAGCAGCTTTTTGATCGGGCTGCATATATTGCTGCTGTCTGTGGCGCTGATGGGTGTGAGGCAGTCTATCGTGCATCGGTGAAGTAGAGGCTGGTATGATTGCACTGATTCTCATTTTGACCGTGACCTGGATGGCGCTGCAAAGTAGCTTTACGTTAGCCGACTTGATTGTTGGGTTACTTGTGAGTTCAGCCATTGTAGCAATGGCTAGAAACTTTCTCAGCATACCATTTGTGAATACAGATTTACACCCTCAGCAGCGTGATCGCACCTTCGTCAGGCTGGCCCTAAAGTGGGTTGCATTTATCGGCTTTGCATTGTGGAGTATTCTCAAGGCTAATATCGATATGGCCCGGATCGTGCTCTTTCGGCGGGTTGCCGACATTCGTCCGGGCATTATCGCCATTCCACTCGATGTGAAAAGTGATGCCGGAATTACTGTACTGGCGAATCTGATCACCTTAACGCCGGGAACCGTCTCGCTCGATGTTGCTACAGATCGTCGAACCATTTACATTCACTGCATTGATGTACACGACACCGAAGCCATCCGTAATGATATTAAGCAACAGTTCGAGCGACGGGTCATGGAATTGTTACCGTAGAGGTAGGTCTGATGACATTGTTTAGTATTCTGATCGCCACGTTGATGGGTGTGGTTGCCATTTCGATGACGCTCTGCACGGCTCGTTTGTTGATGGGGCCGAGTATTCCTGATCGAGCAATGGCGTTCGATACGCTGATGCTCCACGTTGTAGCATTGGTTGCCCTCTATGTGGTGATTACTAACCAACTGAGTTTGATCGATGCAATCCTGGTTGTTGCCGTCCTGGGCTTTTTGGGCACTGTCGCTATTTCGCGCTACATCGAGGAGGGACGTCAATAATGAGTCTGAGCGAGATTGTCACTCTGGTGCTGGCAACGATTGGGGTAGTATTCATGCTCCTGGCCGCAATCGGCATGCTCAGGTTGCCCGATCTCTACACGCGGGTTCATGCCACCGGCAAAGCCGGCACGCTAGGGATTGCAGGAGTATTACTGGCAGTGGCCGTTCATCACGGTGATCTGGTTGTGGCAGCAAAGATGATCGCCCTAATCGCCTTCTTCTTTCTGACAGCGCCGGTAGCCGCTCATATGCTTGATCGAGCAGCCTATTTAACCGGTGTCAAGCGTGCACCGCAAACCGTTCAAGACGATCTGGCCGGTAAGTATGACATGGAGCAAGGTCGGTTACGGTAACACAATCCGTATAGATGCCTTCTTCTTCATTTGCGCTCCATTGTCATGTTCGTATCGGCGCCGGGAGGTTGGTTCGCACGACTTGCCGCAGCGACGATCTGTTGTAGGTAGTGTTGCCAGTGTTGCTGATTGGCACGTGTTAAACGGCGCACCATGTCAATATCACCCGCTTCACCAGCTTCGACGGCTGCGGCCAGCGACTCCTGAAAGGCGCGGGCCAGGTCGGCTACGGCGCGGCGTAATTCGGCGTTCAGTGCTCGCTGACGTTCAAGCTGTTCGTACAACCACTCGTTCAGGCGCAATTGTTCTTCTAATTGCTCACGCAATCGCTGCTCAACTGCGGACATAGATCACCTCAAAAATTGCTGCGCCCAACCTGGTTACAGGTCGGGCGCTTTCGTGTTGGCGGGGAGAGTGAGATTCGAACTCACGAGGGCTTGTTAGGCCCTACCCGTTTTCGAGACGGGCACGTTCAACCACTCCGTCATCTCCCCGTCTCGTACCATTGCTCATTATAACGAGGTAGCCGGTTCTGTGCAAGTGCTATGATGGGGATACGTTTTTAAAGATTTTACGAAGATAAATCCAACCGGCTTCCTGACCGGCCAGTTCAAGAATATGGCCAAGTGCCGTATCGAGGACTACACGTAGATCAAACGATTGATTGAGTGTTTGGGCTAACGACCGAAGTGCAGACCATTCAGCGATTCGGTGTCGCCGTTCCGAAGACGGCATAATCATTCACTCCAGAAGTAGACATGATGGTGTTGCGCCAACGTCATCCTGTTTTGAACGTGCGCCGTGCGGTTAGGCCGTTAAGACAAGGAACATGCCGACCGCTGTTTCTGCATAGCACGAAGGAACGGAAAAACCGATGAGCGCTGATACAACGGTCGGCATCGTCTTCGATGAGATAATAGTTCTGTCTTAATCAGAACCGTTTACTCCCACATTCGACGTTTCCACATTGTGATTGCTTCCTACATCTCCCGCACCTGAGCACTAACGTTTCTTGCGGCTGATCGATACACCATCACGCAGTGGAATAATAACCGACTCAAGTTGGGGATGGCTCATAATTGCCCGGTTAAAGCGTTGAATCCCTCGCACGAGTGGCGAAGCATCCTCTTCAAGAACCTGTGCGCTACAAAGCACATTATCTGCTATCAAGACACCACCGGGACTCAGGAGCGACACACACAACTCAAGAGCTTGCAACGCCTGTTCATCGTTTGACGAACTGCGTAGAACATCCAGAAAGATCAAGTCGAATTCTTGCCTGAGTGATGGTAACAGCTCGCGCCATTCTCCTAGGTGGATAGTGATCAAATCACGCATGCCGGCCGCCTCGATCACCTCGCTAGCCAGCTTGACACGCTCAGGATTACGTTCGATAGCCGTCATCTTGCCGCCGGTCTGGCGCAGTGCTTTCATAATGTAGATAGCGGCGTAACCGGTAGTAATACCAACTTCCAATGCGTGACGGGCATTCATCATCAGCGCCTGTAAGTAGAGAAACTGCCCCTGCACTGGACCGACGAGCGACAACCCCTGCTGCCTGGCACGTGCCTCCAGGTTCGCCAGCACTTCATCGCGTGGTGGCATGAGATCGTGCAGATAGTCTTCAATTGCAATATTCGTGATGTCGTAGCGCATCACGCCCTCCTCGCTCCGCCTGTAAGGGCGGTGTGTATAGCTGGCGCACAAATGGCGTCAGTTGCATACGCAAATACTCGTTATTCATCTAAATTGTATCACACTATGGAGTATCTTGTGGTATGATCTTAAGCATCGCTTTACGAGTAGCATTCAGCGGGAGGCAGCCGTGGCCGCGATTCGTATCCTGATTGCCGAGGATAATGATCTGGTGTCGCTCACGTTAGAGGAGCAATTGAAGGGACTGGGTTACGAGGTGGTGGGTATTGCACGTACCGGTGCCGAGGCGGTAATGCTGGCCGCTCGTTTAAAGCCGGACCTGGTGATTATGGATATTCGGATGCCTGAGATGGATGGCACTGAGGCGACGGCGAAGATTCGCGATCAAACAGGGATTCCGGTTGTGATGCTGACCGCTTTCGCCGATAAAGAAACGATCCGCCGCGCTGAAACAGCGGGAGCATTAGCGTACCTGGTCAAGCCGGTGAATGAACAGGAATTACCGCCAGCGATTTCGATTGCCCTGGCTCGTCATCGCGAGATGCAGGCTTTGCGCAGTGAAAACCTCGAGTTGCAAGAGGCGCTCGAAGCCCGCAAACTGATCGAGCGAGCGAAGGGTATTTTAATGCAACGGCTTGGCCTGAGTGAACGTGACGCCTATGAACGGCTACGTCAACGTGCGCGTGATAAACGGACGAAGATGAAAGATATTGCGCAGGCCATCATTGAAGCAGAAGAGCTATTGGGTTCGTAAGTTACTTGACGGATCATAGCTGCTATGGTATAGTTGCGACGTCGAAGCGAGTAGTGCAGTCAGGTAAGCGATCATATGACCGGTTCGCGCTTTTACACCTACTTTTACTACTTTACCAGCCGAAAACCGGACTGGTCGCTTCGCATTTCCTGAACGAGACACGATAGGACAGAGCAATTACGTAAGGGGCGCGAGGCGAACAAACCTCGCGCCCCTTCTGTTGTTGCCGGGGAGGAGAGTCAATGGAAGTCCGGTGCCGTGGAGTACGAGGAGCGACAACCTGTGATGAAAACACGCGCGAAGCCATTCTGGCTGCCACCCACGAGTTACTTACGTTGTTGATCGAGGCTAATGGGATTCACCCGGAGGACATTGCCAGTGCCATTTTTACCACCACTCCCGATCTTAATGCCGAATTCCCCGCAGTGGCGGCACGGGCAATTGGCTGGATAGACACCGCCCTTCTCTGCGGTCATGAAATGGCCGTTCCCGGTAGTTTGCCACGTTGTATTCGCGTCTTGATCCACTGGAATACCACTAAGCGAGCCGATGAAATTGTTCATGTCTACATTCGGGGGGCGCGTGGCCTCCGACCGGAACGGGCTGCCTTGATGAATGCGTTCCGCGTAGCAACTCCGCTGCCGCCCGAGGAATTGCTGTGAGGCGCTGCCACGCTGCCGATCGGCACGAAGTATCGTACACCGCTGCTGTTGTATCTTTGAATATTTGTCCTACTGAGGAGGATTGTTCCATGATTGTCGTGATGCAAACCGACTCCACCCCAAGCCAGATTGAAGCAGTACTGACCCGGCTGCGCGAGCACAATCTGCGTGGTCATTTGACTGTTGGTGAAGAGCGCACAGTCATTGCAGTGGTCGGTGCAGCAATTCCACCGACCTTACGAGAAGAATTAGAGCATTTTGCTGGCGTGAAAGAGACGTTACGGATTACCCAACCGTACAAATTGGTGTCGCGCGAGGTAAAGCCGACTGATACCGTAGTGACGGTTGGTGACGTGAAGGTGGGAGGTGGTGATCTGGCGATTATTGCCGGCCCCTGTTCGGTGGAAAGCGAAGAGCAGATTATGGCAACAGCACGAGCTGTGCGCGAAGCTGGAGCGAATATGTTGCGCGGTGGGGCCTTCAAGCCTCGTACATCGCCGTACAGTTTTCGCGGCTTAGGTGAAGTTGGTTTGCAGTTGCTGGCGCAGGCCCGGGCCGAGACCGGTCTGCCGATTGTTACCGAGGTTATGACACCGGCTGATGTTGAGCTGGTTGCCCGTTATGCCGATGTCTTGCAGATCGGCGCACGCAACATGCAAAATTATCAATTGCTAGAAGAAGCAGGGCGCAGCGGTATGCCCGTGTTGCTGAAGCGTGGCTTATCAGCCACGATTGAAGAGTGGCTACTTTCGGCTGAATATATCATCGCGCAGGGCAACCCAAATGTCATCCTGTGTGAACGAGGTATTCGCACGTTTGAAACGGCAACGCGCAATACACTCGACCTCAATGCAGTGGCAGTGGCCAAGAAACGTTCCCATCTGCCGGTCATTGTTGATCCCAGCCACGGTACTGGCAAGTGGTATCTGGTGCCACCACTAACGCTGGCAGCTATTGCAGTCGGCGCCGATGGGGTTATTATTGAGGTCCATCCCGATCCTGATCGGGCGAAGTCAGACGGTGGACAGTCGCTCAGTCCTGACAATTTTATGGCGCTGATGCCAAAATTACGTGCGGTCGCAAAGGCGGTGGGACGGCAATAAATGATAGGAGGTCGAAGATTGCCTCTGCACATGTTGTAGCAAGCGCCTGAAATATGTTTCGGGCGTGGGCTAGCGGCCCGCGTTGTACAGTACAAGGTTGGTAAACATCGTTTGAACCATGGTCACGCCATCGGGGGCGGGTTGGGATCCGCCCCCACCTCTCACTCTTCACTGCTCACTCCTATGCACAGCCAGACAGGGAATATTCAAACACCCTTTAGGAGTATTTGAAAGAACCTTGCCGACGGATGTTTGCTGTTCCTACCTATTCCCTTCTACCTTCCTAATGGGAGGGGGTTAGGGTAAAGTGAGACGGCCAGGCAGCTACCCTGTACGGAGCACGCTCTGCATACAGCACTGACAGCGGAGTTCCCTCTCGTCTCAATGTGAACCAGTGGTCTATACCTCTGGATAACGGGAATATGTTTCAAGCACACTTCATACCCATCTCTGTCTGTTCATCCCAGCTCTAATTCCACTATACGCATGCGTCAGCACACGGAAGGTGGCGAACGAGTGGGATCATTGCGAGCCAAGTTTTACAAGCTGATCCCCGGCTCTGCTTGCCAGAATTGGTATAAAAGAGAAGATGTAAATGATGACAAAATTTTTATGATTAACCGGAGTTAATAAACTAATAAATTCTTTTTTACATTTCATCTCATTATTTTTAAGCTACACTGACTATATTTCTCGTGCTACTGAGTAGCAAGTGTACACGTGAGCACGCCGAGTGATTGTAGAGCTCGAGCTGTTCATGGGTAAGCTGGGAGTGTAGATAACACTCACATCGTTGCCAGCCTCTCAACGCATCCTAATCCAACCTGCGCTACATTCTGCTCACCATTTCCCAGTCTTGATCCTGATGAAGCCCGGTCTACAATTACTGGCTGCTTCAATATGTACGCTTGTCCCTGCCTTTAGAACCGAAAACCATTAAGTGAGGAGGAGTCATGTTCGGAGGAAAGCGTACACTTGGTCTGGTGGGTGTGGTTATCTTGCTGATTGCAACGGTCTCGGCGGCAGCAGCAGGTACAGGCATACCGGAATTGCGGGGTTCATCACGTACCGGCAATGTCATCTTCATTCATCCTGACGGCGCCGGGTTGAATCACTGGAGTGCTGCACGCATTTACTGGTACGGTCCTGATGCGCTGAGCCCCTGGGATACCCTTCCAGAGATGGCAGTCTACCGGGGGCACATGGCGGACATTCTGACAGGAACGTCGAATGGTGGTGCAACGACACACGCCTTTGGCTACAAGGTTGAGGGTTTGGGATCGCTTGGCAGGGATGGTGATGGCGATGCCGCTCGCAGCATTCTGGCGCTCTCTGGCTATCCCGGCAGTATCATGCGTGAAGCGATCAACAACGGTCATCCGGTGGCTCTGGTGAACGACGGCGATATTGCCGAGCCTGGCACAGCCGCTTTTGTTTCTGAAGTCGGTAATCGCAATCTTGATAACGAGATTGTCCGCCAGATCATCGATGGTCGGCCAGGCTTTGAGGGTGAGCAACCGCCACACATCATCCTTGCTGGCGGCGAGAGCTTCTTCCTGCCGGTTGGGACGCCGCAATGTACGCCGGACTCCATAACGCTCGATTGTCACGTGCACGTTGATCCGATCACTGGCGCCGGTCCTAGCCGTATTGATGGCCGTAACTTGCTCAGAGAGTTCGAGGCGAAGGGGTATGTCATCGTGCGCACTCGGGCTGAGTTCGAGGCGTTACGAGAGCGAGTGAACAGTGATCGGCGGTATGCACCGTATGTGCTTGGTCTATTTGCCGCTGATGATATTTTCAACGACGTACCAGAGGAACGTCTGATCAGTGCAGGTCTGGTTGATCCCTCTATTGATGTCAACGACAAGCGCACCAATCTGATCCTCTTCGGTAGCCGACCTGGTACACTCGGTTATAACCCGCCAACCGCGGCTGAGATGACCGAGCTTGCGTTGACGATCCTTCAACGCTGCTCGCGACAGGTAGGGAAGCCGTTTATGATGGTCGTTGAAACAGAGAGCGTGGATAACTTCGGCAACGCTAACAACGCTATCGGCACGCTCACCGGTCTGAAGCATGCAAATGATGTGATTGCGGTTGCGCAGCGATTCCAGCAGCGCCATCGCAACACCCTGATACTAACCGCAGCGGATAGCGACGCGGGTGGTTTGCAGATTGGTACGTGGGATCCAACCAGAAATGTGACAGACTACAATAACAACCCGACCGGCGTCAGTACGCAAAATGTTCGCTCGCCACTTGATGGACGCTACGGTCGCAACTCACCACCATTCCTAAGCGAGCCTGATGCGTATGGTAGACCAATGGCATTTGCAGTAAGCTGGGTAGGTACTCCCGATGTATCAGGTGGAATTGTCTCTCGCGCTCAGGGTTTAAATGCGGTAGAACTGCGCCGTACATTTCGCGGACGATTTGATAACACCGACGTGTATCGTCTCATGTACCTGACCCTCTTCGGTGATGCACTGCCGTCATCGGTTGGTCAGACCGCTCCAAGTCGCTAGAAGGTTATCATCCGATGGAGGTAGCGAGCAATACGCTGCCTCCATCAATATTATCTGCTCAACTAGATTTGTTACAGAGGTGTTGCACCGCAGAACGTATGAAAAAGCGAACAGTTTTCAAACCTGTCTCGTATTTGTATTGCTACTGTTTTGTGTCCAACTATCTCAAGCGTAATAAAAGCCTAATCCGAGTAACCCATCCTCACTTCACGACGGATGAGTCGTACAAGTGCTCATGACGCGCCCCGATCTTCACCGTCGCTCGCCCCCCCTGGCTGAGAGCGCGAGCTTCCGACTCGCATCCTAGCATCCTGCGGTGAGCTAGGAGAAGGCAGCGCATACCGGGTAGAGGCGTGGCGACACCTGCTCGTTCACCGTTGTAGGGATCATCACCGCACACCCTAACGAGCGGGTTTGGAACCGTCTTGCCGATCATCTCCTCTCTCATCATCACCGACGGGCAGGGAAAGAACTTCGAAGAGCCTTGGCTCAGTCTTTCGATGCATTGCCCACCCTGAAACAGCGTGGTACAATAAAATGACGAGATAAATCAACGTCACCGGCTTGCATAGAGTGAGGCTGTATGGAAAAAGCAACGTGGACGACAAAGGTTGGGTTGGCGCAAATGCTCAAAGGCGGCGTCATTATGGATGTTGTCACCCCTGAGCAAGCGCGGATCGCCGAGGAAGCTGGTGCAGTAGCGGTGATGGCACTTGAGCGCGTGCCAGCCGATATTCGCGCTCAGGGTGGTGTGGCCCGCATGAGCGATCCAGAACTGATTCTGGCGATCAAGGAGGCCGTCACTATTCCTGTCATGGCGAAAGCGCGCATTGGTCACTTCGTTGAGGCTCAGGTTCTGGAAGCAATTGGTGTTGACTATATCGATGAAAGCGAAGTCCTGACACCTGCCGACGAAGAGCATCATATTAATAAACACAAATTCCGTGTTCCATTTGTGTGCGGTTGTCGCGATCTCGGCGAGGCACTACGGCGAATTGCTGAAGGGGCTGCTATGCTGCGCACCAAAGGCGAAGCAGGTACCGGCAATGTGGTTGAGGCTGTACGTCATGCACGCGCCGTGTACAGCGAGATTCGGCGTTTGCAGTCGATGAACGAGGACGAGCTGTTTACCTACGCTAAGAAGATTCAGGCGCCGTATGAGCTGGTAAAGCAGGTAGCGGCTGAAGGTAAACTGCCGGTCGTGAATTTCGCTGCTGGTGGCATTGCGACGCCGGCTGATGCAGCCTTGTTGATGCAACTGGGGGTTGATGGCATCTTTGTAGGATCGGGTATCTTCAAGAGTGGTGATCCGGTGAAGCGTGCCCGTGCTATCGTTGAAGCGACTACCCATTATAATGATCCGGAAATCATTGCCGAGGTAAGCAAGGGTCTTGGTGAAGCAATGGTAGGAATTAATATTGATCAGATTCCGACCGAACAATTGATGGCACGCCGTGGTTGGTAAGAGAGTGTGGACAGGACAATATCCCGTCCACGTTGAGTGACCTATGACAGTTGGTGTACTGGCACTTCAGGGCGATTTTCGCGAGCATTGTACCGTTCTACGCCGGCTCGGTGTTGAACCTGTGGAGGTGCGCTTACCGCATCAGCTTGCGCAGGTCGAACGACTGATCATTCCTGGTGGGGAAAGTACCACCATCGGTCGATTGCTGACAATTTATCAGATGTTGGAGCCGATCCGTACTCGCGCAGGACTCGATCTGGCGATTTGGGGGACGTGTGCTGGCGCAATATTGCTTGCCAGTACTGTGACCGATCAAAAACAGGGCGGTCAACCTACGTTGAGCTTGATGAATCTGACAATTCAGCGAAATGCTTATGGTAGCCAACTCGATAGCTTCGAAGCACCAGTCGTGATGCCGATCATTGGTGAGATGCCGCTGCGCGGTGTCTTCATCCGAGCACCACGCATCACGGCGTTGGGTGCAGGATGTGAAGCTGTTGGCTGGCTGGAAGACGGCAGCGTTGTGGCTGCACGTCAAGGTCGCTTACTGGCGACAACGTTCCATCCTGAGCTGACCGATGATGATCGGGTTCATCGGCTCTTTCTGGAACTATGATTCGAACGATCTCGCCGAGCGACCTCTGGTCGTTGCGGCGCAAACCTCGCTATCAACAGGTGCTCTACACCGAACGACTGCTGGCATATAGCCATCGGCCACTTTGGTTTGCTGTCCAGAGTATGCTGGCCGGAAACCACCGCGAACGGACAACCCTAGTGTTGGCCGAACGTGGTGGGTTTGCGTTAGTGCAGGCAATGGGCCGTCGCGGGCGACCAGAGCAAGATGTAATTTATCTGGCGACCAACGGCACCCGCAGCGAGCATACTCCTAGCGATTACGAACTCTGGTTTCATCTGTTGCACCGACTGTGTGCTGATGCGGCACATCATTCGGTGCAACGTCTCTACGCAGCCTTACCCAGTCAACATAACGAGCTGCGTGAGATTTTCCGTCAGGTTGGCTTTCAGGTGTATACCCATCGCCATCTGTTTCACCTCTCTGGGCCGGATTGGGATCAGGGAACGCGCTTAGCCCCTATGCGGTTACAGGCACACCGCGATCACTGGGCGATCCATAAGCTCTATGGGATATCAACCCCGCATCTGGTCCAACAGGCTGAAGTACGCAATGCGCGTCACTGGACGCTTCATCAACCCTATTCATTCCTGCGTCGACAATCGTGGGTGCTGGGGCCTGATGATAATCTGTTTGCCAATTTGCGTTTACTCAGCGGGCCAAGTGGGCATGTCTTCTCGATCTTGATCCGACCAGATGTGCGTGAACAGGCGGTTGATGTTCTGCGCTTTGGACTGGCCCAGCTCAGTGATAGTCGTCCAGTGTATCTCTTGTTGCGCGAGTATCAACAAGAATTGTTTGAACCGGCGATGCGTCTGGGTTTTCAACCGGTTGGTGAGCAGACCTTGCTGGTCAAACATACGGTTGTTCCGATTCGGCGGATGGTGTTGACACCATCGTTAGAAGTTGGCCTGGAGCCACGGGTGTCAGTACGTCGCTATATACTACCCCCAACTGTGCGTGAGGAGTGTTAAGCAGCTATGGCTGTTACGGATGCAAGCAACGACATTCAACTGTTATTAGCAGCGCTACCGCCAGCAATTAGCGAGGCGATTCGCAAGGCGAATGATCAGGACAATCTTTTGGAGATTGTCATGGATCTTGGCCGATTGCCCGAGGCGCGTTATCGTGGTCACGAGCTGTTTCTCAGTGATCGTGAGGTGACAGCCGAGGATATTCAGTATGTTATTGAACGAATCGGTGAGTTTGGCGAAGATAACCGAGCCGGTATCCCGCGCACGCTGCACCGAATCTCTGGTATTCGCAACCGTCGTGGGGTGGTCATCGGTCTGACCTGCCGTATCGGACGAGCAGTCTACGGTACCGTTGACATTATCCGCGATCTGGTTGAAACTGGTCAGAGCATTCTCCTGCTGGGGAAGCCGGGCACAGGCAAAACAACACTCCTGCGCGAGACAGCTCGCGTGTTGGGTGATGAATTGCGCAAACGAGTGGTGATTGTCGATACCTCGAATGAGATTGCTGGCGATGGCGATATTCCCCATCCGGGCATTGGGCGCGCACGTCGGATGCAGGTGCCACGTCCAGCCGAACAACATAATGTGATGATCGAGGCAGTCGAGAATCACATGCCCGAAGTTATTGTGATCGATGAGATTGGCACTGAGCTGGAGGCAGCGGCGGCACGCACAATTGCTGAGCGTGGGGTGCAACTGGTCGGTACTGCTCATGGGAATACACTCGATAACCTGATGATCAACCCAACACTTTCTGATCTGGTGGGTGGCATTCAGGCTGTTACGCTGGGTGATGAAGAGGCTCGCCGACGCGGTACGCAGAAAACCGTCTTAGAGCGCAAGGCACCACCGACCTTCAATATTCTGGTTGAGATTCAATCGTGGGATCGAGTGATCGTCTATCCCGATGTTGCCGCCGCAGTTGATGCCATTCTGCGCGGTGAAGACCCTCCGTGCGAGCAGCGTTTTCGTGATGCTAACGGGGTCGTACACCGTGAACCGGTCCATCGTTCACCGATCGATGCGCCAGCTTTCGGTGTGCGACGGGGCCGTGGGTTTCGTGAACAGGGTCAGATGGGTGGGAGTGGTCCTCGTTTGCGCGATCGCAATGGAAGTAGCGGTTCAGCAGCAGTTCTCCCTCCCCAGCGCATCTTTCCCTTTGGCGTCAGTCGCAATCGTCTACAGAGTGCTATTGATCGGTTGCGCGTGCCGGCAGTGATCGTGCGTGATTTGAAGGAAGCCACGCTGGTCATGACGTTGAAGAACTACTATCGTCAAAGCTCGCAACAGTTGCGTCAGGCTGAAGAGCAGGGTGTACCGGTCTACGTGTTGCGGAATAACACGATTACGCAGATGGAGCGACAGCTTGCGCAAGTATTTCAATTGCGTGAGCTGATGGATGACGAAATACCAGTGTTTACGAGTGATTCGGTAGTTGAAGAGGCATTGTTAGAAACAGAACAGGCTATCACTCAGGTGATCAATGGTGAACGTCATGCGGTAGAATTGACCCCGCGTAGCAGTTATATTCGCCGCTTACAGCATCAGATGGCCGATCGTTATAATCTGCGCTCGGAAAGTCGAGGAGAAGACCCCAATCGTCGGGTGAAGATCTTTCGATAATCGACAGATTGGCAAAGATCGGCTATCCTTATGCAACAGGATAAATCGTACTGGTTGGCAGTAACTCCATGAAGCGAGGGTTCTTTATCACATTTGAGGGTCCTGAAGGAGCCGGGAAAAGTACGCAAGCGCGTCGGTTGTATGAACGCTTGCAAGTCACCGGCTACCCTGTGATTCTTACTCGCGAGCCGGGAGGTACCCGGATTGGCGAGTTGATTCGTCGTATCTTGATAGATTTGCGCCATACGGAAATGGCGCCAACAACTGAAATTTTGCTCTTTTCTGCTGCACGGGCACAATTGGTCAACGAACTGATCCGTCCATACCTGGCGACGGGAGGGATCGTGGTGTGCGACCGCTACGCCGACTCGACGTTTGCGTATCAGGGGTACGGTCTGGGTCGTGATTTAGAAGAATTACGTGCAATTACCAACATTGCCACCAGCGGCCTTAAACCTGATCTTACCATCTATTTGCGTATTGATGTCGAGATTGGGTTGCAGCGGAAACGGGTCGGTCGTGAGCGGGTCGAAGGTAGCAGTGGGAATCCACCGGAGTGGAATCGTCTCGATGCCCGAGATTTGGCATACCACCGACGGGTTGCCGAGGGCTTCAACGAATTGGTGAGACAAGAACCGGAACGATGGTGTGTATTGGAAGCCGAACAATCGGTAGAAGAGCTGGCCGAACAGATCTGGACAATAGTGATGTCGCGGTTAGCGCAGCATGCGCCAATTGCCGCTCAGTGATATACCTTCTGATCCGTTAAGGTAACGAATATGCGCCTTATCCTTGCTGTTGTCCAATCTCAAGACGCAACCAATCTGGTGGAAGCACTCACCGAACACGGCTATCGGGTAACCCGTCTGAGCAGTCAGGGTGGGTTCTTGCGCGAAGGAAACGTTACCCTGCTACTTAGTGTGGAAGACCAGCAAGTGAATCCGGTGATCCATATCATTCGTGAGCATTGCTCGACGCGCACACGCTATGTTTCACCGATGCCGCCAATTGCCGAGTCAGGTGAGTTTTATCCACCGGCTCCGCTCGAAGTACAAGTGGGCGGGGCAACCGTCTTTGTGCTTCGCGCCGAAACGCGCAAATTGTAACGATATGGAAGCAATACAAGAATTTTTGAACAATATCTTACCGCTGGTTCGCCTCACTGCAATCTTTCTTGGCGCCTACGCAGTATTGTTGTGGGCGGCATCAGTCTTGTGGGCGTATCGTGATATTCGTCGGCGCACCGAAGATGTGTCGGTCCAGGTACTGGCAGTGGGAATTGTGTCGTTACTACCGTTTCTTGGGATACCTCTGCACCTGATTTTGCGTCCACCGGAGACGCTGGCCGAGAAGTATGAGCGTACCTTGGAAGAAGAGTTTCTACGACGCGATCTGGAAGAACAGTTTGTATGTCCTGAATGCCAGCGTCCTATCGAACCCGATTTTATTCTCTGTCCACATTGTCATACGCAGTTGCGCCGACACTGTGAAGCGTGTCGTAGGGTGATTGATCTGACCTGGCGCATCTGTCCGTATTGCGGTCATCGGCAAGCTGGCAATGCCCCAACGGTACGTGCCGATGGTTATCCGGTTGCACCGCCAGTTGAGGTACGTCAATGACGAGTATGCCATCAATTACTCAGGTTCAGGGTGTGCTGGTTGGTCATACGACTCACGAAGAGGCGCTGACCGGGGTGACCGTAGTTTTGACGCCAGAAGGTGCAGTAGCCGGTGTTGATGTGCGCGGTGGTGCGCCCGGTACACGAGAGACTGATCTGCTTGATCCGGTAAATCTGGTGGAACAGGTGCATGCAGTGGTTTTGACCGGTGGTAGTGCATTTGGACTGGCCGCTGCAACTGGGGTCGTGTCGTGGCTTTATGAACGCGGTTACGGTTTTGATGTCGGGTTAACGAAGGTGCCAATCGTACCAGCAGCCGTGATCTTCGATTTGGGCATTGGTCGGGCAGATATCTGGCCTGATGCCACCATGGGTTATGCCGCCTGTGTTGCCGCAGAAACTGCGGTTGCTGAAGGAAGCGTTGGCGCTGGTATTGGGGCGACCGTCGGGAAGGTTGGCGGCATGGCAACCGCTATGCGCGGTGGTGTTGGAACCTGGAGTGAGACACTGGCAAACGGGGTAACCGTAGGGGCTTTGGTGATTGTGAATGCGTTTGGTGATGTAGTTGATACCCAAGGTCGCATTGTAGCAGGTGCGCGTGCTCCTGATCAGACATTGATCGGTACCGGTACACTCCTTCGGGGTGGCTTGAGCCGACAGTCGTTTGCCGATCCAGTTGGGCAGAATACAACTATTGCAGTGGTAGCAACTGACGCACGACTCGATAAAGCGGCCGCTACCAGACTGGCAATAATGGCACAAGACGGGCTGGCCCGTGCCATTCGCCCTGCCCATTCGCCATTTGATGGTGACACTGTCTTTGCATTAGCTACTGGGGTTCGCGAGGCGCCGCCGCTAGTCACTTTGGGCGCTGTGGCCGCTGATGTGTTGGCAACGGCTATTGTACGTGCAGTCCAGGCGGCGACGATGGTAGCGGGTATTCCGGCGGCTCGTGATCTGGCAAGAAGTTAACAGATTCTACCTGATGAAGCATAACATAAATTTACTACGAAAAATTTATTTCATCACTGAGAGTTGCCGAGAATCATTTCGTTCGGCGTTCTCCAGGATGAGAGTTTGCAATAGAATGTATATATTGAACACGATCTACGGTATAATTCCTCAGTAGCTTACCGTTTATTCCATTGAAATCATCAAATCATACCCTAAAGTAACGCCATGAAGCGTTTGATCACATTCCTAATCGCCTTGCTTGCGCTGCCCCTCCTAATTGGCTGTGAGCTTGTTACTGATGTGCCAATAGCCAGTCCATCCGTGCTTACACCAACACCCGAGCCAACGCCAACAGTGGTAGAAAAACGGGTGTTGCGCATTGGATTAGTGGCTGAACCACCTGATTTGTTGCCGTATCACAGCAATCCAACCGATGAGCGATTAACGGCGGCGTTAACCGAGTTGCTCTTTCCTTCACCCATGTTGGCGGTTGATTTCAAGCTCCAAACGACCGGTGTGTTGACGCGCCTACCCGACTTTGTCAATGGCGATGTTGTGACAACGACGGTTACCGTCTTTCGCGATGAGCTGGGTCGGATTACGGAAACGCCAACTACTACAACTGATGAAGTGACGCAGGTAAGTGTGACGTTTCGTTGGAATCCCGGTCTGCGATGGTCGGATGGAACGCCGGTAACAGCAGCCGACTCGGTATTTGCTTACGAACTGGCGCAACGCATTGATCTCGGTCAAGCGGCGAACAGCCGTCTGGCAATGATCGAGCGCTATGAGCAGGTCGATGAACATACAACCCGAGCCGTTTTACGTCCTGATGTTACCGATCCGGCGTACATCACTAGTTACTGGGTGCCATTGCCACGACATCTGCTAGCAACTCTTGATCCGCAACAGATGATGCAAAGTGAGTTTATACGCCGGCCATTAAGCTATGGGCCATACATGGTAAGTAGTTTTGAAGGTGGAACGCTCGAACTAGTGCGTAATCCATACTATCGGGGCGAGTTGGCGCCGTTTGATACCATTGTCATTGCTTTTCGCAGTGATCCAGTGCAGTTGCTCGAACTGGTGAATGGCGGAGGGCTTGATCTGGCATTTATCGAGCAGCCAACACCAGCACTGCTGAGCGAACTCTTGAAAGTGGCAGATCGGCAAGAATTAGCGATCAGTACCTCTCCCAATGCAATCTGGGAACATCTTGACTTTAACCTGGATGTTCCGTTATTGCAAGATATTCGTGTGCGACGGGCTATTGCATACGCCATCAATCGCGCCGGTATTGTGAACGAATTGCTCGGCGGACGGAGTAACGTATTAGAGAGCTGGATCCTGCCTGGTCAGCTCGGAGAACCACCACTTGATCAAATCACTCGCTATCCGTATAACCCCGATGAAGCTCGTCGTTTACTTGATGAAGCTAACCTGCTCGATACCGATGGTGATGGCTGGCGCGAGTACGAAGGTCTGCCCCTGCTCCTGTCGTTAGTGACAACAGCTAATTCACCGTTACGTGAAGCTGTTGCCGAACGGATCGTCGCCGATCTGGCTCAGGTTGGTGTACAGATTGAAGTAGCGCCGTTACCGCCGACCGAATTGTACAGCGTTGATGGGCCACTCTATCAGCGAACCTTCCAGTTAGCCCTTTTTGGATGGATTGCCGGATTTCATCCACGAGGCTGGGAATTGTGGAGTTGTGCTGGTGTACCGGACGAAGCAAACAATTGGACAGGGAATAACTTTGCCGGTTGGTGCTTTTTCGAGGCTAATGAGGCAATTAATACAGCGACCACCTCACTTGATCCGTCCGAACAAGTTACTGCCTACATTCGTCAGCAACAACTCTTTACACAGGAATTGCCGGTATTACCCCTCTTCCAGCGCATTGATGTGCTGATTGCGCGTCCTGGTCTTACAGGATGGCAACTCGATCCGACTGCACCATTTACGTGGAATATCAGTTCCTGGCGGTTGGGAGAGGAGTGAGGATAGTTGTAGCCCAACTAGGCCATGGGGGTGGGTTCCGAACCGCTACCTACCGATGCGGTGACGATCATGATCGGCGGGGCAATAGAGGCGTGGCGCCACCGACGGAACGAGACGATGACAGCTTCTTCACGTACTGCGGCCGGATTGGGAACCCGCGTCTGCCTCAGAAACCGACCATCAACAACCTAACACCGTCTATGATCGCTGGCTATCAATTCGCTGGCAATGCGCTCTAGTTCGCGGCAATGTCGTTGCCATGAAAATTCGGCCACTACCCGTTCGCGGGCGCGCTGCCCCATCGCGAAAGCGGCTGCTGGGTCACACAGGACTCGTTCAATGGCTGCTGCCAGCGCAGCGACATTGCCTTCAGGAAAGACGGCTCCTTCCTGTCCTTCGCGAATGACGGTCGTAAGTGGTGGGATGGCTGCTGTTACAACTGGTAAACCGGCAGCCATATACTCATAGATTTTCAACGGTGACCAGAAGAATCCAGCAGCTCGCAAGGCTGGATGAGGGGCAGTGTTGAAAGGAGCAACGCCAAGATGAGCCTGTCTCAGCAATACCGGAATGTCTTCGTAGGGCACTGCACCCGTAAAGGTAAAGTGCTGGCGATACGGCGCCGCCAGCGTTTCGGCTACCGCTCGTTCAGGGCCATCGCCGATCAGGGTAAAGTGGTAAGGGTGACCCCGTTCAAGCAAAATGCGTGCTGCTCGCACAAAGTCGGTAACCCCGTGCCACGGTCGAAATGAACCAACAAAGACAATGTTCGGTGGGCCGGGTGGTGGATTTGTACGAGGAGTGAAGGCCTCGACATTGGCCCCCCACGGTAGTTCGATAATCTTACTTCTTGGAATGCTGGCCGGTACAGTGGTATGCAACGGGGTAATAATCCGGTCGGCCCAATGGCACTGCTGCTCAGCCCAGCGTCGAAATGGGCCGCCCAACGCATCATCGAGCTGGCGTTTGCGGACGCCTGGAGGATCAATGATCAGGGCATTTACTTCCAGGATTGTTGGAATTCCTAGCCGTTGAGCGGCGATCATCCCTGCGCCGGCGAAGTTGTAATACCGTTCCATAATCAGATCGGGTCGAAGCCGGCGTGCCAATCGAATCACAGCAGAAACTCCTGCCAGGCTTAACACCTTGGGTAGGTCTTGGTGGTAAAGGGTAAACCCGGCATACGATTGACCGTGCAACCGTATCAGCGACCGCAGATGGAGATGATACGGCGGCAGCTCACGACTGGCAGCAATTACGTGGACTTCATGCCCCAAATGGGCCAGGCCACGGGCTACTTCCAGAGTATGCACGCTACCGCCCAGTGTGCCGGGCGTTGGAATACCAGAAGCAAGATAGAGGATACGCACAATAGCCTACAACCGCTCGTAACGTTCAAGATCCATCGTGATTGCCAGAGTGCCCGGTGCTGCTCGTTGCATGATCTCGTGTGCCCGTTCAACCTGAGAATCTTCTACCCCGACCAGAAGTGTCGTATTGCCCCGGCGTAAAAAACCACCAGTGGTTGCCAGACGTGTCACTCGAAAGCCAGCGGTAACCAGGGCATCAACCCCGGCATCCGCGTGAACATCCTCGGTTACGAAGATAATCAGTTTCATACTTACCCTTTCGCCTTTGTAAGCAGTTGCTGCCGAGATTATACGGAGAGCTGGCGTTATCGTCAATGTTTTGTATTGTTGGGCAATGATTGGCGTGCTATCATTGTCGTAGGTGATGAGCGAGTGTGTCGTGGTGGGGATGAAGAGATGTTGTATCTGGAAATTACAGCAGGAGGCGGCTATGCCAATACCGGTAGGTTCACGTCGCTTTGCCGACCGTCGTGCAGCCGGAAAGGCGCTGGCCTGGAGTCTGAGCCATTATGCCGAACGTCCTGGATTGCAGATTTTGGCTTTACCCCGAGGTGGTGTGCCGGTTGCTTATGAAGTAGCGCAGGCGTTGTCGGCACCACTCGATGTTTTGCTCGTGCGCAAACTCGGTGTGCCTGGTCAGGTTGAGCTAGCGATGGGAGCGATTGCCGAAGGTGGGGTACGGGTGCTCAACCACGAGATTATCGCCGATTTACGCATCCCGCCCCACGTGATTGAGGAAGTGACTGCCCTCGAACAGCTTGAAATTACCCGCCGTGCTCAGACCTACCGTGGTCAGCGCCCACCACCTGAACTGCGCGATAAGACGGTTATTATCATTGACGATGGTTTGGCAACCGGTGCTACCATGCACGCAGCAGTTGATTGTGTGCGGTTGCACCAACCACGGTGGATTACGGTTGCAGTGCCTGTCGCTAGCAAAGAAGGGGTACGGATGTTACGTTCAGTTGCTGATGATGTGGTAGCAGTTTTGACGGTCGAACCATTTTACGCGCTTAGCTACTGGTATGATGATTTTAGTCAGACCGGTGACGATGAGGTGCGAGAGTTATTGCACGCTGCTCAATCGACGAGTACTGTATCTAACCACGAGGGTGCATGATCGTTGTTCAACTGTTTGGTTCGCCACGGATTGTCGTAGACGATCAACCTGTCTCGCTTCCACGGCGGCGGAGTAGAGCATTGCTTTACTACCTGGCTGCTCACACCCGTCCGGTATCCCGCGAACAGGTTTTGTCACTTCTCTGGCCTGATCACGAACGGAGTGCAGCGCAACAGATGTTGCGTTCAACCACTGTATGCCATCCGGCGGGTGTTGAGAGAAGGGTTAGTTACCGACGAAGAGTGGCTAGCACTTGAAGCAATCGTAGATGTGCGTCGTTTACAAACACTTATTGCCGATCCGCAGGTCGATGCGCCGACGCTCCTGGCTGCATTGCCTGCCAGAGATATTGACTTCCTGGCAGGTTTTATGCTCACCGATTGCGAGCCGTTTCAGGTATGGCTGGAGGCTGAGCGCGAACGGGCAAGGGCGTTGCTTGCACGTGGTTGGTTGCGGCTGGCCCGCCTGTATGAACAGCAGGGTGATACGATGGCAGCGCTTGCCGCACTTGATCACGTGCTCAGGATTGATCCACTTCTGGAAGATGTACAGCGCGATGCGATTCGTCTGGCATACCTGAGTGGTGATCGGGTAGGGGCTATCCGTCGTTTCGAGCGCTTACGCGATCTGCTCGATCAAGAGTTAGAGCGTGTTATGCACTTTGTGCCATGAAAGTGACGAACCGATGCACCAACAGGATGGCAAAGGCTACGCAATGCAACCCGGCCAGCGTCTCCGCCAAGCGTTCATCGTCGCGCGCCAGCCGCCGGAAGCGTGCCATCCAGGCGAACCTGCGTTCGACCACCCAGCGGCGCGGCAGCAACACCAAGCCATGTTTGGCCGTAGGCAGCTTGACCACGTCCAACCGAATCCCGTGCGCCTCAGCATCGGCTGCCGGCTGCTCGCCCGTATCGCCCTGGTCCACAACGGCGACTGCCACCGACTCTCCCGTCGCCTCTTGCATCTGGGCAGCCAGGGCCGCCACGTGCGCACGGTCTGGTTCGTTGGCTGGCGTGACCACGACGGCCAGCACCTGTCCCAACCTATCGACGGCCAGGGGCACCTGCGCGCCGTTGCGCCGCTGGTGCCCATCGGAGCCAGCACGTCCGCCACGTTCCGGGGGCGACTGCAGCGTCCGACGGTCCAAAAGCGCCGCGCGCGGTTGCGGCATCCGCCCCGCGATTGCACGGATCAGCATCCGCCGGTCGCGGACCATCTCCTCGAACACCCCTGCCGTCAGCCAGCGCTGCGGTTGCTGATAGACCGTGTGCCATGGCGGCCAATCGTTGGGCATCATGCGCCACGGCGCCCCCGGACGCACACTGGAGCGCAGGCCATTGAACACCTCGCGCAGGGAGTGTTCCCGGTGTGGAGCATCTTCGTTCATCAGGGTCAGGGAGGGCGCTCCAAACGCCCACGCTTCATCGGAAACGTCACTTGGGTAGGCGTTGCGTGTCATCCTCTAATCTTACCGCACTCAAGGCCAAAAGTGCATAACAGACTCTAGGTGTTCCACCTATGCGCGAAACCCAGGCTCTGTACGACGCAATCATTACCGATTCGCTCGCTACGTCTCCAACTGTACCCATACGGCTGCGTCCGTCCTTGACCAATAGCTCATTACCGTTCGTCAGCCGGGAGCTTGAAATGGCAACGTTGCAGTCAGAAGCACGCCCTGGCCGGTTGGTGCTCATCGAAGGTGTGCCTGGTATTGGTAAGACGCGGCTAGCAGAGGAGTTTTTAGTGCGACGGGGTGGGCTGGTCATAATCGGTGCTGCCCGTGAGTTGGAACAACATCTGCCCTATTTTCCGATCAGGACAGCATTACACACACTAATTAGCCGTCCCGAATGGTCTATCTTGCGACCGCAATTGCAGCTCTCTCCGATCTGGTGGCACGAATTAGGACGCTTGTTGCCCGATCTGGCCCCACCACCGACTGATCTCCCCGACGAGGCCCGTCTCTGGGAAGCAGTTACTCGTCTATTGCTCGAATTGGCCCGCCATACTCCGGTAAGTTTCTTGTTCGACGATGTGCAATGGGCTGATGCCAGTACGCTTGGGTTCCTGGGGTATCTCTTACGACGGAGTACCGATACTGATCTCTTACTCGTAGCTACCAGTCGTCCACCTGAACCACGGAGCGCTCTTGCCGGTTTGCTTCGCTCGCTTGTGCGGGAAGAACGAGTATTTCGCTTACCAATTGATCGACTCGATCCAGCGGCAATGTTCGTAATTGCTCGCCATCTGAGCGAACCGTTCGCCCATCCGCTGGCCAATTGGTTAGAGCAGAGCGCTGAGGGAAATCCTTACATTATTGTCGAATTAATTCGTCACGCTCGAACCGCCGGTTGGCTTACCGATAATGGTATGGTGAATATCAGCGCATTATCGGCACAACCAGTCGTACCACAGACTGTCTCCAACCTGATCGAAACCCGTCTGAGCCGGCTTTCGGAAGCAGCCCGGCGTGTTCTTGATGCAGCCGTCCTGGTTGGGCGTGATTTTGAGTTTAGCGTTGTTGCCAGGGCAGCCGCTCTGTCTGATGACGCCGCGCTCGATGCCTTCGATGAATTGCTAGCGGCCCGACTAATAGTTCCACTTGAACATGGTCGTTTCCGTTTCGATCATAGCCTGACAATGGAGATCGTGCGCCGTGATGGCAGAGAACTGCGCCAGCAGATGTTGCATCGGCGTATTGGGGAAGCGCTTGAAGTGCTCTACCGCGAGCAGATTGATGATGTCGCCGGTCAAATTGCGCTTCATTTTACCAAAGGCGGTTGGCGAGAACGTGCAGCCGGTTATGCACTTCGTGCAGCAGAGCGTGCCGCATCAGTAGCTGCGTGGTCGGAGGCGGCTGAGTTCTACCATCAGGCCCTGATGGGCG
>Ga0308400_1000015_pt1 | contig 75458 bp, 66 predicted proteins | sample HotsprSampOS1265_FD_203451 | JGI IMG/M metagenome (GOLD analysis project Ga0308400, IMG submission 203451) | Hot spring phototrophic mat microbial communities from Octopus Spring, Yellowstone National Park, Wyoming, United States - 20060914_OS12-65 ...
ATTACACCGGGTGGCGCCGGTGCGTCTGTTTGTGCGTGATGGTCATACTTACCTTGAAGCCTACTGCTACAGCGCACCTCATCAGTCGATCATTGGGCAGTACATCCCTTACCGTGTTGACCGGATCTTTCCCGAATCGCTCCACGTTGAGCGGCGGGTGTTGCCCCCTGAGCTACCACCGCGCCGAACCTGGACGTTGCGGTACCGTTTGTCGCCGCAGGTGGCCCGGAACCGTGACATTTCGCTTTGGTTTCCGCAAAGTACGGTGACATACCACCCTGACGGTAGTGCCGAAATATGTGCTCAGACAAGTGATCTCTGGCAAGCCGAACAGATACTCCTGCGTTACCGTGAGCATTGTCAGGTGCTTGAGCCAGTAGAGTTGATCGAGCAGATACGAAAGACCATTGCTCGCATGCAAGAACTCTATCCATAGCCGGCTGAAGCGTGCTGCCAGAGCATGATGGTATCTCTTCCGTTGTCCTTCCCAGCCACAATGTGCGAACAGATTGTGCGACTGCTCCTTCTCGTTGCGGCAGACATGTGAACTATCGGTAGAGAAAGGCCAGATAAAAGACCAGAATAATCACGATGCTTACCACGAGCAAGACTTTCAGGAAACGTGGTTGCAATTGCTGAAGTTCAATGCTACGTTGCAGCTCCGCAAGTTCAGCCTGAAGCGAAGCAAGATTTACCTGTCGGCGTGCCACCAATGGTTCGCGCATCAGGTTGATGAGACGCTGAAGATTTGACGGCAGCGTTTCCACTGCTAACAGATCGTCGAGTACTTGAGCAAGGGCAAAAAAATCACTCCGTTCATCAATAGACCCACCCGTGAGTTGTTCAGGTGGTGTATAGCAGGGTCGGCCAATATTGGCCAGTTCCGGAACAACCTCGCCGCGATAACGGCTGAGGCCGAAGTCGATTAGAGAAACATTACCGTCGTTTTTAACGATAATGTTTCGCGGATGCAGATCACCGTGAATGATCCCATTCACGTGCAAGATGCGCAGGACGTGACACAGGTTACGCGCAATCTTCAGTGCATCGGCCGGTCGACCGGCAGCCAGAATTGAGTCAAGTGTCTCACCGTCAAGGTAACTCTCCACGAAGAAGTATCTCGGTGGTTTTCCGGCTATCTTGCCCATAGTGATAAACTGCGGAAAGTATCGCTTTTTGTCGCTGTCTGGTGATAGCGCAGCGATCACCTTCGTCATCATGATCTCATGCAAAAATGCCCGAGCTGCTTTGCGCAACGAGACACCACGCGACGTAGGCGCCAGCCACTTAATGACAACGAGTTGTTCTGTATCGTGGTCGAAGGCCAAATCGACGATACTGTGAGCGGTACAGGCCAACTGACGGATAATTTTGAACCGATCCTCGAACCATTGTTTACTGGCGCGGTATTTCATCACGATCCCTCTAGGAATGTTGCCAATCTGTGAAATGGGGTCAACCCGGTAAAGATGTATGTCTCGTTACCCACAGTGATGGTTAGCGTGCCACTATCGGCGAGGGCTTCTAAGGGGAAACGATGCAGGTGATACTGCATGATGTACACGCGCTCAATGATCTTGCGCGAGCCAAACCCTTCATCGACAATGATGAGATGAGGAGTGATGGTGAGCGCAAATTGAGATTCGCGAAGCCCGATGATAATCACCGTGATGAGCGTCACGAGACTACCGACCGTGAAACCGATAGCCACGCCGGGGAACGCAAACGATGGCTTCATTGCCTGAAATGCCAGTGCTAGCAGGCTTCCATGGAGGGCGGCGAGGCCCACGAAGTGCGGCAGACGCCGCAGCGGATGGCGACGAAACGTGGTTGAGGGGTACCGATGGGGGATAGTGGTCATAAGTCCCTCCTTTGCCGTATGAGTCTGTGCTGCCATCCTGAGGCTAACGAATAATCTGCCTACTGCCGGGCCAGGATGATTTTCGGGTACAAATCATCTCCTTTTCCAGCATTATTGGTTGGGGTATGGGGGTATCGTCGTGCCTACGATAAGTATACGTAAATTGAGGTAGGAATTCATCCATCGGAAGACTCATGATTCGGTATTCTATGATCGTCAAATGGATCGCGTTTCATGACCCCACTTCATCATGAAGAGATACACATAGAGGCAACGATTCGGCACTCAAAAAGCGTACCGTTGTTTCCACTGCGAAACCGTACCTCTCTCGTCAGATGCGTCGGACATGCCTTTCTGTGCAGCAGCATGAGCGGTTTCCTCCCCTTCTCCTCGGCCTCTTTCTCTCCCACCGGGTGCGAGGAAGGGGAAGAAGCGAGAGAATCCGCCCTCGCTTGACCGGCATCGCCAGATTAACCCCATACTTACGAGAGGAAGGGGAGGAGGCAGGCGGGAAAAATCCATCCCACCCAATCCTCTTTCCTACAGTTCGTTTCTCTTTCCGCGCAGAAGGTGCGTATGCGCCAGCCGCTGCCTTCCCGTCGCGTACCTGCGTGTTTGTCGGTGTTGATCGGCGGTGGCGTTTTGTCCGGTTAGCGTGACCCGAAGCCGAGCACGCGGAAAAGCCCTGGCGGTGATCATTGCTCCACCACGTGCGCACGATCCTTACGGTGCTTCTTGACAACTGCGGATTGGGTTCCTGGATTACATCAGGATGTGAAAATATATACAAATAATGATCAATGAAATTAATAAAAATACATAATAATTCTCTGTTGTTTTTTCTTAACTATACCGATCTAAATGTCTGTTATATTTCAAACACAATACTTTCTCGCAATACATTTCATAACCAACGAGAACTATCGTCATTATATACCGGCTTGCCGGTATCGCTCTATACCACGCACGTTTCACGTGGCAGTGTACCGGGCGAAGATGGCGAGGGGGATAGCGGTGTGCAGACTCTGATCAACATCCATCTTCCCTCTCGATCACCAGGGACGAGAGATGCCGGAGGTGAGCGGGAAAGGCGAGTCATTACCATTAGAAAGGAGTTACTGGCAATGGAAGCAGAGATGCAGGCGTTTGTCGATTCGTTGCGTCATAACCTCACCGCCGAAGATGTGGTTAATCTCGAAGCATGCATGGATTGTAAGATGTGCGGTGAGGCCTGTGCGTGGTATCTGGTTACCGGCGATGAAAAGCTCCATCCAACGTATAAGACCGGCTTCATTCGCCAGATTTACCGCCGGTATATGACGCTGGAAGGGCAGATTGGCAGTGCTCTTGGATTGGTGCCTACCCCTACGCTTGCCGATCTGAAAGAGCATATGCAGTACTTTTGGGCCTGTACTGCGTGTGGTCGCTGCACCCTGGCCTGTCCCTCTGGGATCAGTATTCGTCGAATAGTGCGTCTCGCCCGGGCTGCCTATGCTGATTCCGGGTTGAGTTATGCTAATCCAACGATCCGTTCAATCATCGAAAATACCGATCGCCATCGCCACAGTTTTGGCTTAACTGCTGCTCAGGTCCTGGGTCGGGTCGGTCTTTTTCTGCGTAATGAGGGACTGGAAGCGCCGGTAAATGTTCAAAACGCCGAGTTTCTCTTTGTGTGTCCGGCAGCGGGTAATACGAAAATTCCCGATTACGGTATTAAACTTATCAAAATCCTTAACGCTGCTGGTGTGAGTTATACGATTTCCCCCTACGTGATTGATACCGGCACTGAAATCGATCATATCGCTGTTCATCATAAACTTTCTAAGCAGATGTTAGAAGACTGGGAGCAAGAAGCGGATCGCCTGGGTGTTCAGAAGATTCTCCTTGTCGAATGTGGTTGTGATACTCGTACTCTCTATGCCGAGGCGTCTGAGACACTTGGTCGTCCATTCCGCTATCCGATTGTGAGTGTTGATGCACTCATGCTTGATCTGATTAAGCAGGGCCGTTTGCCGGTTGAGAAAACCCATCTGAAAGTAACGCTCCATGATCCTTGTTATGCGACTCGTCTTTCTGGTCTCGGTGACCTGTTCCGTGAATTGTTGAACCTGGTAACCGATAACTTCATCGAGATGACGCCCAACCGCGAATATAACTACTGTTGCAACGGCGGGGCCGGTGGTATGCGTTTGCCCGAAAATACCGCTACCCGGCGTAAAATCTCGGTGTTGAAGGCCAATCAGATTCGTGCTACCGGCGCCGATTTTGTTACCTCCCCCTGTGTGGTATGTACGTTGTCGCTGGAAGACACCTGCCAGACCTACCAGTTGTCACCATCAGGCGATCGTATGGCATTGGTGCTCTTTGAAGTGGTGTACGCCGCGATGGAACCGGCACTGGCTAAACTCGGTGCGCTGGATCGGATGCGGGTTCCGGCTGTACTGCGTAACCGTGATCACGAATTCTTCATCGCGCACAGTGTCGAGGGGCAGATGATGCGGCTCATGCAGCAGCCAGATTTTCCAGAGCTGCTCGATTGGTTGGAACAGGACGACATAGTCAAGCGCTTTAGCAAAGACCATCCGCAAGTCTACGACGATATTCGGGCACTGCGCGAGATGGTGATGAATTGTGAGAATTGCGACTGAAGTGGTACTTCCCTGGACATGTGAGTAATGACCGGCTGAGGAAGGAGAGAGCTATGATAGAGCTGCTGAATGTCGTTGCACCGTTGGCAATAGCGATTTTTGTCGTCGGTGTCGGACTGCGTTTAGGACGGTTTGCGTGGGCTTTGGTGACGAAACGCCACTTCCGCGGGGTATCGCCAACATTTGAATCACCACCACCGCGTATGGGGGTTATTCCCGCTCTCTACGCTGTGCTGTTTGGGCCGTTTAACCATTTCTACAAACGTGCCAATCCGGTGTGGGGTAGAGGCTATCTCCTCTACCACGTCGCGATCATCACTGAAGTGATCGGCTATACTATTTCGGCATTGATCGTTTTTGCTAATATCGTTGTTGGTCGCCCGGTGCCTGATGTTTCACTACATCTTGCTGAAAGCTTTAACTATTCACCGGCGAATCTGCTCGCGATCATCTTCGGTAATGGTGAGCACTTACAGGCTCACTTTCTCTTCGGTGAGTTTGGCTCTCTCTTCATCGGGATTACATGGATCGCAGTGGGTTTTGCTGTGGTCGGTAATCTGCACTTAATGGTAGCTCTGGTGCGGAAGTGGAGTGGCGCGGTAGTTAGTGATATTGATCGGGCGGCGCAGGGTATTCGTACTCCTGGTCGTTACGCCTGGGATCGGATCGTTGTGCGCACCATTATTTTCTGCATTATCTGGACAGAGCTGTTTGCCCGTTTACACCTCGTGCCCGGTATTGTCTATCTGCATGCCCTCCTTGGGCTGACGCTGTTTGTGCTTTTGCCGTTCACTTACCTGTTCCACATGGTCTATAACTTCCTGGCCGTTTTCTACGCCGTGCGTCGGCGTATGGCGCGGACGATTGCCTGATAATCGCGGTACAGGCGCAGACTTTTCCTGCGCATGGACTGCCTGTGGCAATAACGCAGCGTCGGAACGATGGCATGCCTGCGCGGGGTGTAGGTGATATGAACTCCTGAATCGCCATTTCGGTAGGCCAAGGGATGAATGTGACCTGCTCGCATCCTGGGTTTCGTACAACTCTCTCCGCCTTCTCTGTAGCTCAGTGCGTTATACGGTATTGTCTAGATTGGCAGAGTAGATTGGCAGGGTAAATGAAAAGCTGCTACCTCTCCCCACAACACTCTGCACCCAGATTCTTCCTCCGTGTAGTTCGACCAGCAGACGGGTAATGTACAGGCCCAGACCGACACCACTTTTCTGGCGGGTATTGCTGTTATCAACGCGCTGAAATCGCTCAAAAAGCTTTACCTGATCTTCAGGCGCAATGCCGATCCCTTCATCACGCACCACGATCAACATCCATTGCCCAGGAGGGTGATTCGTTGGTAAGTCATCAGCAGTAGCCTGCCGTACCGAAAGCTGAATTTCGCTTCCTTCTGGGCTATACTTGATTGCGTTACTCAACAAATTGAAAATAATCTGTTTCACCTTATCGTAATCGGCAAAGACTGGCGGCAATGGGGTACGAACATCGATCAAAAGTTTGTGATTCACCAGTTGCGTATGAAGTTGCATGGTCAGCTCTTCAATCACTTGCCAGAGGCCAACGGCATAGCGATTGAGTTTCACCACACCGGCTTCCAGTCGTGAAACGTCGAGCAAATCTTTCACCAGCTTGTACAGACGCTCGGCCTCAGTAGAGACTGTCATTAAGAATTCGCGTTGACTTTCGCTGTCGAGGTCTTGTCGATTCAAGAGAATTTCGGTGTAGCCTAGAATTGAGGTGAGTGGGGTACGTAGTTCATGCGATACGATCCCAATAAACTCATTTTTGATCCGATCGGATTCTCGTTCCCGAGTGCGGTCGCTAACTACCCACAAGCGTCCGGTCAGTTGTTGTTGACTATCACGAGTAGGAACCGATAGTACGTGCAATTCCTGATACGGTTGCCGAAGCTGAAGAGTTGTTTCCAAGACCTGATCGGGGTTATGCTGGCCGAGATCGCAAAATTCGCTGAGCCGGAACGGATCATTGAGCCGTGTCAGCAGGTGCTCTACCAGATCAATACCGACGTAAAACGAGGGACGTTGTAGATGCTCGATCATATTCCATACCTGATACCAGGCTGGGTTGGCGCGAATCACTCGTCCGTTGAGATCGAGCAGTGCCAGACCGATGGGTAAGCTACTGAACACCTGGCCGAGGTGGTATGACGTTTCGTAAGCCGTCTGATAAGACAGGGCACGCGCCAGCGGTCGTGCGGTGCGTTCGCGAAGAGCGTCAATAAAAGCCAGAACTTCTTCGTTGAAGGTATTGGCCCGGTGGCTGTGGAGAATAAGAACTGCCAACACCCGATCATCGGCAATGATCGGTGCTGCCAGCTCAGCGCGAAAGAGCATGGTGGGCGGTAGGCCCGGTTCACGCCCGGCGTCGCGCACGAGCAATGGACGCCGCATCTGCACCGCCTGTCCGGCCAACCCTGTTTCCCAGCTCCACCGCTGGCGCGGTAGCTTTGGCAGCGCAGTGCCGGAACGCTCTGCTACATAGCCCTCGCATAAATGGAGTACTAGCTCGCGCCGGTCGTGATCGACCAGGGCAATCGCTCCGGCTTCGGCGCCACTCCCCTCTAGCGCCCGGCGCAAGACGATCCCCGCCAATTCATGCAGGTTTATTGTGCGATCAAGCTGTTCGTTCAGAGCGATAATTTTCTGGCGCAGCGATGGATTGAGGGTCAGGCCAGGTGGCGTCTCACCGGCAAAGCGTGGCGTCGGCAATTGCGGTGAGCGCATTCCCTCCTGGGCAATGGCCGCTGCCAGTAGTGGTTTGAGTGACTCGATAAGCTCGCCGATCCGCCCTCCAAAGTGTCGTTGATCATTGCTTCGTAATTCGAGGATACCCCACAGCTTGCCTCCCCAGAAGATGGGTGCTCCTAGATAACCGGCGGAGATCACCGGCAGCCCTTCGAGAGATTGACCGGCACTGCCAAGGGCAATCGTTTTAACAACCGTTTTTCCGCCCAGGGCAACCGAACGGGTCAGACTATCGTCCCAGGGATAGGCCCACGACTCTGGCGAGAAAATTTGCTGACGGGGTACTCCTGGTCGAGCCGCTTGTAACCAGTACGTCAACCGACCATCGCGGTAGCGGGTAGCGATCCGCAATAATTCAAACAAACGATGAACACGCTGGGTCAGCGGCTGCTCCTCTTGCAAGAGACGAAAAGCCACACTGAGCAGATGTAACAGACCGGTTGTCGGGTCATCGAGTTCGCGTGTCATTGTTGTGTATTGTAGTCAACCTGGAGTAGCTGTCAATTATCTCGTTATGTCCTTATGCTATGATATGCTATATCCATCGGCATAACGGTGGATTACTAAGGAGTCAAGTCATGTTTACGGCAATTGATCATATTGGCTTTGTCGTAGCCGATCTAGAAGCGGCCATCGATTTTTATCGTACTGCTTACGATGTGACGGAATGGGAACGGATCGAATTGCCTGAGCGACATGCGGCAATTGGGGTTGCGCGATTTGGTGATGTTCTTATCGAGTTGATCGCTCCGACGAGTGATCAGGCGAGCTTTGCCCGTTTCTTGCGTGAAAAAGGCCCAGGGATGCACCATATCGCATATCGAGTTGATGATATACAAGCTGCATTGGCTACGCTCCAGGCGCGTGGTTTACCACTGATTGACCGTGAACCGCGTCCTGGCATCCACAACACGCTGGTAGCATTTGTTCATCCGAAAGCCGGTGGTCAGGGTGTCTTGGTGGAGCTGGTGCAGCACCGCAGGCCAGAATAATGCAAAGGTTCCTCTGGGGGGATGGGCGAAGATGATGCGCTCGCCCACCCCGCCAAGAATAGGACGTTCAGCACTGATATTGGGAGCAGAATGTATGACAGATAGCAGTAGCGAGGATCGCCGCCTGCTGGTGAGCATGAGCATCGGTCAGACAGCGTATGCAGCATGGGCCCGTCAGGCACGTCGCGAACGTTTCTTTAACATTGCACGGCTGCTAGAAGCTTCGGCAGCAGTGAAGCAGGTTCGAGCCGAGCACGCACTCCATCGTTTAGGAGAGGTATCCAGGACGATAGCCAACATTGATCGAGCGCTAGCCGGTCTAGAGCCGGAGGCTGTAGCGACCGGTCCGGTCACCGGTACCAGCCCATTTCAACGTGAGCTACTTGAACGAGCGGTGCGCGCACTTGCCGCCGGTCGTGATCTTACCTACACTGAATTAGGCGATCTCTTCGTGTGCAGCACATGCGGTCATCTCATGGAAGGTGAGCCGCCGCCATTCTGCCCCGAATGCGGTACAGTCCGTGAGGGTTTTCTCGGTTTCCGCATCGTTGATGGTATGGGAACATTAGGGCCATCTACGATTGTGCGTCGTCTGGAACAGGGGATGCGTACTGTTCAGGATTTGGTAGATGGTCTGACGGAAGAGCAACTGTCAACGCCGGTAAACGGCCTTCCCGCCTTTAAGGACCTGATCGGGCATCTGATCGATATGGATATCGTGTTTCGCGAACGGGCATGGATGATTCTCGAGACGAATCAGCCCAAACTGTCTACTGCCCACCCGCCAACCCTCAAGCACGCGGTGAAATATCGTACCGTACCTATCGATGATCTCCTCGAACAGTACATTTCGAGCCGTCAGCAGACGTTAAATCTGTTGCGCGGTTTAACTCAGGCGGCGTGGCAGCGAATCGGCTTCCACGAAATCTTCGGTCCTGTACCACTTTTACATCAGGGGAATTGGGTAGTTTCGCACGAGCAGGGACACCTGATTGAATTAGCCCAGATGCGACACAATCTCTTGCATAAGGGCAATCAGGCAGTTATGGTAGTCTATGAGGCATTCAACTTGTAAAACCGCGAAGGGCAGATTCCATCTGCCCTTCCGCCGTCCTTTATCAGATCACGTCAAATCTAGCCCACTCAGGCTATCGTAGAGTACATCGAGGTTCTCTAGCGCCAGACCGGTACCAATAGCAACACACGAAGCCGGTTGATCGGCGACGTAACAGGGTACACCGGTGACCTCGGTTAGCAAATCGTTGATACGACGCAGCATCGAACCACCACCGGTCATCACCATCCCTTTGTCGATAATATCCGAGCTTAATTCGGGCGGTGTTTCGACCAGCACCGCTCGCACTGCGTTCACGATAGCCTCTAATGGTTCCTGAATCGCCTCGGTAATTTCGTTGCTATCGACCTGTATTGTGCGCGGGAGACCGGTTACTTGATCGCGACCGCGAACCTGCGTTACCAGTGGCTTATCGAGCGGTAGGGCTGAACCGATTTCGATCTTCACCGCTTCAGCAGTTCGTTCGCCGATCAACAAGTTGTACTTACGCTTGATATATGATGCAATAGCTTCATCGAACCGATTACCACCCACCCGCACCGATGTACTGACGACAATATCGTTCAGCGAGATGACTGCTACTTCCGTGGTACCACCACCAATGTCAATGATAAGGTTTCCCGAGGGCTGGGCAATCGGAATATTAGCGCCAATCGCTGCGGCTAGTGGTTCGCGAATCAGATACGCTTTACCGGCTCCGGCTTCTAGCGCAGCATAGCGTACTGCACGCATTTCAACGCTAGTAACGCCGGCGGGAATACAGATCATCACTTCAGGTCGCGAGAAGCGAAACCTGCCGGCAGCACGGCCGATAAAATGGCGTAGCATCTCTTCGGTCACCACATAATCGGCGATCACACCGTTGCGCATTGGGCGCACGACTTCAATACTCTCTGGTTCGCGGCCCAACATCGCCATCGCTTCCGCTCCCACTGCGCGCACACGTCCATCGCGCGTACTCAACGCGACGACCGATGGTTCCGAGAGAACGATCCCCTTCCCTTTTACGTACACTAAGACATTAGCAGTGCCAAGATCAATCCCGATTTTGCGGGCCATAATCGTTCCTACTGAAATGGTTATTACCGGCAATGTGCGTCAAAGCGTGCATACTGCACATGATCGTGCCGTATTATAGCAAATTTACGCACCTCTGCGTGAGTTCCAGGGATTGGCAAAGTTTCTGACTGCCTTTCCTTATTCCCTGGGAGTACGAGCCTCTGGCCTGCGTTGTGCAGCACCCTCTGGAGGCGCGACTATACCTGTTCCAAGCGGTGCGGTAATGGACGGAACCGGTGAACAAGGCCGTGCTGCGGCATACGCCTGGTGGCCCTCACCTTCCCCCAGCCCCCTTCCTCTCCTCCACAGTGAGAGGAAGGGGAAGGTGCAGCGAGGTGCATCCGCTCACCCGCACTGTTCCGCGCAACGCCTGACGCTGCCCGCTCGGTAGAGGGAACGTGCTGCGGATGGATGAACAGAACGTTGGCCTCCCAACGCAATGGTTGCATGGGTACGGTACGTGACCAATAAGAAATCCAGGTTTCTGGTCAGGCTCTAAGACTGCTAGGCCCCTGATTTAGTAGTCCAGCGAGATGCGGCAGAACGTGTCTGGTACCCTTCATATTTCTGGGTAGCAAAGAATGCGGTTGAAGCGGATTTTCAACCCTAGCCCTCGCGATGAAAAACAGACAATAAAAACCCCTTCACACAAACGTGGAAGGGGTAAGCTCAGTAGTAGAAGCCCCCTGCACAATGACCTGTTATGATTGGCGTCGCTTTATTTTATGGAGCTGGGCCACTCGTAAGCGTACCATCTCCTTGCGGAGTTTGGCTTCGGCCAATGCCATATCGCGTTCGCTCTGTGCTTCACGCCGACGCGCTTCGGCCTCGGCCCGGGCCTGCTCGGCTCGTGCTTCATCGATCTCGTCAGCTCGTTCAACGGTATCGGCCAGAATGGTTACCCGGTGCGGCAGCACCTCCATAAATCCTCCCGATACTGCAAACGGCGTCCGTTCACCATTTTTAATGATGTCCAGCTCGCCCGGTTCGAGAATCGTCATCAGCGGAGCGTGGCGCGGCAAAATACCAACGCGCCCATCTTTGGTCGGTGCGCTAATCATATCAACATCATCCGATAAGATGACACGCTCAGCGGTGACAATCTCCAGATGGATGGGCATAGATTGCTCCTTCTGCCTGCCATACATCGTCCTCGACGGCAGGTATCGACTGCCGTCGAGGACGGCTTACTTCTGACTAGCCTCGTAAGCGGCCAGCACATCGTCGAAATCGCCCTGCATGTAGAAGAACGATTCTGGAATATGATCGCCCTCACCATTAAGGAGACGGGCAAAGCTCTCAACCGTCTTCTTCACCGGCACATACTTACCTGGCCGACCGGTAAACTGTTGCGCCACCGTAAATGGTTGCGAGAAGAACAGCTCGATCTTGCGTGCGCGTTGCACGGTCAGCTTATCCTCATCGCTCAACTCTTCCATACCGAGAATGGCAATAATGTCCTTGAGGTCTTTATAGCGTTGCAACACCCGCTTTACCTCTTGAGCGACGCGGTAATGCTCTTCGCCGACGATATTTGGATCGAGAATACGCGATGTCGAGGCCAACGGATCGACTGCCGGGAAGATTGCCCGCTCGGCAATACTGCGTTCGAGCGAGATCGTCGCGTCGAGGTGGCTAAACACCGTGGCCGGAGCTGGGTCGGTGTAGTCGTCTGCCGGTACGTAAACCGCCTGCATCGAGGTAATTGAACCGCGCTTAGTTGACGTAATACGTTCCTGCAATTCACCCATCTCGGTTCCCAGCGTCGGTTGGTATCCCACCTGAGAGGGCATACGACCGAGCAGTGAAGAGACCTCCGAACCGGCCTGGACGAAGCGGAAGATATTGTCGATAAAGAGCAGAATATCGCGGCCCTCATCACGGAAATATTCGGCCATGGTCAATGCGGTGAGGCCAACCCGCAAACGGGCGCCTGGCGGCTCATTCATCTGACCGAAAACCATCACGGTCTTATCAAACACGCGCGTGTTTTCGTCGATGCGGGCTTCCTGCATTTCGTGAATCAGGTCGTTCCCTTCACGCGAACGCTCACCTACACCGGCAAACACCGAGAAGCCCGACTGCTCTTTAGCAATGTTGGCAATCAATTCCTGGATAACGACCGTCTTACCCACACCAGCACCGCCGAAGATAGCGGTCTTACCACCGCGAGTAAACGGTGCGATCAGATCAATAACCTTAATACCGGTTTCAAAAAGTTGTGCCTGCGTATTCTGCTCTTCAAAGCTCGGCGGATCGCGATGGATAGGGCGTCGCTCAACACTTGGATCGATTGGTCCCAGCCCGTCAATCGGATCGCCCAACACATTAAACACGCGACCGAGTGTGGCCGGGCCGACCGGTACCGCAATCGGGCGACCGGTATCGATCACCTCCAGGCCTCGGCGCAGACCATCGGTAGAACCCATTGCGACCGCTTTGACCACGCCATTACCGAGTTGCTGCTGCACCTCGCAAACAAGGCGGTCACCGTTTCCTAGTGGAATTTCGATTGCGTTATAGATCGCCGGTACTTCGTCTTCCGGGAACTTGGCCCGAATGACCACACCGATAATCTCTTGAATAACCCCCTTGGCCGGCATCGGCTCCTCCTCTTAACATCAACTGGTGAGAGCAGCGGCGCCCGAAGCAATCTCGCTGACCTCTTTCGTAATAGCAGCCTGCCGCGCTTTGTTAAATGACAGCGTCAGATCACGTACCAGATCTTTGGCATTGTTGGTTGCATTGCGCATTGCAACCATTCGTGCACTGTGTTCACTGGCAATACTCTCAAGGACTGCCTGATAGATCTGGGTTTCAACGTACCGCGGCAGAATGGCATTAAGAACTTCTTCTTCCCCTGGCTCGTAGGTATAATCAACGTTAGTTGTTGTGGATATATCGGGGCTTTCGACCGGCAGTAACTGCTTAATTGCCGGACGCTGTACCAGGGTATTAATGAACTCACTGTAAATAATGTAGAGTTCGTCGTACTTCCCCGACTGAAACCCGTTAATGGCACTGATTGCCACGCCAAGAATGGCTTCGAGCTTTGGTGCATCGCCAAGCCGGGTTGCTTCACCAGCCGGGGCAAAACCGGCGCGCAAGAAGAAATCGCGTCCCTTGCGACCGAAGGTATAAACATCGACAGTACGTCCCATTGCGCGCTGCTCAGTAATAAAACGACCGGCGCGACGCAGGACATTAGCAACCAGGCTACCACACAGACCGCGATCAGGGGTTACCACCAGTAACGCAACGCTCTTCACCGTCTCGCGTTTTTCGAGCAGCGTTCCACGGCGAGCTGCCCCTACCACCCGCGCTGTCAGATTGGCCATCACCTCTCGCATTCGGTCGGCGTATGGCCGGGTAGCTAATACATTCCGTTGTGCACGCCGCATCTTTGATGCTGATACCATCTCCATCGCTCGCGTAATCTGAGCGACATTCTTGACAGATCGGATGCGGCGCTTAATCTCGCGACTACTCGGCATATCGAACCCTTTGCAGTTGCAGCTTCTGGCGAGCAGCGAAACGTCTGCTCGCCAGTCTTCTGCTAGCTATAGTTACTGGTTGCCTTAAACTCCTTGATTGCCGATTCCAGCGCCTCCTTGACTTCAGGTGACGGGAATTTGCGATCAAGGCGATTGTCGTAGATCAGCTTCCGCACCTCTGGATGGGCGGTACGCAGGAAGGTCAGGAAATCATCACGCCACTTCGTGATCTGCGGCACCGGCACATCATCAAGGTAGTTATTGATAGCCGCATACAGAATAGCAACCTGATCCTCTACTGGCAATGGCTGATACTGTGGCTGTTTCAGCAGCTCTTGCAAACGTTGACCTCGCTCGATCTGCGCTTTGGTCGTTGCGTCAAGATCACTGGCAAATTGCGCAAAGGCAGCCAAGTCACGGAACTGAGCCAGCTCACCCTTCAACTTACCGGCCACTGCGCGCATTGCCCGCGTCTGAGCTGCACCACCTACACGCGACACTGAAATACCAACGTTCAGCGCCGGGCGTTGACCGGCATTAAACAGGTCGGACTCAAGGTAAATCTGACCATCGGTAATCGAAATCACGTTCGTTGGAATGTAGGCCGACACGTCGTTGGCCTGGGTTTCGATCACCGGCAATGCGGTCAGTGAACCACCGCCGTACTCCTCGCTCAGACGAGCTGCCCGTTCGAGCAACCGTGAGTGAAGGTAGAAGACGTCGCCGGGATACGCCTCACGACCGGGCGGACGGCGGAGCAAGAGTGACACCTGGCGGTAAGCAACGGCGTGTTTGCTCAAGTCGTCGTAGACGATCAGGGCATCCTTCACCAGTTGCCCATTGAGCATCACACCGTTCTCCATAATCTCTTCACCCATCGCACAACCGGCGTAAGGGGCGATATATTGCAATGCAGCACTCTCAGAAGCGGTTGCTGACACCACGATGGTATACTCCATCGCACCGAACCGCTCCAGGGTCCCGACGACCTGCGCCACCTGTGCCCGACGCTGCCCAATCGCAACGTAGATACACACCATCCCCTGGCCTTTCTGGTTGATGATGGTATCAACGGCAACTGCGGTCTTACCGGTTTGGCGGTCACCGATGATCAGCTCGCGTTGCCCGCGCCCGATAGGGATCAACGCATCAATCGCGATAATACCGGTCTGTACTGGCGTATCAACCGACTTACGGGTAATCACGCCAGGAGCGATACGCTCAATTGGGCGTGTCTTATCGTAAATGATCGGCCCTTTCCCATCGATGGGTTGACCGAGTGGGTTTACCACTCGCCCCAACAATCCCTGCCCGACCGGTACCGAAATAACGCGCCCGGTCGAGGTGACCATATCCCCTTCCTCGATCGTTTCATCATCACCAAGAATAATAGCGGCGACACTATCTTGTTCGAGGTTCAGGGCAATACCATAAATCGACTCATTGCGACCGGCTTTCGGCGGGAATTCAACGATCTCAGAAGCGACGACCTGATCAAGGCCGGACAGCCGCGCGACGCCGTCTCCGACGGCAATCACCGTACCGACATTGACCTGACGCGGCTGAAGGTCGACGCCGCTTGTGATCCCCTGCTTCAGCCGGGCGATCAATTCTTCAGTAATCGTCGTCATGCTCTACTCCGTCGCGCTGGTCGCCGGCGATACCGGGCCAGCGAGCTGAGTTCTAACGGTTAACTTGCCTGCAATATACGTTGGATGGCGCTCAGGCGTGTGCGGAGACTATTATCAAGAACCTGATCACCAACCCGAATAATCAAACCACCGATCAGGGTCGGGTCAACATGATACGTTACATGTACCCTGCCGTAGCGTTGCTGCAACTCGCGGCTAATCCGCTCTTTCTGCTCATCGCTCAACTCAATCGCACTGGTGACACTGGCATCAATTGCCTGGCTACCGACGGTATCGAGGTAACCTGGCAGCGCAGCAGCCACTGCGTTGAGTTCACCGGCCAGCCCCTCTTTTACCATAGCGAGCAAGAAGTTTCGCACTTGTGGCAGCAAATCAGCTGGCAATACCGCTGCTGCGTCATTGACCGACAGACCGGCAACACGCGGGGCAGCGGCCCGAATCTGCTCAGCAGCCGTTGTCAAGAGTGCTTCTACCAGCGGAGCGGCCAGTTCTCGTGCGTCAATGGTCGTTGCCATACCCTTCGTTTCCTCACGCAGACCAGGTCTTTACCGGAACTGCGACATTAGTTACGGCGATCAAGCGCTGCCAGCGACTCGGCAATCAATGCGTCGTGACCGCGAGCCTGGAGTTCTGCTCCCAGAACACGGCTGGCTGTCAAAGTTACCAGCTCGGCGATCTGGCTCTTTGCCTCGCTCAACATACGAGCGCGCTCCTGTTCGGCCTGGAGACGAGCTTCTTCCTTCAAACGCTCGGCCTCGCGACGTGCCTGCGCAATGATCTCTGCTTCCTGCTGCTTGGCCCGCTCCTGCGCCTGGGCAACGATGCGAGCCGCTTCCTGACGTGCCTTAGCGATTTCTGCTTCGTAATCACGTCGGGCGTTGGCCAACTGCTCGCGTACCTTTTCCGCATCGCGGACACTCTCTTCAATCCGCTTGGTGCGCTCGTTCAGCAAGTTCATTATCGGTCGGTACAAGAGCGCTCGCAGAATGAAGATGAGCAACAGAAAGTTGATCAGTTGCGCGATAAACAGGGTCGGATTAATACCTAATGCTTCCACCCTTCAAACCTCCCGTAACGCGCCAATATTTTACTGTAAGACACCAAAACCGATCAAGAACGCAATGACCAGACCGAAAATTGCCAGTGCTTCGGTAAAGGCAATACCGATGAACATGTAGGTAACGACCCGATTCTCGATTTCAGGATTGCGGCCAATCGCCTGCACCGCACCCGACACGATGATCCCAATGCCGACACCCGGCCCAATCGCGCCCAAACCTACCGCGAGCGCGGTTGCGACAAGATTCATACCCTCCATGATTGAGATGCCTCCTTAAAGCAAACTCTGCGACGAAACCAATCTTTATGACAAACCATTGCGAAATACTCCGCACGAACACAACATCTTAATGTGCATGCTCCTCGTCATGGCCGGTGACGGCGATATTGAGGAAAGCGTAGGTCAACAGGGCAAAGATCAAGGCCTGGATAAATCCGACGAACACCTCGAAACCGTAGAAGGGTAGTGGTAGCAAGAGTGGAACCAGGAATGCCATGACTACCAGCAACACCTCACCTGCGAAGATGTTCCCAAAAAGACGGAAGGCCAGAGCGAAGGGCTTCACCAGTTCGGAGATGAACTCGATAATCCCCACAAACGACATAATGCCGTTCGTGTTAAAGAACTTCTTCAAGTAGCCAGGGCCAAGAGCACGGAAGCCCCAATACTCGATGAAGACGAAGGAGATAGCTGCAATCGCAAAGGTGAAGTTAAGATCGGCGGCTGGTGCTCGGAAGAGCGGTACCAGTTTCTTACCCTGCGCTGCGCAGGTGTCGTATGCCACTTCACTCTCAGCCGCTAAAACGTTGCCTAGCGGTGCGGCTGGCGCAGCTAATGCCACTCGCTCATCAGCCACGGCATGCTCGCCTTTGTGCTTCTCGTGGCACACACCAATGGAACCCACGCCGGGCAACAGACCAAACCAGTTCCCAAACAAGACGAAGAGAAAGATGGTTGCTACCAGTGGAAAGGCGGTCGCGACGTAGCGGGCATTGATGTTGCGAAAGAGATTGTACAACGACTCGAGCACGAATTCCATGACGTTCTGCAAACCACGTGGTACCATCTGTAAGTTGCGGGTTGCAGCAAACGCCAGGCCAATGACGAAGATGTCGATAATGATCGAGACAAGGAATGAATTGGTGATGGGGAAACCAGGAATGCCGTCAAAAATAACTTCAGCGGCAACTTCTACGTGTGGTTCACCGGTGTAGAGGAAAAAGCGACTGGCAATCGAAATGACAAGCGCCCCCACAATGATTAAGATGTTTCGAGTCCGCGTTGACAACGCCTACCTCCTGCTCGACAACGTCGGGCATTTTTCAGCATGTACAAGACCTCTTGTCTACGCTGTCGCCCACAGTACGAACAACTACTTCCTTGTTCAGTCTTTCACAATCAGTATACCCTACCTCGCATATTTTCGCAACTCACCCAACCGCTGGAACATTGTTGTTCAGCGAGGCCGTCGCCGAGTATACCATAGCCGTGCAGGATGGGCAACTGATGCGTGGGCGAGATGATTGGTGAGAGTGAACGGTGAGCCACCCTCACCAGCGATGGAATGGCAGCGATGCTAACGAGCTAGCGCCTCGCGAAGTTCCCGGATTGCCCGTTTGGCATTGACCCATACTGCCCCGATCTTTGAGCTGGCTACGCGCTTGTTGAAGATCAACACCAGGAGAAAGCGCTGGGCAACGTCGAAGCAGTAGAGATCGATATTCACCCCTTCGTGGATATAGACACTGGTTGCATCTTCTTCGCGAAGCTGACGGGCGACTTCGCCGGTGGTTGAAAAACCAGTTGAAAGCAGGGGGAGAACAACCATGAGTGGCAGGTTGCCCTTATCTCCCGTTTCAACCAGGATCATCCCGGCACGGTCGGTTAACATAATACTCTGGGTGCCAAGGTCTTGCCCCAACTGGCTCATAATGCTGCGAATCGCAGCAATATTTTGCTCGGTGATAATTAAATGCCCGCCTTCACTGCGCCAACTCGTTGGTGTAGGAACCGAAGTGGGTGATGTCGGTGTCTGACCTCGACGTTCAGCGGCGGCACGTGAGCGGGCTGCCAGCCCACCGCGTGCAGGCGATGGTTCACGGGCGGCACGTTCAGCGGCTTCGCGCTCGGCAGCTTCGCGGGCAGCACGCTCAGCGGCTTCGCGCTCGGCAGCTTCGCGGGCAGCACGTTCAGCAGCTTCGCGCTCGGCCCGTGAGGGAAGGACGACACGCGCCGGTGTGAACTGCCGGCGTGGTGCCTGTTCTGCTGACGATGACGACTGTGTCGTCTCGCTCTTTTCAGTTGGTGATGATTCCACGTCAGTCATCGGTGTCGCCTCACGTACTCTCTCCGTAACGACCGTTGGAGAGGGTGATGGGGTAGGGGCAGGAGATGAGGCTGGCGTGTCGAGCACCCCACGAATAGTTGTGCGTACAATGTCGAGATTGAGTTCGCCGGTCAGCAATTTTGCGACGCCAGCCGTTTGTGCGCGATCGCGGTCAGCGTTACTCAATCTGTTCCCCCAAAGAATGACTCGTGTCTGTGGATCAAAATTCGGCACGATTTCGGCCAAATCAAGCCCACTCATTTCATCAAGTTCGATCTCACTCAACACGACATCAGGTGGTTCGGTGCTGATCGACCACAACGCATCATTTGCCGATTCAAAGATTTGTACTTCAGCGTCGCCGCTCAGCGCTCCTGATAAGCTACGGAGAACCGGGTTAGCGCGGGCGACCACGACGATACGATAAGCCATTGAATTCTCTCTCTGTATCGTTCAGAGTGGTAACCGTCTACTACTGTTCACTAGTATACTCGAAATAGCTACAGCTTGAAGCAGATTTTTGGCATGAGGCTCGCACTTCAGGCAATGACTTCCACACAGCTACGTGGCAGCCAGATTGCTTCGCCATTGTCGACCAGCACTTCAACGGCGGGCGTGCGTACTCCAGACGGTAGTCGTTGCGGGAGTGCCGGTAAGCTGCGCACTCGTCCGAGCGACCCCAGATGCTCGTGATCAAGCAGTCGCACTGTGGCGCCAACGCGCAATAGAGGGCGTGGTGGTTCAAGTGACGTGCTACTACTCCGCGACAGCGGGATAATAACCCGCGGTCGGCGGTGGGGCTGACGGAGGCTTGTTTGGCTTTCAATGAAGATTTCGCGCCGATCATTGTTGGCAAGTACTTCAAAGATTGGTGCGGTCATCGGCGCATTCCCGATCCCTTCCGTCAACACAATTGTGAGTGGTGAAGTGATGTGACTCATCCACTGCCAGTTGCGACGTCCAACGGCCCAGGGTAAGCGCTTGGTTAACTGGAAGAAGGTGCGCAGCTCATGTTCGTTGATACTACCGATGATGATGCCGCGAACCTGATGTTCGACCGCTTTGCGCAGAGCAGCAGCACTGATTCCGCTGCCGCCAATGATAACGGCATACATACTCTGCGCATCAATCATTTTTTCTGTGATCGGTTCTCCTGGATCAAGCGTCAGCAGTCGGGTGACACCGTTGGTATGAGCGCCGAAGCTGACGATGCCGTAGATTTGCGCAGCAGGTGTTTCGATGATCACCTGTTGATTGTTGATGATGTCCATCACGATTCCCCGCACGCCAGCCGTGAGGGTGATTGTTTGCGGTTCGGCGCAAATGATTGCGTAGCCGGTTGCCGGGTCTACCGTATGGAGAATACCGTTGGCCGGACTCAACACTCGTCGACCAAACATGCCACGGCGTCGGGCCAGGACAGCACCAGCGTTGATGGGTTGACCAATTGGGCTGACAACGGTACGGGCAGCCTGTTCAGGTGGCAGGTTGAGCGCTTGCGCCAGGTTAATCACGTATGGTGCTGTATCACTTTTTCCCCGTGCTACCACATCGTCAGGTTCCACTCTGCCTCCCTTTCTGACCAGAATTTCGCCTGGTTGAGGGAGGGTGCGTTCAATGCGGGCTAGAGTGCTTGCAATGATTGGCGGGACGCCATCCGGTACGTACAGCATAGCGATTCCGTATTTCGTGCAGGGGTATAGGCATACGATAATTATACCACGTGAACAGGGGAAGGCGCAGGGGGCATCTTCCAGGCTGCGCAACGCAAGCTACAGGCCCGCGTTCCTGTGCCAGCGGCATTTTTTTAGAACGTGTTCAATAAATCTTGACCGGAACACCGAGGTCTGCCCATTCGTAGAGCCATTGGGCGTCGTCGATGCGTAAATTGATACACCCATGCGACATTCGTACCCCGCTGCCGTGAGCGTTGTGCCAGTAAGTGCCGTGCAGCGCTACCCCGCCTACGATATACTGCACCCAGGGGATGTTGGGTACATACCAGCATTCCCCACCGAGACAACCGGTCATTGTCTGTTCGGGAATACGGTAGTAGATCGTGAAATCACCACGTGGGGTATTGAAGCCATCGCGTCCGGTAGCGACCGGTGCGGAAAAGACCAGCAGCTCATCTTCGTAGGCAAAAAGGTATTGGCGGCTGAGATCGACTTCGATTCGACGTGACCACAGTCCGGGACTCCAGTCTACTGCACCGGGGAGACGTGCGACCGGATCAGTGTTGACGTTCTGTAAGCGGGCGATTTCTCGTCCGAGTTCGTCAATATGAACTTCAAAGAGACTATCGAGGTCTATACCGTAGATCGTCTCTTGTTGGCGGAGAAACGGTGAAAGCGCTTCCGGCCGGTAGCGGAACCGGGCACGCTCGAAATATTGGACAAGCGTACCATTTTCGTCAACTTGTTCACTCAGTGGGAAGCCAAAGATCACGAGGCCGCCGTGGCGTTGCCAAAATTCGAGAAATTCGCCTTGCAGCGAATAACCGGTTTCGGGAAAAAACGCACCGGTATCAAGATTACTGTTTGGTGGCAGGCTGAGTGAGTGATGTGCCAGCCATTCACGACCGATTAGCCCAAGTTGCACCTGCTGCACTGTTTTGGCATTCTCAGGATGATACTCGAATCGGGCACGCTCGAAGTATTGCACAATGCGGCCATCGATAACCAGTTCTTCACTGATCGGCATACCGAAGGTAAGCAGTTGGCCGTTTGCCCGCCAGAAGTCAAGGAAGCCAACGCGATCCGAGAGGTGATGACCGGTCTGCGGGAAGTAGACGGTACGCACAACCGGGAGGTTTTTTGGAGGATTTGACCGTGCCGCAACCAGATTCATCTGCAAGGTAACCATTGCGATCAGGAAGCTCCATCCGAGCAGCCAGATCAGCGATAATTGAGGAGATAATGGGTGGTGAGACGCAGACATTTCCAGACTCCATGAGTGTCCAGCGGGTCTTCGACGATGGATGCTTTGTTGCTAACCGAACACCAAATGCTTCACTTTAGTGCTGGTATACCTTGTAATATTGATAGAGCTATTATATCAGTTAGAAACAGTATTATACGGATTGAAAACCGGTAGCAAGCAAAACCCTTTAGGACTGGGATGAGTTTTGTTTCACCGTTGCGTAGTAGTGTAGAGAGTTTTGTATGGCAGATCTCTTCACCCCGCTACAGGTAGCCGGTCAGCAATTACGCAATCGCATTGTGATGGCACCGGCACCCAGCGGTCTGGCTGGCCGTGATGGATTCTGCCATAGTGCATTGGTCAGTTACTACGAGCGGCGCGCTATGGGTGGAGTGGGTATGATTATCACCGAGCCAATGCTTGTCGAGGAACCACTCACACCGATGGCGCATCTCGGTATCTGGCATGATTGCTATCTGCCCGCGTTACGCCGTCTCACCGCAGCGGCGCATGCCTTCGGTAGTCGAATCGTTTTTTTATTGGAAATGCTACCAGGTACATCACCCCTGTACGATCTGGTCGAGCGTTATGTTCAGGCTGCGTGGCGCGCTTTAGCAGCCGGTGCTGATGGAGTCTTCATCTCGATTGCCGATCAGGGAGAACTGGCGGCTATAGTTGCCGCAGGATGTCAGCCAGATGGTCACGTACAACCGTCAATTGCTGAACGGATTCAGCCAGTGTTAACGATTCTTGAGCAGATCCATCTCTGTTTTGGGCGTCGGCTCTGGGTTGGTTTACGCATGCCGGTGGCCGAGTTGGTGCCAGGTGGTCTGACGCATCAGGATGCACGAATCATTGCCCGGCGGGCTGTTGCCGCCGGGGCACAATTTCTCGATGTCACGCTCAATCGCTACACTCCTGATGTCGCTCGTTTTCCGGGCTGGACGATACCGCTAGTGGTAGGTATTCGGCGCATTGCGAGCGAAGCCATCGTGATCGGTTCAGGTCAGTTGAGTGATCCCTGGCTGGCCGACAGCCTGATTCGAGAAGGGAGTGTTGATCTGGTGATGCTGTGTACCGCGTTACGTCTGCTTCCCGAATGGCCGCACCTGGCACGTCGGGCATTGTGGTCAGCTAACGTAAAATGACCAGCAACACACCGGCTGCCACTGCCGAGCCAATCACACCAGCAACGTTCGGACACATTGCCTGCCAGATCAAAAAGTTTTGCGGGTCTTCCGCCTGGGCGACAGTATGGGCCACTCGCGCCGACATAGGTACTGCCGATACTCCGGCCGCGCCGATCAAGGGGTTAATTTTGTTCCTGGTAAATAGATTGTACAGTTTGGCAAACAGGATACCACCCGCAGTAGAAATGGCGAACGCGCAGGCGCCGAGGGCAAAAACGACGATTGAGCGCGGGGTCAGGAAGTTACTGGCTTGCGTGCTGGCCCCGACTGTCAAGCCGAGCATGATCGTCACACTATCGATCAGCGCGCTACGTGCCGTTCTGGCCAGGCGTTCAGTTACCCCGCTCTCCTTAAGCAAATTGCCAAAGAAGAGCATTCCCAGGAGAGGTAACGTGTCTGGGACAATGAGTACACACACAATCAAACCAATGATCGGGAATATGATGCGCTGCGTTCGACCAATCTCGGCTGGCGGTGGCATCCGAATGAGCCGTTCTTCGCGGCTGGTCAATAAGGACATAATGGGTGGTTGAATAACCGGCACCAGGGCCATGTACGAGTAGGCAGAGACGGCAATGGTGCCGAGCAGATCAGGCGCAAGGCGCGATGCGATAAAAATGGCGGTTGGTCCATCAGCCCCGCCGATAATGCCAATCGCGGCTGCGGCGCGGAGCAGGCGGAGTGGATCGTTGGGGTCAGCCAGATCGAGAAATGGGAAATACTGACCGAGGACAATAGCCATCAAGAGGGTAAAGAAGATACCGAGCTGTGCCGCAGCGCCAAGCAGGATCAAGCGAGGCTGGGCAATCAGTGCCGAGAAGTCGGTCATTGCTCCAATGCCAAGGAAGATGAGGGGCGGGAAGATACCGGTGATCACTCCGAAGTAGATGTAATTCAAGACGCTGCCCTGATCGTAGACTCCCTGCCCCATACCCGGCTCAAAAGGCATGTTGCCAAGAATGATACCGAAGCCAATCGGTACCAGCAGCAGTGGCTCGAATCCGCGGGCAATGGCAAGATAGACGAACACGCATCCGACGACGATCATGAGCAGATTACCCCATGCCAGATGGGCGATCCCGCTTGCTTCAAAAAAGCCGATAAGCCATTCCATCAGGCAAACTCCAGTAGTGGTTGACCCTGACGCACCGAGTCGCCAACTTTGACGTTGATTGCACGAATGGTACCCGCAACGGGTGAACTGACGTTTGAATTCATCTTCATCGCTTCGATCACAACCAACGGATCGTTTTCTTTGACCTGATCGCCGACCTTAACTTTAATTTCGGCAACAATGCCGGCGATTGGTGATACCAGCACCCCAGGACCGGTTGAGCTTGGTGGTGGTGTGTCTGGCGCTGTAGCAGGTGTAGTAGGAGTACGTGGTGGTGGTACGGCGTTGATACTGGTTGGGGCCTGCAACGCCGATTCTTCATCATCTTGTAGTACCTCGACCTCGACCTCGTAGGTCACACCGTTTACCGTTATACGCAAGCGTTTCATAGTCTCTCCGTCATTCAACCTGAAATGCGGTGATACAACAATTGTGGTTCATTCCTTTCACCTACCCACGACAGATGTGACGTGGTACGATTTACCGTCGCAACTGACGGGCCGCCATCACACTGACCCGACCTAAGCGTGCCCAGTTCACCGCCAGTTGTCGGTAGTAGCGTACCCGCAAGATACGCACCGGTTGGTCAAGGGTTGCGACCGCAGCAGCCGTGAGAATCGCGATCAGTTGTGGATCGAGCTGGTCGGTAGTAGTTGAAGATGTGCTTTCTTGCGGTACGGTCGGTTTCGTGGCGCTCACTGTTTTTGGCTGGAACAGACCTTGACTGCGGTTGAGGATACTCAGCGCAAATGCAACGATGGTAAGTACAATGAACACGATGCTGAGCCCCGTGATCGCGATTTGAAAGCCAACCAGTAATGGGTTCGTAGTAAGATCAATCATAGCGGTTCCTTCAATCGTTTTCTGGGCGTGCACACATGTTCTCGTGAATCTCATTGTGTGAGGGGTGTTCACGTTCGGATTGGAGCTGGTGTAGATGTTGAGATAGGCGTGATCCGCTCTTTTGCGATCAGTCTATAGTGGCACCAGCCCATGCTTCTTCTGCGGACGGAACTCGCGTTTGGTACGTAGTGATGCCAGGGCCAGGCTAAGATAGCGACGGGTCTCACTCGGTACAATGATGCTATCGATCAGATTGCGACCGGCGCCAACGTAGGGAGAGGCAAATTCGGCGCGGTACAGCTTAACGAACTCGGCCCGCGCTGCTGCCGGATCATCAGCCTGCTTAATCTGGTCACGGTAGATGATATTGACCGCTCCTTCTGGCCCCATAACCGCAATCTCAGCACTCGGCCAGGCGGCCACCCGGTCAGCGCCCAGGTCTTTCCCACACATTGCCAGGTATGCCCCACCATAAGCCTTGCGTAGAATAATTGAGATTTTAGGCGTTGTCGCTGCCGAATAAGCAAACAACATCTTCGCACCGTGGCGAATAATACCGCCACGCTCTTGGGCCACACCCGGCAAGAAACCAGGCACGTCAATAAAGGTAATGAGTGGAATATTGAAAGCGTTGCAGAACCGAACAAAGCGGGCAATCTTATCAGAGGCATCAATGTCGAGAACGCCAGCCATAACAGTGGGCTGATTGGCAACGATTCCTACCGTACTACCATCGATACGAGCGAAGCCGATCACGGCATTATCGGCAAAACCGCGTTGCACTTCGAGAAAATCACCGTCATCGACAATCCGTTTGATGATCGGGATAACATCGTAAGGTTCACGCGGATCATCGGGGATCATGGTGTCGAGAACGGGATCATTGTAGAAGCGTAGTTCACCGTCACCACGATCAGGTGGGTCTTCGAGATTATTCGATGGCAAAAAGCTCAATAAACGCTTACAAAGCGCAATCGCCTCGGCATCATTTTCAGCGACAAAGTGTGCAACTCCACTTCGGATCTGAGCTTCCGGTCCACCAAGCTCTTCACCGGTTACCTGTTCTCCTGTGACCTGCTTGAGTACTTCGGGACCGGTAATAAACATCTCACTGCCCCGTACCATAATGATAAAATCCATCAGGGCTGGTGAATACGCGGCGCCACCGGCACATGGCCCGGCAATAATCGCAATCTGAGGCACGACACCGGAGAGCAACACATTACGGTAGAAGATGCGACCATAACCACTCAGGGCATCAATCCCTTCCTGAATACGTGCCCCCCCGCTATCGTTAATCGTGATGAACGGCGACCCGCACTTTAAGGCCAAATCCATCGTCTGACAGATTTTGTCAGCGTGCATTTCACCAACCGATCCACCGGCGACAGTAAAATCTTGTGCAGCGACAAAGACTTGCCGCCCATCGACACTGCCACAACCGGTAATCACCCCTTCGCCAGGCATCTCCTTACCGGCCATCCCAAATGCTGTACACCGATGATGAGAAAAAAGGAACAGCTCTTGAAAGGTTTCTGGCTCGATCAGAAGATGAATTCGCTCGCGAGCAGTCAATTTGCCGGCCTGGTGTTGGCGAGCAATGCGTTCTGGGCCACCACCCTGCTCAAGACGGTGTCGGCGCTGGCGCAGCATTTCAATGCGGGCACGCATGGAAGTGGGTACTATATTGGTCGCTTCAGACTCATGTTGAGTCATGGTTGTATCTCCTTGTACGAAAACAACCATCTACCGAACTGCCTGATGGGCAAAACAGCTCTAACTCGGTTTGTTGCTCTGAAGTTAGTTGCGGGCTTAGATGTTGACGGATGTTAGTATAGCACGTGCAATAGTTGCGAGAGGTAAGATAGGGTCATTCTTTAGCAACTGTAAATTGTTGGGGTTGTGAGATGGTAACTATTAGTTAGTCTGCACAGTTGCGTCTTTTCATCGTCGTGGGGATGATGGTTGCCCATCCCGTGGGTGAGTTCCCAGCCCGTCACTCCTGAGACGGTGATGAGAATGATCGGTGAGACAACGGGAACGTACCGCAGACAATCTTCGAAAGAGGGAGATGCATGCCTCTTCTCCTACTCACTCCTCTATCGCCACTGGTGGGTAGGGAAAATATTGAACATCCCTATGGACACCGTATCAGCGGAAGTGAGCCAAATGTAGATGGAGTGAAGAAGTGCAGCTTCTTCACTCCGTATGAGTGGTGGTACACCGAACTGTCTAAGGAATTGAATCGCTCCACGATGCAGGGGAAACGTGGTCACATTGTATCAGGAAGGGATTTTTCAGACGATTCCTCGGCTATGTACTAGCAGAGAAATCGTCTCACTACCGTATGCAGCTACATCGTAAGCACGACTCTCCCTTCAATCTTACCCTCCTTCATTTCTGCAAACACCTGATTGATCTTCTCAAGCGGTTCGACACGAACCTTTGCCCGTACCTTCCCAGCGCCGGCAAAAGCAAGTGACTCTTGGAGATCGAGGCGGGTACCGACAATTGAACCGCGTAACGTAATTCCTCTTAGCACAACATCGAAGATTGATACCGGAAATTCACCAGGAGGTAAGCCGTTGAAGGCGATGGTACCACCGCGCCGTACCATACCTAGGCTTTGCTCGAATGCCTTGCGTGATACCGCTGTTACCAGCACCCCGTGAGCACCGCCGATTTCACGCTGGATGCGCTCGCCTGGGTCTTCTGTCAATGCGTTAACCGTCAAATCAGCACCGAGTTGACGGGCAAATTGCAGTTTTTCGTCAGCAATATCAACTGCTACGACATTCATACCCATTGCTTTGGCATACTGCACGGCCATGTGACCAAGACCACCGATACCAGAGATAACAATCCATTGACCAGGACGAACATCGGTTGCTTTGATCCCTTTGTATACCGTAACTCCAGCGCAAAGCACTGGCGCAATCTCGGCAAAATCAACCCCGTCCGGTAAGTGTCCAACGTAATTCGGGTCAGCCAGGACGTATTCGGCATACCCTCCATCGACAGAATAGCCGGTATTTTTCTGTTGTGTACAGAGTGTCTCCCACCCATCGAGACAATATTCGCAGTAACCACAGGCAGTGTGTAACCAGGGAACGCCAACGCGGTCCCCTTCTTTAACAGTTTTGACACCACTTCCGACTGCTGCGACATACCCTACAGCTTCGTGACCAGGAATTAAGGGTAATTTCGGTTTGATCGGCCAATCTCCTTCGGCGGCGTGGAGATCGGTGTGACAGACACCCGACGCTTCGACCTTGACAACAATTTGCCCTGGACCCGGCTCTGGAACTGGTACCTCCTCGATGACGAGAGGTTGATGGAAGGCGTGTACGACCGCCGCTTTCATCGTCCTGGTCATGGTTACCTCCTCTTTGAGATATTGAACCCTGAAACCTGAAAACTGGAATATTCAATAATTTAGATATGTGAGGTTTTTGGTGAAAAGAGTTATCTTGATGTTAATTCTCGTGATTACTCGCCATAATACATGTAATCATGGTGTTGTCAAGATCGAAATTGTGGTTAAAATTTTGTTTATGAGTTTTAATATTTATGTAGATTACAAAAATGTAATAAGACCTCTTCAATAGACGTGTTATCATATAGTTAGCGCCTGATTTTGTCGCAGATTAATAAATTCCTCTATCTGTAGGGGTATTATTCCCTGATAAGGATATGTATAACGTCGAGAAAGAATGTTCTGATCGGTGTTTACTCCTTGTACGGTATCGTTTGTGTTCGTTGGGGATTGGTAGTCGCACTCATCGACAGCAGTCTGGAGGAAGTTGATGAATCGCTTCATACCGTATCTTCTCTTTATATTGGTCTGCGGACTAATTTCAACGGTGTCCGGTCGCTCTCCTTCAGTTTTCGCAATGTCTTCCACCTCATTGCTCCCTAACACGGCGTCGCATGGCAGTCCATCTGCTCAGACGGCATCGTCAAATCTGCTTCAGGACGGTGGGTTCGAGCAGCAGGGAGTTGCCTGGGAGGCGTGTGGTAACGTTGGTCTGGTTGACGCGCAATCAGAAGGTGCTGAGTTCGTTTATGCTGGTCGTTATGCGGTCGTTATGGGTAGAAACGCTGATGGGAGTGGTTGCCCTCAGCTTCCCGATTTTACCGTACCAAAGCAGATTCTGAGTCAGTCGCTCAGTATTCCGGCAGATGCGCGTGCCGTTACCGTATCCTTCTGGTTTCGCGGCTTTGCCGGTACCGGTGTTGATATTTTTCTGGCCCGCGGTTTTTATCAGTTTGATCCGGATTTAGGTGGGGTTAAGCTAGGGACTTTTTTAACCGATCAGCCACCGGGCTGGCAGTTGTATCGCACGGTGTTAACCGATGATCAACTTGATCTTGTGCGTGGACAAACGTTGCGCTTCTCTATCGTGATACAAGATGTTCTTGTCGAACGAGATGCAGCTCTCCTGATTGATGAGGTACAGGTCGTCGCGGCTGATCTGCGTACAGCCCCTGCACCGTTACCCCCAGCCCTCCGTGGTGACGGTAGCCGTCCGTTAGCAGTGGTTCGCGCCGAAGGCTCCAACCGTTGGTTGTACCGCATGGATACTGATGGCAGCAATCTGCAACTCATTTATCGTGGCTTACTGAACGACGTGCGCTATCCAGTGTGGTCACCCAATGGTCAACAGATTGCGGTAGCCGACAATAATACTTGGCCCTGGCCTGTTCCTGATCCTGACCCACAGAATAATGTGTCTGCAACTGCGATAACAGTGTTGAATGCCGATGGGAGTGGCAGTAGACAGGTTTATCAGACTCAAAGTCGAAAAGGATCGCGTTGTCCATTCGTAGCACTGCCAGGACAAAGCGAGACTCCATCCATCATTGTGCGTGTGAGCAGACTGACCTGGATGCCGGACGGACAGCGACTCGCATTTACGAATGTTGGGTTCCTCGCTTTCTGTGATGGCCGCATCTCTGGTGGTCGAGCTGACGTGTATCTCTCACCGATACCACCTGCACTTACTCCCACTGAAGTGACCAGTTCTGCTGCGAATCCGAGTATCAATCGCAACCTCCAACTATTGTTCCAGAGCTCTGTTGGGGACAATCGAACGAGAGGGATTTGGGAGGCCGATCTGCAAACTCAACCGCCCCGCGAGACCCTTCTTATCGGCCATCATGCCGAAGGTGAACCGGTTTGGGCACCTGATGGTCGCCGTTTTGTCGTCAGGCGAGTTACCAGTAGTCCTTCTGATTATAGTAGTGAACGTCCCAAAGCTATTGTGCTCTATGATCGGCAAAATCTGAGCAATCCGCGCATGCTATTGTTTGCCGATCACGGGCGAAGTATTGATAATATGCGCTGGTCTCCTGATGGGAGGTATCTGATTTACACACTTGCTCGTTTTGATGGTGGATCGGACATCTGGTGGCTCGATGTGGCTAGTGGGGCAACTGGACCAATTACCACCGATGGTCGGGCACTAGAGGCCGACTGGCGACCGGGATCTACGTTGCAGCGTGTCTTCGTTCCACTCGTGACGCGGAATTGACAACTGAGGAAGGAAACGCCTCTTCTATGGGTGTTAGCCCTTTCTTAAAGACATTGGCGTTCGAGGAAAAATAGCAGATATACGTAATACCTCCATCGTGCGAGATCAACAGGTGCGGGGGCGGGTCAGGAACCCGCCCCTAGTGGCGATTCGTAAGGGGTACGACAGGGTGCGCACTGCAAACGTTAGAAACTGGACGTTTGCTTAAACGTTTTATTCGCTCCCGCCCCATCCCATTGCGGAAGCAGAAGGGTAAAGGGCACAAGGCTTTGCCTACGCGACTTTTGGCAATCACCGAATCTTGTCTTCACCCTGGTCGTTTCGGTAACTCGACGAAGACCTGACCATTTTCTTCACTAACCGGGTAGGTAGTAAGCGGAGTTGGTTCTCTCCCTAAAGCGATCAGTGCCCGTGACCAGCCTGGCATCTTGAAGCCGCCAATGCCCTGTACCCAGTCCAGATTCTTGCCGGTGCGTATGTCAAATTTTGAGCCGTGCCACGGGCATGTGATAACATGACCTTCGAGGGTACCATTTCTGAGCGAGAGATTGAGATGGGGACAGAGTGCATGAACTGCGTAGACACTACCATTGATACGCACGGCCAGGATGTTGATACCGTCACCAGTGACTGAGATAAGTGTCGATTCAGGGAAGTCTGTCGATGTGCCGATTTTTACGCGCATGGATTTGCTCCCTCCTGATACGCTAAGGCTCGTTGCTGTCTGTCGTTCGCAACCCTTACTTTGCCGTCGCTCGCTGAAACAGTGAGGGAAAATGACAGACGGTCATGTACTATTTATTCTACCTGAAAGATGCAGTTTTTTGCTAAACGTTACTATCGCTACCACGATTCGGTCTTCCCCAACAATTGGAGGGGGAGGGTTCCCAACCGGTTCTCATGCAGCAGGGTAGGTAAGCAATGACCGTTGATCTTCTGACCTTATCAATTGCGCTTAATCTGGCAAATGTGTTGCAGTGTATGGCACTGGTTGGCCTGGCCGTAGCGAACCGTGAGCGTGTTGGTTTACGATGGTGGGCGGCAGGAATGGGGTCGCTGGCGCTTGGTCTCATCCTGACCACTATGCGGGATGTTATATCACTACCGCTGTGGCTCCACGCGATCAGTAGTGCCATGGTGGGAAACGGGATGCTCATACTCTATTATGGCATACGCCGTTTCTTTGGTGACAATGATGATCCACGCCGGTTCATTGTGATCGGTTTGCTCATATTCATCGCCAATATTGTGCTGGCTTTTACCGGTGATGTACCGCCTCTACGTCGGATTCTCTTTTCGGTTGTGGTAAGTGTATTATCCATCCTCATCGCCGTGCGCTTGCATCATGAATTGCACACTGATTATCGATTAACCGTGCTATTCTTGCTCATTGTGTTTGTTGCAAATACTATCTTCTTTGTCATTCGTGGTATCGCTACAATGACCGAAGCGAACTGGTTGATCGTATCAGCACCGTGGCAGACGGCAACCTATCTCACGGCTATTGCTACAACGACCCTGTGGACATTCGGCCTTATTTTATTGGTCAATCAGGAATTGATCGTCAAACAGCGTGAGGCCGCACAGCAGCTTGAATTAATTTTTTCTGCACAGCCCGATGCGGTGTTGTTGTCACGCCTGACCGACGGTGCTTTTATGAAGGTTAATCAAGGTTTCACTGAAATCAGCGGATACAGTGCAGAGGAAGCGCTGGGGAAGGATGGACTGAAGCTGAATATCTGGCGTTCGCCGGAGGATCGCCAACGCTGGGCTGAGTTGATGTGGCGCGAAGGTTCGTGTTCGGGCCTTGAGTTTGAATTTCGGCGACGCGATGGGACATTTCGTACCTGTCTCCTTTCTTCGCGAAAGGTGATGATTGCTGGTGTACCCCATGCAATCAGTATCGTTCACGATATTACTGAACGGAAACAGATCGAGGAAGCATTACGACGCAGTGATGCTCGCTATCGGCTCATTGCTGAGAATACGTCAGATGTAATCTGGTTATTTGATCCAGTGCAGGAACGGTTCACGTTTTTTAGTCCGTCGGTACAAAAGTTAACTGGGTACTCCGTAACCGAAGCAATGGCCGTTTCGATCACCGATCTCTTAACCCCTTCCTCAGCGCAGCAAGTGCTATCGGCGCTGCACTATATGCTCCACGAGTGGCAGGGGGAACTGACCACAGCACCGCCGTGGGTCGCCGAGATCGAGTTGATCCATCGCGATGGGCACGAGGTGCAGGCGGAGATCGTTACTACGTTTGTTCGTGATGAGGATAACCGATTGATGGTATTAGGTGTGGCGCGTGATATTACTGCCCGTAAACAGGCAGAAATCGAGCTACGCCTGGCTCGTCAGCAGGCCGAAGCGGCCAATCGGGCGAAGAGTGCCTTTCTGGCTAATGTCAGTCACGAACTACGAACTCCCCTCCATGCGGTGCTTGGCTTTGCTCATTTGTTGAGTAATGATGGTGAGTTGACCGCAACCCAACGGGAATATCTCGACATTATTAATCGAAACGGTGAACATCTGCTGCACTTAATCAATGAAGTCCTTGATCTGGCAAAGATTGAGGCTGGACGCTACACATTTACCCCTGCGCCGGTTGATGCTCGCAGGTTATTGGCCGATCTTCAGTCATTATTTTGGCCGAGAATCGAAGCAAAACAGTTGCAGTTCATCGTGACCTGTGCTGAAGAAGTACCGCGAATTATCCTGAATGATGAAGCCAAAATACGTCAGATTCTGATCAATTTACTGGAAAATGCGATCAAATTTACCGAAGTCGGGGTTGTGAAACTCCAGGTCGAGCGGTCGCAGCAACAGATTCTGTTTATCGTTGAAGATACTGGTGCTGGTATTCCACCACTCGAACAGCCATATCTGTTTCGTCCCTTTTTCCAGGGATACCAGGCTGTCAGTAATAGTTCAAACAGAGGAGCCGGTCTCGGTTTGAGCATCAGCTACGAACTGGCTCGTGTCATCGGCGGCAATCTCTCTGTATACAGTGCAGGCGAGGGGTGTGGTGCTCGCTTTACACTGACATTACCGTTACGCACACCGATCACAACACCGCTCGCGTTGCCCGCGCAGCACGAACGCCGACGAGTCATCCGGGTACGGGCCGATCAGCCAGTGTATCGCATGCTGGTGGCCGATGACATTCCATCTAGTGCGTTACTGTTAGTTACTCTACTCCACCGGTTAGGCTTCGTTGTCCAATCGGTAGCAGATGAGCAAACATTGCTTACGATGTGGCGTTCATGGCAACCCCACATGATCTGGCTTGACGTTGATCGGGCGCGGATCAACGGTCTGGCCGTCGCTCAACAGATCCGTACCGCCTGTGATAACGAACCAGGGCTGATGCGACCGGTGATAATCACTTTGTCGGCGAATGTCCTTGGTAATACGCCAACGACCGCAATTGAGTCAGGTTGCGATGAGTTCATTGCGAAACCGTTTCGCGAATATGATGTGATTCGGATCATCGAGCAGTATCTGCGTGTGCAGTTTGATGAAGTTGCATCTCAGGTGACAACATTGCCAGATGGCGTTGGCGATGATTGTGGGTATGATCGAGAGTGGTGTCAGGCGGTACGGCAGGCCGCTGTCGAGGCCCATTTTTCGCGTCTGCAACAGCTCATCGCCGACATCGAATCGGCCCGACCTAATGATGCTCGTCAGTTGTGGCACTGGCTTGAAACCTTTAACTACCAGGCCTTGATCCAATGGGTTGATGCGATACTCGCTTCTCAGAAGAGGGGTTCTGTTGTATAGTAATAGACAATTGCGTATAAAAGGTTTATACCATTAGACATTAATGACTAGCAGTCGTGTACCTACCATCCTGATTGTCGATGATACACCAGCCAATCTCTTGTTGCTAACGCAGCTCCTGAATGCCCAATCGTATGATGTGCGTCCGGTAACCCAAGGTGCGATGACGCTGACGGTGGCCCGTACTCTTCACCCCGACCTCATTCTGCTTGACATTCGGATGCCGGATATGGATGGTTATACGGTCTGTCAACAACTAAAAGCCGATCCAGAAACGAGTCAGATTCCGGTTATTTTTATTAGTGCATTGGATGATGTGGAGGACAAAGTACGGGCGTTTGAATGTGGTGGTGTAGACTATATCACCAAACCATTTCAACCCTTAGAGGTGTTAGCCCGGGTACGAACGCACCTAGCGTTAGCGCAGGCGCGAACTGCGCTCGAAGAGGCCAATCGTGAGTTGCAGCGCGCACTGGCCCGTGAAGCGGAATTGGCACGGATTGATTGGCTCACCGGTGTTTATAATCGGAGCTATTTCTACGAACTAGCAGTGCGCGAATTCGCAATTGCCACGCGCTACGAGCGACCGCTGGCGATTGGTATGATTGATGTTGATCATTTCAAGCAGATCAACGACCGCTATGGCCATTTGGTCGGTGATCAGGTATTACGTTCGATTGCGCAAACAATTGCTCATCAGATTCGGACGACAGATTGTATCGGGCGTTTTGGCGGTGAGGAGTTTATTCTCCTGTTGCCCAATACTGATACCATTGCCAGTCTGACCCTGGCCGAACGGTTACGCACTACTATTGGTGGTTTGGTCATCCATACCGATAAAGGTGATGTTTCGGTTACGATCAGTATCGGGATCACAGGACGGCAACCGGCAGATACGACGATTGAACATCTGATCGACCGCGCCGATCAGGCGTTGTACGCCGCTAAGCAACAGGGACGCAATTGTGTAGTTGGGGTATAGAATACGTGCCAATAGTGAAGGGAAGTGTCGTCTTTACCCGTCAACGCGATTGGGTGTTGTGGAACTGACGGTAACGGTGCGACTATGGTATACTGCATAGCAGGAAGCGAAAGGATTATATTGCGGTCTCGCCGCCAACCAGAGCACCCATGTCAGATCAATTGTACATCCGTAATTTCAGCATCATTGCCCATGTCGATCACGGTAAAACGACGCTGAGTGATCGACTGCTCGAAGTGACACGCACGATTAGCGAGCGTGAACAGCGTGAGCAACTCCTTGACTCGCTCGATCTCGAGCGAGAAAAGGGTATCACGATCAAATTGAAGCCGGTGCGCATGGAATATCGTGCCGCTGATGGTCAGGTCTACCAGCTTAACCTGATCGATACGCCCGGGCACGTCGATTTTAGCTATGAAGTGAACCGCTCGCTGGCTGCCTGTGAAGGTGCACTGCTCGTTGTCGATGCGTCGCAAGGCATTGAAGCGCAAACGCTTGCCAATACCTATCTGGCCTTGGAAAATGATCTGGTCATTATTCCAGTAGTGAATAAGATCGATCTCCCGGGTGCACACCCGGAAGAGGTGGCGCAAGAAATTGAGTCGGTGATCGGGATTCCGGCTGAGGAGGCAATTCTAGCCTCGGCGAAAGAGGGAATCGGGATTACCGAGATTCTGGAGGCAATCGTCCGACGGATTCCGCCGCCACGGGGACAGCGTCAGCAACCGGCGCGGGCCTTAATTTTCGACTCGCACTACGATCCTTACAAAGGGGTGATTGCCTACGTGCGGGTGGTAGACGGGGTGTTCAGAGTGCGTGATCGGGTACACTTTATGGGTACCGGTGCGCAGGCTGAAACGCTGGAGATCGGTATTTTCCGTCCGGCAATGACGCCGCTCGATGAATTAGTTGCTGGTGAAGTGGGGTATATCGCCACCGGTTTGAAGAGTGTAGCCGATTGTCAGGTCGGCGATACGATCACGCTGGCCGATGCGCCGGCGGCTGAGCCACTACCCGGTTATCGCCCGGCCAAGCCGATGGTCTTTGCCGGTTTGTATCCTATTGACTCGAATGCCTACCCTGAATTGCGGGAAGCGTTGGAACGCTTGAAACTCAACGATGCTGCACTCTCGTTTCAACCTGAAAGTTCAGCAGCGCTAGGGTTTGGCTTCCGCTGCGGTTTTCTCGGTTTGTTACACATGGAGATTGTGCGTGAACGGCTCGAACGTGAATATAAGCTCGATTTGCTGATCACTGCACCGTCTGTCGAATATCAGGTCTTGCTCTCTGATGGTGAAATTATCACTGTCGCGAACCCTTCGGAAATGCCCGATCGATCACGGATCGAAGCGATTGAAGAGCCTGTCGTTGAGATTAGCGTGATTACACCGGTACGCTATATCGGAACCATTATGGAGCTGGTGACGACTCGTCGTGGTACGTTCATCAGTATGGATTATCTTGATCCGACGCGAGTACTCTTGAAGTACCGTATGCCACTGGCGGAAATCGTGATTGATTTCTACGATCAATTGAAGAGCCGGACGCAAGGTTACGCCTCGCTCGATTATCATCTGGCCGGCTATCAGGAGGCCGATCTGGTGAAGTTGGACATCCTGGTTAATGGACAGCCGGTTGATGCTCTCTCTCTGATTGTGCACCGCGATTTTGCCTATCAGCGTGGTCGTGATCTCGTTGAACGGCTGCGCCAATTGATCCCGCGTCAGATGTTTGAGGTACCCATCCAGGCTGCTATCGGATCGAAGATTATCGCTCGTGAGACGATTCGCGCCTTGCGGAAAGATGTGTTGGCAAAGTGCTACGGTGGTGATGTGACCCGTAAACGGAAATTGCTTGAAAAGCAAAAAGAGGGCAAAAAGCGCATGAAGATGGTGGGAAGTGTGGAAATTCCTCAGGAGGCCTTTATGGCTATTCTGTCGCTTCATGAATCGGGTTACGAGCGTGAGCGCTAATTGAAGGGATTGCGAGTTGCTTGCCCTTTCCTGTGTTGGAGGAGAACCTGTCAATGAATCGTCTGATCTGGTTATTTACGCTCTTCCTCTTAGTTGGTTGTCAGAGTGCGGTCAATGGTCAGCGGTGGGCCGATACCGATTCGGCAGTCGTCTTTCGTATTGGTTCACGGCTGTTTACCCTCGCCGATGTAAATGCCGAGGTACGACGGGCAATTGGTGATGGCATCGCCAACGCACTCGCTGCGGGTCAGACCAGGGAGCAGATCGAGCAGATTGTAGTCGAGAACGATCTGCGTCGTCAGATTTTCGAGCAAATGATTCAAAATGAGCTGCTGTTGCATTATGCACGCCAACACGGGATCGGGGTTGATCCGATTGCGCTCGATGCAGCAGTCTTCAACCGTCTGGCAGCCGATGCCAGTCCGGCTGAAGTACAGGATTTGCGTAGTCTGTTGGCCCGTGAGCAGGTTGTTCTTGAAGTGATTGCTCGTCATACACGGGCTGATATGGCTCATGTCCGCCATATTCTGGTGGCTGATGAGGCGACAGCACAAGCGGTGCTTGCCGAGCTGCAATCAGGCGCCGATTTTGCAACCCTGGCCGCAAAACGTTCCCGTGATACGGCATCGGCTGCTCAGGGTGGTGATCTGGGATGGACGCCAAGAGGTGAGTTTGTCGCACCGTTTGAAGAGGCGATCTTTTCGATCCCCCTCAACACCCCTCAGATTGTGCAGACTGAGTTTGGTTTTCACGTTGTGGAAGTGTTAGGACGGGAAAACCAGCGTCCCTTTTCTTCGTTTGAAGAGTTGCGTACACGCCGTAATGCCAATCAGTTCTATCAAGAGACGTTCATCCCCTGGTATGAAGAGTTGCGTCGTCAGGCAGAATTGAGTGGCGAGTTGCAAATTGCGGCTGGCTTCGATCCTGATACCCTGCTTATCCCATTCCCTGAGACACCATGAACTCATCAGTATCGTTCCAGGCTATATTTCAGGTGGTGATCGAGCATGGTTTGATCGATCCGACGGCAGTTCAGGTCTTCGCCATCGAGCAAGTCTTGCAGACAGTGCCGGTTGTACCTGCAAACCGTGTCTTACCCTGGGTTGAACAACAAGGTTTGGGCAGCTATCAACCGCCACGGGTTCCTTTCCCATTAGCTACACATACAACGGCATTCATCTGGGGATCGGTCGCTGCCTTTAACGGTGCAGCGCTGGCAACGCTATTAGGCGAACGTTATCCGTTGTATCATCCGTTAACGATTATCTCGCTACCAACCAAGACAATTCATACCTGTCTGCTGAGTGAGCTGGCGTCCGCACCCCTACCAGATGGTGTAATGGTTGGCGTAATTGTTCCTGCATTGTCATTACCTCACGATCAGCGTGGGTTTGATCGGCTGCGTTGGGTGATTACCCGTCTGCTCGGTCCTGATGGTTGTCCGTGGGATGTGCGGCAGACGCATCAAAGTTTGCGTCAGCATTTGCTTGAGGAGGTATATGAGGCGCTGGAAGCACTTGATACCGGCAACATGACCGCACTCTGCGAAGAGTTGGGAGATGTTCTCTTACAGGTGCTTGTGCACAGCGAGATGGCGCGTCAGGCAGGTTCTTTTTCGCTCGAAGATGTTGTGCAACGAGTGGCTGATAAGCTGATATTCCGTCATCCGCATGTCTTTGCGACCACGACGGTCGATCATCCCCAACAGGTCTTGCAGAACTGGCATCAACTCAAAGCACAAGAACGGCTTACAGAAGGAAAGATACGGCATAGTGCGCTTGATGGTGTACCCAGTGCGTTACCTGCACTGGCGATGGCGCAGGCACTGACACAGAAGGCCATCCAGGCCGGATTTACGTGGCAACATCTCGATCAGGTATGGGCAAAAGTTGATGAAGAGTTGCAAGAACTGCGAACGGCGATGGATATGTCTGCCCGGCAGGCCGAGCTTGGTGATCTCCTCTTTGCGCTGGTAACGCTGGCGCACTGGCTCCGAATTGATGCTGAAACTGCGCTGCGTGAAGCTAATATGCGCTATAAACAACGCTTTCAGTGGGTAGAGCAAATGGCTGCACAGAGTGGACGTACATTGCAAGATTGTTCGTTAACGGAAATGTTAGCCTGGTGGACAGAGGCAAAGGTGATGGGAAGTGAACAATAAATCTTCGCCGATCCAGCTTTCGTTCAACGATGTGGTGCAATTGCGCAAACCGCATGCTTGTGGCGGCGATACCTGGCGAGTTGTACGTCTTGGCGCTGACATTGGATTGCGTTGTGAAACATGTGGGCGTCGGGTCTTGATACCGCGTGCTGAGCTAGAGCGACGGATGAAGCGTCTCATTACGCCCGAGATCAAATCGTGATCGAGATGGCGTGATTGCACGCACGGTTGATGTAAGAATGCTGAACTGACATTCCTGGGAGCAATCCGACGGTATAAGGCGTATCTCATCCTCGCTCAGTGGTTAAACGGTACCTTTGCACTGTGCAAACGAGGTTGCTTGCCGGTCGGCAATAGGCGCGGTATGATGGCAGTATCGCGTGGAGATCGATTTTGTACATTTTATGATGGAATACTACTACTGGCGAAATGTTACTTACAGGTCCTGTCCAGGTTTCATAACCTCCTCGGTTCGGTTGCTTGTCATTAGCCTGATCTGGTTGATTATAGCTTCTGAAGTCGTCGCTCAACCGGTACGATCGCTCTACATGGTTGAGTACGATGGCGTCCTCAGTAGCTATGCGGCCGGTTATATCCGACGTGCGCTACGTGAAGCGGAAGCCGCGAATGCCCAGGCGCTAGTAGTACAACTGACGCCGCAAGGAGCAGTGGTTGCAGAAGCACGAGCGCTAGCTAGAGAGATTGCTGAGGCGCGTGTACCGGTCATCATCTACATTAGCCCCACCGGTCACGATGCTGGTGCCGCCGGCGTGTGGCTGTTGGCTGCTGCACATATTGCCGCGATGGCGCCGGATAGTCGGTTTGGTATCGCTACACCGTTGTTTGTTCCGGCAACTGGTGTGAGCGATCCAACGCAAGATCTGCTGTTGGAAGAACAGTTGCGGCAGTTTGAGGCGTGGGGAACAGCGCGGCAACGGAATGTTAGTTGGGTGGAACAGGCCTTGCGAAGCGGTTTTATTGCTACTGCCGGTCAGGCTATCGCCACAAATCCACCGATCATCGACATTGTTGCACGTGATCTAACCGAGTTACTCCAGCGTCTGGAAGGTCGGGTAGTTACACTGAGCGATGGCACCCAGGTCACGCTGTCTACGCTCGGCGTTCGTCCACGGGTGATAGAAGTATATCTGGTCGAGGCAGTGTTATTGATCCTGTCCAACCCGACGGTGGTCTTCCTCCTCCTGATTATGGCTGGGCTAGCTTTTTATGCTGAGTTTCTCAGCCCAACTGTTGGCATCCTGGCGGGGTTAGGAGTGCTGTTGTTAGGAGGTGCGATCATTGGTATGATTGCCCTGCCGGTACAATGGCTTAGCGTGTTGGGCATTCTCATCGCCTTTGGTCTGGTAGCGGCAGATCTCTTTGTGCCATCGCACGGTACGCTGACAGTCATTGGGGTGGGTGTTATGATCGCCAGCTCGCTAACCCTGTTCGATTCAACGCAGGCGCCTGGAGTGGCAGTAGCGCTATGGGCGATCATCCTGGTAGCATTATTGATTGCGCTGTTCGCCATCGGTGGGATCTGGCTGGCATTACGTTCGCGGAATCGTCCGGTGGTAACCGGACAAGAGGTATTAATCGGTCGGTTGGCCGAGGTGCGCAAGCGCCTCGATCCAGAGGGAATGGTGTTTGTCGAAGGTGCACTCTGGCGGGCGGTATGCGAAAATGGAGTTGCCGAAGAAGGTGAATATGTGCGGGTGACCGGCATCTATGCCTTGCGGTTAACTGTGAGGCGGATCGATCCTCAAGAGTCATCCGTGCAGACATCCTAAAGGGTTGTAGGCCACCGGTTAGTTGTCATCTGTTCGGAAAGGAGCAGTCTCATGGGGGCAACGTTCTTTCTGTTGGCATGTCTGGCGGTTCTCGCTTTCATTGCGCTGATGATCTTATTGTCGGCGATCAAGATCGTTCCAGAATACGAGCGTGGGGTGATCTTTCGATTGGGGCGGCTGATGGGACCGCGTGGACCTGGTATCTTTTTCGTGATCCCGGTCTTTGAACGGATGGTACGAGTAGATATGCGTGTGATCACAATGGATGTACCGGTCCAAGAAGTGATTACGCTTGATAACGTGACCATCAAAGTCAATGCGGTTCTTTATTTCCAGGTGATTAATCCGAACTGGGCAGTGACAAAGGTGATGGATTATATCCGGGCGACAATGCAGATCGCCCAGACCACCTTGCGCAGTGTCGTTGGCCAGGTTGAACTGGATGAGTTGCTGGCCCAGCGGGAGAAGATCAATCAGAAGTTGCAGCAGATCATCGATGAGCAGACTGAGCCGTGGGGGATTAAAGTCACGATTGTGGAAGTGAAGGATGTTGAGCTGCCACAGAACATGCAACGAGCGATGGCTCGCCAGGCTGAAGCTGAGCGCGAAAAGCGGGCGAAGCTGATTCACGCTGATGGCGAATTGCAGGCCTCGCGCACGCTGGCCGAGGCTGCCCGTGTATTAGCCAGTGAGCCGGTGACGTTGCAACTACGCTATTTGCAGACCCTGACCGAGATCGCTACCGAGAAGAATAGTACAATCGTTTTCCCGCTACCAATCGATATGCTTAAGACCTTCTTTTCGGCATCCAATACACCAGATAGCGATGCTCGAAAGATAGTACGGAACGATTAAGGGTCAATGCGGGCGATGCGGTCAGCGCCGTGGGGACGACAGCGGGGATCGATGCGGGCAATGCGGGTGGCGCCGTGGGAACGACGGTAGGGGCAAAAAATTTTTCGCCCCTACCGTCAATACGATAGCCGCTAGGTTGATCGTGGGTGCAGTGGCGAAAAGGTCTTTCTCACCTTCTACTGGCGGGCAATCACCACGATGCTGGCGATGAGCAAGGCAGCCCCAACTATTCCTGAAGCGGTAAATCGCTCGCCAAGTAGAACAATTGCCAGCAGTGCAGAACCAAGCGGTTCAAGCAGGGTGATTGTAGCGGCAGTGGTCGCCCGGACACTGCGCATTCCTCGCACGTATAGCGCGTAGGCAATCGCCGTTGGCACGATACTGAGATAGATGATGAGCATCCAGCCCTGCAACGGATAATCGACGACCAGTCCGCTAGCGAGCGCCGCAGGCATGAGCAGAAAAGCACCAAGGGTAAACGATAGAGCGACCGGTACTACCGGATGGTATTCCGCAGCGATCATGCGTGCACCGAGGATCACCAGGCTGTACGAAAAGCCGGCTGTCAGTGCCAGGGCAGTACCAATCAGGAGGTCGGCTGTTGAGGCTACCTGAGGCGTACCTCCGACGAGAAGACCGGCTCCGATGACCGCACCAGAGATTGCCAGCCATGTCTTGAGGCGTAGATGCTCACCGAGAAAGATCCGCGCCAGCAGAGCAGTGAAGATCGGCGCACTGCAAATGTTGATCAATACTGCTGCTGCGACACCGAGGTATGGGATGGCAGCAAAATAGGCGACCTGGTAGCCGGCGAATGCGCCACCGATCAGACCTAGCGTTAAGCGATGGTGGGGTTTGATGTGAAACGCCTGCTGACCGGCAAGCAAGCGGGCCGTTATCAGCAGTACTGGCGCCGAGAGTAACAGCCGTAAAAAACCTATCGAGAGCGAGGTAGTCTCGGTCAGGCGATACAACCAGCCAACTGCAACCCCAATCGTCCCCCAGGAGAGAGCAGCAGCAACAACCATCGCCACATCGAGCGGGCGTTGGGTTTCATCGAGACGGTGCATATCAAGACGATTTCTTTACACACATAGCCCCCGTGCTGCACACGGGGGCTATGAAGACGCACACCCAAACAATCTAATCGAGATAGCCGCGGAGTTTCTTCCCTAAGTGAGGATGGCGCAGCTTACGCAAAGCAACGGCTTCGATCTGCCGAATCCGCTCGCGAGTAATCCCAAACTCCATACCGACCTCTTCGAGGGTACGGTAACGGCCATCTTTGAGGCCGTAGCGCAATTGAATAATCTTACGCTCACGTTCGGGTAGTTTCATCAGCACCTCTTCAAGCTGCTCACGCAACAAAGAGGCAGCCGCTGCTTCAGCCGGGGTCGAGATTCGATCATCCTCAATGAAATCGCCCATGCGCCCCTCGCCTTCCTGCCCAACCGGCATTTCAAGCGAGAGCGGGTGCATACTGGCTTCGAGCGTCCGGCGTACCTTTCCGGCTGAAATACCCATCGCATCAGCGATCTCCTCAGGTGTGGGTTCGCGCTGCATCGTCTGCTGGAGACGATGCGACATACGTTTCACCTGACTAATGGCCTCACCCATATGAACAGGCAGACGAATAGTACGGCTCTGATCGGCAATGGCACGGGTAATCGCCTGACGGATCCACCAGGTTGCATAAGTGCTAAATTTATGACCCTTCTTGTAGTCAAATTTCTCGACCGCCCTCATTAGGCCAATATTTCCCTCTTGTACCAGATCCATCATCGTCAGGCCATACGAAGTATACTTTTTAGCAATGCTCACAACCAGGCGCAAATTGGCCTGGATCAGATGATGGCGTGCATCTTGTCCCTGTTGTACCGCACGTTCTAGTTCAAGACGCTCCCGTGCCGAAGAATACTCTTCGCGATCAAGACGTTGGCGGGCAATTGCGCCTGCCTCCATTGCTTTTGCTAGTTCAACCTCTTGTTCGGCAGTCAACAAAGGTACTTGCCCGATCTCTTGCAGGTACATCCGAACCGGGTCATCAAATGCAATCTCACCCAGATCGGGCAAATCAGCGATCAAGTCAACATCTGAGTCTGGCTCAAACTCGTTCGGTCCTTCAAGTTCATCACTCGACTCGATAACTTTGATCCCTTCGGCCTGCAACATTGCATAGAGCTGATCGATATCGGCAATATCGTGCTCTGGATTGGGGAAGGTGGCAAGAATGTCGGCGTGCGTAATGTATCCCCGCACGCGAGCTGCGGCGAGCAGTTGCTCGATCATTGCCTCTGACTCCGGTGTGGCTTTGCTCAACATCGTTCAACCAGTGCTCTGTTGATGGCGTCAGATGGGCTGACAACCATCGCTAGGCCGTCAGTTTGACGGCGGGCTACAGTAATCGATTCGTCTTGAGGAATATTGAAAGGCCTCAGCGACTCGTCTAAAACGCCAGGCCTTTCACGTCGCGTACACTCTGTTGCTTCGGCAAAGAGATGGGGTCGAGAGCACACCCTCAAACCCCAAGCTGTCACCGCGATAGAGGGACGCAGACGTGGCACCCCATTAGACGTAACTAAAGCTACTATAGCACTGTTGGTATACCAGAGTCAACCCCTCTTTTGGCCGATTCTGTGAGAAAGTTGGTAAAAGATAAAAATAGTGCCAGGGTGTGCAAGCTTGCGATGCTCGCTGGCGGTTTCCGCTATACCGCACCGTCAGCTCGAATGTGAGCTGTTATAACGTGGCATCTTCTTCAGTATCAGGCAGATATGCGCTAATTTTTGCAAGTGAAAAGTTGCGAATATCGTTCCGTAAGTAGCAGAAAGCGCGCACGCTTGGCCCGTTTGGCTCAACCGTTAGCTCGATAGGGCGAATGCGACGTTCGATGGGTTGCGGGCTGCTATTTGAGGTGTAGATAATGCGCAACGTGGCGCCGTTGGCCAGCGCAGCGGCGAGTGGAGCGGGTACTTCTGGTTCTGGTTGACCAGGGAGTAATCCGCGGGCAAAGCGGAGGGCGTCGCCCAGGGTGACGACGCCAATATGGGCCATCTCGTTCACGAGGCGATGAAAGAGGGCTTGAAGAGTCAATACATCCTCCATCGCTCGATGGGTAGGAATAGGGAGATCAAGGGTGGTCGCCAATGCTTTCAGGCTGAGTGAACCACGGCGCATCCCAAGACGACGTGCCAGTTCGAGCGTGTCAAGCGCCGGGCCGGTGAGGGGTGGATAGCCAGCTCGGGTCAGTTCCATATTGAGGAACGTCTCATCGAACGGGAGATTATGGGCAACACGCACTGCGTCTTGGCCGAGGGTGACAACACTTGGTGCGATCTCGGCAAACCGTGGCGCCTGGTACAGGTCTTCAGGTCGCAAGCCATTGATCTGAGCCGCCTGCGGATCGAGTTCACGCTCAGGGTTGATCAACGTATTCAGCGAACCTGTTTCGTTGCCATGCTCGTAGCGGAGCATGGCAACCTCACAGATGCGATGACCGGCTTGAATATCGAGACCGGTAGTTTCGACATCGAAAAAGAGTAAAGGCAGCTCGCTTATCGGTTGTTGTAAGTAAGACGTGATCATTTCGTTACCGGCACCTGAGCAGCTACATCATCGGGAATGCCAAGCAGTGAAGCCTGTACCCAGCCCTCACGGTCACGAACCGTTCGTACTCGATACCATGTACCATCAGCGGTGCGCTCAAACAGCTCAACAACCTCCGGCGGGTCGACTCGATCAATTACCGCGCTGTCCGTATCGGCTGCCAGATAGATCGAGCCGCTCACAAAGACGCTCACCACGTTGGCAACCGGTGTCTCGGCAGCGATCAGATCGGTGACGGCAATCAGCGTTCTACTGACCCAGCCTACTTCGTTCCGAATAGTTCGTACATAATACCAGAGAGCGTTGGGAGTACGGGCCAGAATCTGCACCTGTTCGCCAGCGTTAATGCCGCCGATCACGTTGTTCACGCCGGTGTAGGGAAGCTTCCGCACATTACCACCGTTGATCACCGCTACCGGTTGTCCGGTTGGCAGTGCTGGCGTAGGTGTGGCTGTTGGCGGCAACGGCGTTGGAGTTTCCTGGACAACGATTACTGTGGGGGTTGCAGTTGCCGATAGCGTTGGCGAAGGAGAGGGCGTTGGCTCAACACCGTAAAACGCAGCAGCAAAGGTTGGTAACACTTCCAGTTCAGCTTCAGCACTCAGGCTACCGTCGGGCGTACTGACGACAACGGTATACTTTCTGCCTTCTGGCGTTGGATCGCCATCAGGAAGTTTTGCTTCACGGAAATCACCACGATCACGACGAATTTGGATTCTCCTTGCTGGATCAAACCAGCGCAGCGGTTGACCATCAGCTCGTAGTTCAACCTGCAATTCGGTGTTATCGGGTAGGCCGGTGCTGCGTACACGCACACTTAAGGTTAGTGGGTTGGCGCGGACAATGGTTGCATCTTCAATGGTGAGTGTAACCGGTATGGGTGATGGGGTCGGTGTAGGTGGAGGTGCAGCAGTCTGATCATTACTCAGACTCAATACTAGAATGCCGATCCCCATACACAGCAATATCGGGATCAAGACGAAGAGAATCTTTGCTGCCAGGGAAAGATTGCGCAACCGATCCTGCCAGCTTTGCGGTTCTTCAAGCGGGATGGCGGTGTAGTCGATCTTTGTTGGTGGCGGAGTTTCCGGCGCAGGAGGAAGTGCCTGTGATGCACGCCGCCGCACAATCAGCACAACCAACAGAATAATGACGATACCGAGAATGATCAACCCAATGGCGAGTGGTGTTGGTATCTGGTTAAGCGTTGTTTGCATGAGCAACCTCGATTACAAGCGCTTCAATCGCTTATAATATGCCAATCTCGCTCTATCTGCAACTGAGGAGGTCTTTGCTTGGGGTTGTTCGACGTTTTCACCTGATTTTAGCAGAGGTGAAGGGAGAGAGGAGGGCAAAGAGAGGAGAAACGTGCGCAGGAGAGGCGGGTTTCCGTTTCGATGGTGTTCTTCCCAACCTCTTGTTGGCTTGCCGATCATACTTGTTGACGCATTGCCAAGACGGGTTCACCTCCGCTTGCGGGGGAAGGGGGAAGGAAGAGAAATGTTGGCTGATGTACGAAGCGATGGGTTTCTGCACCTCGCATGATGTGGGCTGTAGGACCGCGCACCCAGGTGACCACGCTGGTCGGGAGGCATTGGCAGCGGGCACGGGATAGGCGCGAGTGGCCTCCGCTGCCCTGGTCGGTCCTCGAATGTGGCCAAACGGTGCGGGCCGGAGGCCCGCGCACCCAGGCGACCACGCCGGTCGGGGGGCATTGGCAGCGGGCACGGGATAGGCGCGAGTGGCCTCCATCGAATGTGGCCAAACGGTGCGGGCCGGAGGCCCGCGCACCCAGGTGACCACGCCGGTCGGGGGGCATTGGCAGTGGGCACGAAATATTCGCGAGTGCCCTCCGCGGCACTGGCCGGTCATCGAATGTGACCAAAAGCTGCGGGCCGGAGGCCCGCGCACCCAGGTGACCACGCTGGTCGGGGGGCGTTGGCAGTGGGCACGGGATAAGCGCGAGTGGCCTCCGCTGCCCTGGCCGGTCATCGAATGTGGCCAAACGGTGCGGGCCGGAGGCCCGCGCACCCAGGTGACCACGCCGGTCGGGGGGCGTTGGCAGTGGGCACGGGATAGGCGCGAGTGGCCTCTACTGCCCTGGCCGGTCATCGAATGTGACCAAAAGCTGAGAACGCTGAAAACTCCTACCCCCAGTCAGCGACGTAGATTAGAGAGCGTCGTATACACCTGTTATTCATCTTCCTCTTGGCGTTCGGCTAATTTGCGATCAAGCATCAGCAGGCCGACACCATCGTTCCCAATCAGTTTGAGGTGTTGAATAATCTCGTCGGCGTTCTTCTCTTCTTCAACTTGCTCATCGATAAACCATTTCAGCATACTCATGGTCGCATAGTCGTTCTCTTGCACGGCTAAGGCATAGATAGCGTGGATCGAAGCCGTCACTCGTTGTTCATGGGCCAGGGCGTGCTCGAAAGCATCAAGCGGGGAGGCATATTCGTTCCGCGGTTCTTCGATAGCGCTGAGGATAACCCGTCCACCACGGTCGTTAACGTAGTCAAAGAAGCGGATGGCGTGCTCGCGCTCCTCTTCACTCTGAACGCGGAACCAGTGTGCGAAACCGGTCAGCGAGAGCGATTCAAAGTAGGCCGCCATTGCCAGGTAGGTATACGAGGCGGCATATTCGTAGGTGATCTGGCGGTTCAGGGCCTGTTGGATCTTTTCGCTAAGCATCGTGTGTCTCCTTTTCACAACTAATACCGGTAATCGTATGATACCCTATTTCTGCGGCGTGTGTCTAAAAATGCTTCTCTTGCCCGAGAAGGGGCGCACGGCTGACAATCTCTGACTTGGGATGAGCGAGTGGAACCGATTGTAGCGACATCAGCACACGGGTCCCATCCACCCCCGCTTATGCAGCTATTGATAAAACTCTTTCTTGACAAGCTGGCCCGTGCCGCGTATAGTGCGAAAGCAGAAGAGAATGCTGGTATGATTGAGAAGCCTTTCAACCACGGGAATAATCACGATGGGTGACAAAGTTGTGATTGTTGAGTCGCCGGCAAAAGCACGGACGATTCAAAAATATCTGGGCAAAGGGTACAAGGTCGCTTCTAGTATGGGGCATGTGCGTGATTTGCCCAAAAGCGGTCTTGCTATCGATATTGAGCACGATTTTACGCCTTCATACGAGATTGTGAAACCGAAGGTGGTCAGCGAGTTGAGCCAGGTTGTACGTAATGCCGAAGCAGTGTATCTGGCTACCGATCCTGATCGTGAAGGCGAGGCGATAGCCTGGCATATTACACAGGCCGTCAAGCTCCCGAAAAAGACTCCGGTGTATCGAGTCGTGTTTCAAGAAATTACCCGCAATGCGGTGCAGCAGGCATTACAACAGCCGCGCCAGATCAATCAGAATCTGGTTGAGGCGCAACAGGCACGCCGTGTTCTTGATCGGCTGGTCGGCTATCAATTAAGTCCGTTGCTATGGGATAAAGTTAAGCGTGGATTGAGCGCCGGTCGGGTGCAATCGGTAGCAGTACGGCTGATTGTCGAGCGGGAACGTGAAATCGAGCGTTTTCAACCGCAGGAATACTGGACTATCGAAGCCGATCTGCTCAAGGAAGGTGGGATTGCGCAGCGTGATCTCTTTCGGGCAGTCTTAATTGAGCGTGGTGGGAAGAAGCTGGAGAAGTTCTCCATTGAGCGTCGCGAGCAAGCCGAAGAGATTGTTTCCGAACTTCACGGCGCAACCTTTACCGTTGCTCGTGTGACACGCCGCGATAAGCGGCGTACTCCGCCTCCGCCCTTTACCACCAGTACCCTGCAACAGGAGGCGGCACGTAAATTGGGTTTCAGTGCCAAGAAGACCATGATGCTGGCCCAGCGTCTGTACGAAGGGGTCGATATTGGTGGTGAGGACGGTATCGTTGGACTCATCACATATATGCGAACCGACAGTGTGCAGGTAGCAGCAGAAGCACAGGCGGAGGCACGAGAAGTTATCGCCCAGCGCTTTGGGAATGAATATCTGCCCGATCAACCACCGGTGTATAAGACGAAGGCGAAAGGTGCGCAAGAGGCACACGAGGCGATTCGTCCGACCAGCAGTGCTCGTTTGCCAGAGCTGTTGAGCGAAAAGCTCGAACGTGATCTATGGCGACTTTACGATCTGATCTGGAAACGGTTTATTGCCTCGCAAATGGCGCCAGCGGTGTTCGATAGCACGACCGTTGATATTGCAGCATCACCGGTGATTGCCAATGCACCGGCGTATCTCTTCCGGGCCACCGGATCGGTGCTCAAGTTTCCCGGCTTTCTCGCCGTTTATAACGTTAGTCTCGATGAAGGCGAAGAAGATGAGGACAGTGAACGCCGTCTGCCGCCGTTGACCGAAGGTGAAATGCTGCAACTGGTTGAACTGTTGCCGCTTCAGCACTTCACCGAACCGCCGCCTCGGTATACTGAAGCCAGTTTGGTGAAAGAATTGGAACGGCTGGGGATTGGTCGTCCCAGTACGTATGCGACGATCCTCTCGACCATCCAGGAGCGTGAATACGTCGAGATGGTTGACAAGAAGCTGATTCCCACTACCCTGGGACGTATTGTTACCGACCTGCTGGTTGAGCACTTCGGGAATATCGTTGACTACGATTTTACCTCGGCGCTCGAGCAACAACTTGACGATATTGCTGAAGGTTCAAAGAAGTGGGTGCCGGTCTTGCGAGAATTCTATGGCCCATTCCGATCCACACTTGAGTTGGCTCAGCACCAGATGCGCAATGTCAAACGCGAAGAGATTGTGACCGATCTCGATTGCCCGAAGTGTGGTCAGGCAAAGCTGGTGATCCGTTTTGGGCGTAACGGTGAGTTTCTGGCCTGTTCCCGCTACAATCGCGAGGGCGAAGGTGAGTCGTGCGACTTTACCAGTAATTTTCACCGTGATGAGAATGGTCAGATTGTTATCGACAAGACCAGCGCCCCTGAAACCAGTGATGTGTTGTGTAATGTCTGCGGGCGACCAATGGTAGTGAAGAAGAGCCGCTTCGGCCCCTTCCTCGGTTGTTCGGGGTATCCTGAGTGCACCAATACACGTCGGATTGGTCGTGATGGGAAGCCGGTACCACTTCCCGAACCGACTGGCGTGATCTGCCCGAAGTGTGGTGAAGGAGAATTGTTGCGGCGGCGAGGTAAGTTTGGACGCCCATTCTATGGCTGTGCGCGCTATCCAAAGTGTGACTACATTACTAATTCGCTCGATGAGGCTCAGGCGGGAGCACCATTGACAGAATCGGCTGAACCTAAAGAGGAATCGTCTGCACCGACACCTTCACGTGCGACGAAGCGCTCGCGCAAGATTGCATGAAACGCATAGGGCAGCCTGCACGGCTGCCCCTCCGCTCCCCTCGACAGCCTACACTATATTCATCACTTCAATCCCGTTTTGCGCCATGTGGTGCAGGAAAAGGACATGGTGGAGATCGCCGTCGTGAGCGTAAATCCCTAGCTCGCGTGCTGTTGCCACCGGAGTATCAAAGGTGTCAACCGCATTGGCTGCCACAATCACCCGGCGTTTGAGGTTCAGAGCGTTCGCTTCCAAACGTAGGTGCATTGCAGCACTGTATACGCATAGATCAGTACAATCACCAACCAAAACGAAGGTGTCAATTTGCGGATGCTCGGATAGCCAGGCACCAAAGCGTGTACCGAGGTGTGAACTGAGCGAGTTCTTCTCAATGACAACAATCTGGTCGGCAAATGGTAATTCGGCCAGTTCACGGATGGTCTGGCTTTCGGCAGTACCGGCCAGACAATGCGGTGGGTACGCAGCAAACTCGGGTGTGTTCGGATCGTGGGTGTCTTGCGTCAAGACAAACGCACGAACGCCGAGTTCGTAGGCACGGTTGAAAAGCCGCACGACCGGTTCGATTAGGGCACCGACTCGTGGCCCGGCCAGTGGTCCCTCTTTGCAAAAGCCGTTGATCATATCAATCGAGCAGAGTGCGACACGTTCGGGGGTCTTATCAACAATGGTTGCCAGATCAACTTGCGGTAGATTATGGTACCACTCTTCGAGGTAAGTGAGGAACGAGGCGCTGCGCGTTGCCAGGTCTTTAATCGCGGTCATGACTCTCCTCCCGTATTTGGTGTAAAACTGACACTACTTTACCACGAGTTTATCGCTCCGTCAAGCCCCTCACCCTAGCGTGAGCGCAGATTGGGGCGGTTTCTACCTCTCGCACGCAGGGGTGCTGATACCTGACTGATTGTGCAGAGGGAAGGATTTCCTGAAGCATGCGTTCCTATCACAATTCGATATAATGTCTCTACCGTTTACACACCAAATTGTAGAAAATCTCTACTTGTTCTTCCCAAATTATGCGAGGTTTCAAGTATAATGAAACAAATTATCGGTACAATAGCGATAACTCGACGGAGAGTTATGCCGTATTACGGTGCAGCAATCATTCTGCTGTTCCTCGGCTAGGGAAGGAAGGTTCAATGGTGCGCGAGCGTTATATTCGCCAGATCGGTGCCCTTCGTGAAGATTTGCTGCGCATGTTCAGTATGGTTGAGCAGCAGCTTCTGCGCGCAATTCGTTGTCTGGAGACGTGGGATACTATCGCTGCCGCTCAGATTATGAACGATGACCGACAGATCGATGATGCGTGGCGTGCACTTGAAGAAAGTGTGATTCATGTGCTGGCAACCCAGCAGCCAGTTGTGGCTTCCGACCTGCGCCTGACCAGTGTGGTGTCGGCGATTGCTAGCGAGTTAGAGCGGATTGGCGATTATGCGAACAGTATTGCCAAACGGGTACGACGAGCAGCCCGGCGGACGGCATTTGTTGCCCCACCACCGCAAATGCAAGAGATGGCGCAACTGGCGTTACAGATGCTGAATACTAGTCTGGAGGCCTTTTTGCGTCAGGATGTTGATCTGGCCCGTTCACTTACCGCGTATGATGAACGGGTTGACGAACTCGAAGATACGTTGCGTGCGTTGATTATTGCCGATGCGCGCCAGGACCCTGAACGCTTTGAAGCGGCAATCGATCTGCTTGATATGGTGCATGCGCTTGAACGGACCGCAGATCGGGCAACAAACATTGGCGAACGGGTGATTTATCTGGCGACGAGTAGTCAGACCACGCTTAATTAATGGTAAACTGGCTTCCTGGCGGAGTTGGGTGATCGCGCTTGATCAGCAGCACGTTGATCAGCAGAGCTGCTGGAATCATCTTCCCCTGGCCTGCCTGCACATCCTCGTTCTTGCCGGTAAGCGCAATAGACCCTTTGAAATCCTGCCCCATATCGAGTATCATTGCTGATAGAAGGAGATGCGCCGGTGCTGTATGGGATTACCGGCGCTTCTTCGTGGCGGAAGTCATCTCAACCTTCTGCGCTATGGTTTTTAATGATCCCTTCCTCTGATTAGCCGGGGGAAGTTCCGTCACACGGCCGCGCTTGATGGAGACCCGTGCCGGGTGTGGCTAAACGATCTGATATGAAAATGATCTCGCGTTATTATTGGCACCTGATACTGATAGGCTAGACGAGGGAACTGTGAGTCGACCAACTTATCTACAGTCGCTTGCCGAACGGGTATTGATTTTTGATGGTGCTATGGGCACCTCTATTGATACGTTTGATCTGACGGCTGCCGACTACGGTGGCGAAGCCACCTTTGGGTGCCGTGATTATCTGGTCATTACCCGTCCTGATGTCATCGAAGCGATCCATACCTCGTTTCTTGAAGCTGGCTGTGATGTACTCGAGACATGCACGTTTCAGAGTACGCGGCTGCGTCTGGCCGAATGGGGATTGGGCGATCGCACCATTGAGATTAACCGGGCTGCCGCCATGCTGGCGCGTCGGGTTGCTGATCGGTTTGCGGCTCGTGATGGCCGACCACGCTATGTCGCCGGTTCGATGGGGCCAACCGGGAAGTTGCCTTCTTCCGATGACCCGGTATTGAGTGATATTACGTTTGCCGAACTCTCGGACATCTACTACGAGCAGGCGGTCGGCTTGATCGAGGGGGGTGTTGATCTCCTCCTGGTTGAGACGAGTGTTGACATTCTTGAAGTGAAAGCTGCGTTAGACGGTATCCGTCGGGCAAAGATTGATCTCAATCGTCCTGATATTGCGGTGCAAGCGCAAGTCTTTCTCGATCTGTCCGGGCGGATGTTGCTCGGTACCGATGTGCCAGCTCTGATTGCGACCCTCGAAGCAATGCCGGTCGATGTCATTGGGCTGAATTGTAGCACTGGCCCCGAGCATATGCGGGCTGCAATTCAGTACCTGACTGCACATTCCCGCAAACCGATTTCATGCATTCCCAACGCCGGTCTGCCTCTCGAAGTTGATGGCCGTACTGTTTACCCCATGGAGCCAGAGCCGTTTGCAACCATCTTAGGGGAATTTGTGCATGATTACGGTGTCGCAGTGGTCGGTGGCTGCTGTGGTACCCGTCCGGCTCATATCGCACGGTTGCGCCAGATATTAGGTGACTCACCCAAGCCCAAAGAGCGACAGATCGAGTACATTCCCAGTGTTAGCTCTGGGATCCGTGCCGCTGCACTACGACAGGATGCGACCCTAACCATGATTGGTGAGCGACTGAATACCCTTGGTTCGCGTAAGGTGAAGCGGTTACTCCTGCGTGATGATTATGACGGTGCATTGGAAGTGGCCCGCGAACAGGTTGAGAGTGGCGCGCACATGCTCGATGTCTGTGTAGCAATGACCGAGCGTAACGATGAAAAAGAGCAGATGGTGCGCCTGATCAAGAAGCTGACCTTGAATATTGAGTTGCCGCTCGTGATTGATACGACAGAAGCTGACGTTCTTGAGGCGGCTTTATCGATCTATCCGGGTCGTGCGCTGATTAACTCTGTGTCGCTCGAAGGTGGCCGTGGCGCCAAGATCGACAAGGTCTTGCCACTTGCCGCACGGTATGGCGCGGCAGTGATCGCAATGACGATTGATGAAGAGGGCATGGCGCACACCGCCGAGCGAAAAGTGGCGATTGCCGAACGGATTGCCCAGATCGCTCGTGACGAGTACGGCATTCCGGCTGAAGCACTGGTATTCGATGTGTTGACTTTCCCGATTACCACCGGTCAGGAAGAGTTGCGTTACTCGGCTGTGGAGACGCTCAAGGCGATACGTCTGGTCAAAGAACGAATTCCCGGTTGTTTCACCACACTCGGAGTCAGCAATTTGAGCTTTGGCGTGGCTCCGCATGCCCGTGCTGCGCTCAACTCGGTGTTTCTCTACCATGCCGTAGCCGCCGGTCTCGATACGGCTATCATTAATCCGGCCCATGTGACACCATACGCCGAAATCGATCCCGCACAACGTGAGGTCTGCGAAGACCTAATCTTTGCTCGCCGTGAGGATGCACTGGCTCGCTTCATTGCCTATTTTGAACAGCACGCTGCCACGCAGGATAGCGAACGCGAAGACCCTACTGCGACGATGACGGTTGATCAGCGTCTGCACTGGAAGATTCTGCATCGAAAGAAAGAAGGAATTGAAGACGATATTGATCAGGCGGTTGATCAGCGCCTTCAGACCAGAGGGTTACGCCTGAGCGATCCGGCTGCTGCGCTACGCAATGAGCACGGTGCTTCCCCACAAGGGCAGGCAGCAGTTGATGTGCTAAACAACGTATTACTCCCGGCCATGAAGGAAGTCGGTGATCTCTTCGGGGCCGGTCAGCTCATTCTGCCTTTCGTCTTGCAGAGCGCTGAGGCAATGAAGAAAGCGGTTGCGCGGCTCGAACGCTACCTCGACCGTCTTGAAGGGGCGAGCAAGGGCAAAGTTGTACTTGCTACGGTCTATGGTGATGTCCACGATATCGGGAAGAATCTGGTAAATACCATTCTCTCGAACAACGGCTACACCGTATACGATCTTGGCAAACAGGTGCCGATCAATACCATTATCGAGAAGGCGCTCGAAGTTAACGCTGACGCAATCGGTCTCTCGGCACTTCTGGTCAGTACCAGTAAACAGATGCCGCTATGTGTACAAGAATTGTACCGGCGTGGAATTCACATTCCGGTGCTGGTAGGTGGAGCGGCAATCAATCGTCAGTATGGTCAACGTATCACGTTCGTTGATGACGAAGAGCCGTACCCTGCCGGTGTCTTCTACTGCAAGGACGCTTTTGAAGGTCTTGAGACAATGGATCGCTTGAGTAATCCGGCCACGCGGGATCAGTTTATCGAGCAGACCATTCGTGAAGCGGCCAACGTACTGCACCGACGCCTGACCGGGCGGGTTGCGTTAGCCGAGTTGGGTGAGGCGTCACGAGGTAGGGCCGAAGGGGTGCGGTCAGCAGTACGTACCGATGTGCCGGTGCCGGTACCGCCTTTTTGGGGTTGGCGAGCGACCAGCCGTATTCGCCTGAGTGATGTAGTAGCGTGTCTCGACCGCAACAGTCTCTACCGCTTACAATGGGGAGCAAAGAATGCGAAAGGCGCCGAATGGGAACGACTGCGGGCAGAGTTTGATCAGAAAGTGCGCGAACTGATTGCCGAAGCCGAGCGCGATGGCTGGCTTCAACCGCGGGTGATTTACGGTTATTTCCCGGTGCAGAGCGATGGTCTCGAACTGATCGTGTACGATCCGGCTGACCGCCGTCGTGAACTGACTCGTTTCGTCTTCCCACGCCAACCGGCGCGTGAACGTCTCTGCATTAGCGACTACTTCCGAAGTGTTGACAGCGGAGAGTACGACCTTGCCGCCTTTCAGATTGTCACGATGGGGAGCGCTGTTGACGAGCTGGTTGATACGTTACAACAGCGAGGCGACTATAGCCGTGGCTACTATATCCACGGTCTCGGTGTGAGCCTGGCCGAGGCGTTAGCCGAGTACACAAACCGTATTATTCGGCAAGGGCTGGGGCTGGATGAACGTCGCGGAAAGCGGTACTCGTGGGGGTACCCGGCGTGTCCTGATCTCGCTGAACATGCCAAACTCTGGCAGATTTTGCCCGGCGAAGAGATTGGCGTGACGCTCACCGAAGCGTTCCAGTTGGTGCCTGAGCAGAGTACCGCAGCAATCGTGGTGCATCATCCAGAGGCAAAATATTTCAGCATTGGCAGTGCTCTTGAACGTGCCGAACTGGATCGGCAGGCTGAAGACTTCAATGTGGAAGAGTAGCATCATTCTTGAATGCCGAATCGGACGGGCATTGCTGAAGACGACCGGTATTCTGAGACCATAAGTCTGATTACCGTACCGGTTTCGTAATGGCGGGCTAAGATGATCCGCCACGCCGATGGAGGGACGCGGCACTACCGCGTCCCTCCGTGCATTTGTGCGAACAGAACGGAGGGAGCGGCAGAAGCTGGAACGATTTCACCTCCTGCAACCATCTCTTCCGCTTCCCTGGTGTGAGAGAAAGGGGCCTAGGGGGAAGGTGGGGGCAGCCGTACTGCGACGACGTGCGAAGAAAATGAATCTTTTGTCATCTGTTTACCCAGGTACTATCTATATATATAGCCAAAAAGTCATGTAGACCGCCAAAGATACCATCAGGTATCTTCGAGATGAATGAAATTTCATCTTAGCCCGATTAAGGAGCGGTCAAGATGACAAAAATGTTATACGCGGTGCGCTGGCTAATTGTGATCGGTATCTTTCTTCTCTGGACAGCAACACCCGTTCAAGCTGCTGGAGTAGTTGGCAACGGTACTCCAGCGAGTTGTACCGAAGCTGCTCTACGCGCCGCCATTGCTGGTGGTGGTCGTGTCACCTTTAACTGTGGCTCTCAACCGGTGACTATCACGCTCTCCGATCAACTGGAAGTGCGTCGGGATACTGAAATTGACGGCGGTGGCCCGCAGCAGGGTGGGCGAGTGACACTCAGCGGTGGTAGACAAACCCGAATTATCTGGCTCTACGATGCGAAGCTTACTATCCGCAATCTCACCCTCAGCGATGGGTGGAGTGTCGAAGGGGGTGCAATCCGTTCCGCCGGTCTCAATGCCCAAGTCTTTGTGTACAACAGCATCTTTCGCAACAACGATAGCACTGCCGGTACCGATGAGGAGGGCGGTGGGGCGATCTCGATGCACTTTGGTCGGTTGCATATTGAAGATAGCTTGTTCGAGAATAATCGCGGTATCAACGGTGGGGCCATTTACAATCTCCGTTGCCCGATCACCGTTTTGCGTTCGACTTTTCGCGATAATGATAGTTCGCACGGTGGCAACGTCGCAAACTTTGGTTTCGGTGGCGCTATTTACAACGATGGCGCTGGTCCACAAGGTGTTGGCGGGCAAATCATCATTCGTGATACCATTTTCATTGGCAATAAAGCTCGCAATTTCGGTGGTGCGGTCTATTCGTATCTCTACTATCCTGATAGCTCCGAAATTGAGCGTAGCTTTTTCGCCGATAACACGGTCTATCTTAACAGAAACAACCGGGCCAGTGGTGGTGCCTTAATGCACCATAACGGGCCACTGATGCTGCGCAACTCGACCTTTGTGAACAATCGTTCCGAAGATGCCGGTGGCGCTATCCTGATTGCACAGACAACGTTGCAACCTGGCTGGAATCGCGCCACGTTGAGCAATCTGACCGTTGTTGGGAATCGAGCGGACGCTCTAAATACTGACAAGGGTAACGGTGGTGGCCTTTATTTCAATGGAGGACAAGTTACGGTCGTCAATGTGACCGTTGCATACAACTACGCCGACCGTTTAGGGGGTGGTGTATACAACACCTCGAGCAACAGCGCCGATGTCGAGTTGCGTAATGTCATTATTGCTGGCAACCAGCTTGGCAGTTCACACGACTCGGTACAATGTTTCGGAACATTGCGCGGCAGTCGAAATTTGCAAACCCCTGTCGGACGGGCGTGTGTCGATGGTATTCAGCAGGCTGATCCGCGGCTCGATGCAACCGTTGCGATGCATGGCGGGCCGTTGCCGACCCTGGCATTGCTGGCCGATAGTCCGGCGATCAACGCCGGGGCCGATTGTCCGCCGACCGATCAGCGTGGGGCAGCACGAGTTGGTGCGTGTGATCTTGGCGCGTTTGAGTTTGGTTCTGCTGCGCCATCGGCGAATCTGGAACCGCCAACGCTCCTTGCGCTAAGCAGTACCGGTGGGCCGCTTGTTCAGCTCTCGTTCACGGCGGTGAGTGGTGCTGTTCGCTATGAGGTTGAAGCGCGGCGTATCGATGGCTTGACGTGGCTGTTCCCGCTCCTCAACGATAGCGTGCTGCTCGACCAGGGCCGTTACGTATTGCGTCTGCGTGCCTGCAATGAGGTTGTGTGTAGCAGCTTTAGTAATTCGTTGACGGTGGAAATCACACAGCCTCCGATCAAGGCATTCGTGCCGCTGGTTGGACGGTGAGTTGAGGAAAGAAGGATGTGGGCATCGTTGCATCTCGGCCTCTCCCCTCGCCAGGATGGGCGCAGCACCGCTGCACCCCTACGTTTTCCTTCATATCGGATAGGCTTTTACTACTACCTCAGACATACAACCAAACCAATACTGAGTGCACTGCAAAAACTCACCACGGAGCACACAGAGTACACAGAGCGTGTAAGGGTTATGAATAAGTTTTGGCCATTGGACGCATGGAAGAAAAATGTGCACAACCCTATGTTCAATGAAAGATAAAATTATCTTTAGTCTCTGTGATCTCCGTGGTCTCTGTGGTGGAAAGATCACCTTACTACTACTGAGTGCACTGCAAAAACTCACCACGGAGCACACAGAGTACACAGAGCGTGTAAGGGTTATGAATAAGTTTTTGACCATTGGGCGCATGGAAGAAAAATGTGCACAACCCATTTTCAATGAAGGATAAAATTATCTTTAGTCTCCGTGATCTCCGTGGTCTCTGTGGTGGAAAGATCACCTTTTTGCAGTGGAGTCAATACTGAAACAATTTCGATATATAGACTATGGGCGCAGGCGAGAATCGTTCGGCATAACGTAGATGCAGTGCTTGACTGTCGAGGCTTGCAGGTTTGAGCTTCCTGTGTTATCATAAATAATAACGATTTTATAAATTGTACCGTTTTAGGAAAGGGTTGCAACGATGCCGCTCAAAAACTTCGCGGTGATCAACCATACGGTGCGTATGCGCATTTTTCATGCCCTTAACGGTGTTGAACTGTCGATTAATCAATTGGCGAAAGGCTTACCTGATGTTCCCAAACCTTCCCTCTATCGACACATTCACACAATGCTCGATGCCAGCGTTATCCGCGTTACCCGGACGCAGCTCGTCAATGGGATTGAGGAGCGATTTTACACTGCGTATGAGGGGTTGATCGATCCGGCGGACGTGTTCCAACCCGACGGTCTCGATCAGTTTGCCGACCATGTGCGCCTGTACGGTATGTCTGTTGCTCAGGAACTAGCTGGTTACGTGCTGAGACATGGCCACTCGGGCCTAAACAACATTGCAGTCCGCGACTGGGTCTTCTTTGCAACCGATGAAGAATTCAAGCACGTGCGCGAGACCATTTACGAGCTACTCCGGTCGATGGAAGCCTTGCCACGTACCGAAGGACGAATTAAGCGGCGGACGTTTTTGATGGGACATCCATTACTGGCTTTCGCGATGGCGGAGAATAAGGAGAAAAGGACTGCATAATGCTTCTCGTAGGAGGTTGCAATGTCGAAAAACATCTATCTGGCTCTGGCCGATCAAGGTAAAAACGCCTGGTGGCGTTATCTGGTAGGAATGCTCATTGCTGTGGCAGTGTGGATAGTCGGTTCTGCCCTAATTACTCTTCCTTTGGCTGTACCAGAAGGCGCTCCTATCATTCCCCCTGACTCGGCTGCCGGATTTGCGCTAGCTCTTCTAAGTTTTGGCTTTATGCTTCTGGGAGTATGGCTGGCAACTACCTGGATACACCGACGTCCGTTTGGTTCGCTAATCGGTCCTAGTGGACGATTAAATGGCAGACGGATATGGCTCGGTGCAGGTATCTGGGGTGGGTTGCTTGTCATCGCAACGGTATTTGGCATACTTTTTTTCGGTGACCGTTATACCATTAATCCGAATTTTTTTACAGCATTGGCCGTTTCTGCTTATTAGCTTGATGTTGCTCCCACTCCAGACAAGCGCTGAGGAATTCCTGTTTCGCGGGTACGTATTGCAAGCTACTGGTCGACTAACAAACAACTGGCCGGCCTTAAGTGTTCTTAATGGCGTGCTCTTCACTTTACCGCATCTGGGAAATCCTGAAGCGGAACAACTGATACTTGCCAGCCTTTCCTGGTTCAGTGTTGGAATAATCTGGACATTAGTGACATTGCGTAGCGGTTCCCTCGATTACGCTCTTGGTGCACACCTCATTAACAATTTGCTCTTTTCATTACTCTTTAGCTACGAAGGTGGTGCGTTACCTGCCGTGGGACTATTCGTCACTTCAGATGCTCTCACGGTTTCCGGCGTGATGTTGCACATTGTTTCATGCATAGCGTTTTACTGGATCACCAACCGTATCGAGGCTGGTTCTGAAAGACAACCTGTTTCGGCGCAAGTCTAAACTGCGGAGGCACACCAATGAATGCTTTCCATACGCACCCCATTTTGGACTTTTGGTGTTTTCTACGTCGTCCGGTTGCCGAACGACTCAGCGAAGGGATGGCGAAGAAAGTTTTTATCCTTATTGTGGTTATTTCGCTAAACATTCTCATCTCGATGATATTATCTCTCCTCGACATCGTGATTGAAGTCGGTGGTGGTGCGGTTGAACCGGTTGAAATAGATGTGAACCCGCTCCTATTGTCCGTAGGAGCCGTTCTCATCGCACCGCTCACTGAAGAAATCGTCTTTCGGCTTGGGCTGGCGCCTAATCTCTGGTTCCTCTTCATCTCATTGTTTCTCGCTTCGGTACAGTATGCTCCTAAGCTGTTAGGGGATTTTTTCAGTGATTACGGAATGTTCGTTGGTTTCAACGTCCTCTTTTATCTGGTTCTTTCAGCAGGGATCTGTCTCTTTTTCTGGTTTCGCGAACGGCGTGGTCACCGCTACGTTGACTTTTTTAACCGTTATGTAGGTGCGTACTACTACCTGGGTGCGTTGCTCTTTGCACTTCCCCATCTTGGCAACTTCACGTATCGACTCCCGTGGTGGTTGGTCATTCTGCCAGTTTTGCCCCAGCTTTTTGGTGGTCTGACCTTCGGGTATTTACGCATTTGGTTGGGATTCTGGTATGGAGTAATGGGCCATTTGCTTCACAATCTGCTATTTACCCTGGGTGATGTACTGACATATTTTCTGGGAGCCACGGCTAACTTTGTCTGGCTGATCGTCTTGATCATCGTACCAATAGTGGTGTTAATGGCACCGTTCCTAGTGGAGCGGCAGCGACAGGTTGCTTCGCGTGTTGATGCTGGCAGGTAGGGCTAGGGCGGATTGAGCATTCGTCCCTGCATGGATGACGGATGAGGCGGGTAAGGAACTCATCCTTTTTCCCTCCTTTCCCACTAGGGAAACGGTAAGAGCATTGCACGAGCTAAGCATCGAGAAAGGAATCTTCAGCTATGCACTCAGCCAGGTATGCTATGATGCTGTTGCACAATATAAACAGTGAGTACCTGCGCCGCTGTGAGGTTCTTTATGGCATCTTCTGCGTCAATTGTTGTCTGTGGAGCGGGAATCGCCGGTGTTGCTGTCGCCCATGAGTTAGCCGTCGTTCACGGTTGGCGCGATGTTTTGCTAGTCGAAGCGGGTGATCCGTTGGCATTGACCAGCGATAAATCGACCGAGTGTTATCGTAACTGGTGGCCCGACCGGGCAATGGTGGCGCTCATGAATCGCAGTATTGATCGGCTGGAAACGCTAGCCGTGCGGAGTGCCAATCGAATCCGGCTCAACCGACGTGGTTATCTCTATGCAACGGCCGATCCGCAGCGGGCCGAACAGTGGCGCTCACAGGCATTTGAGGCTGTTACACACGGTGTCGGTCCGCTTCGCATTCACGACCGGACCGATGCTGATTACCGGTCAACTACCGGACACGACTGGCAAACGGCTCCTATTGGCGTTGATTTATTACTCGACCAGAATCTGATCAGGCGTCACTTTCCAGCCTTGTCGCCAAGAACGGTGGCTGTCTTGCATGTTCGTCGTGCCGGTTGGTTGAGCGCCCAGCAATTGGGGGCACTGTTGCTCGAAGAGGCGCGGGCTGCTGGTGTCACCTTGCTACGGGGGAAGGTAACGGCAGTAAACCAAACTGGTGGGCGGGTGAATGCTGTGATGGTAGCCACGACAAGCGGGACCATGTCGATCCAGACCCCATACTTTGTGAATGCTGCTGGGCCGTATCTGGCAGAGGTTGGCGATCTGATCGGGATTGACTTACCGGTGCATCACCAGGTACACCTTAAGGCTGCCTTCGCCGATCCGCTCGGCGTTGTGCCTCGTGATGCGCCATTGTTGATTTGGGGTGATCCGATTGAACTAAACTGGAACGATAGAGAACGGGATGATCTGAATGCCGATCCAGCCACTGCGTGGTTAACCAAACCGCTACCACCAGGGGTACATTGTCGGCCTGAAGGCGAGGGAAGCAGTAGACAGGTACTGCTGCTGTGGGATTACCATCCTCATAACCAGCAGAACCGGAACGCCCAATTTCCGGTGCCACTCGATGATAGTTTCTTCGAGGTTGCTCTACGCGGGATGTCGGTCATGCTGCCAGGGCTTGTCAATTACCTCGAACGGCTCCCCCGTGCCTATCTCGATGGCGGATACTATACGTGTACGCCAGAGAATCGGCCACTGATCGGCCCGCTTCCGGTGGAGGGAACATTTGTGATTGGTGCGCTGGCCGGATACGGTATCATGGCCGCACTCGCAGCCGCTGAACTTCTGGTCAGACATATGATCGGTGGGTCACTCCCCGCCTACGCGGCTGCGTTTCATCCTAATCGCTACCACGATCCAAATTATCTGTTGCAGTTGGCTCACTGGAGTGATAGTGGCCAGTTGTGAAACGAGCGCTAACCTTATGGCAACCAGGAACCGATCTCAGCTGCAATGGCATCGGCGTTGGTACGTTCCATGTTGCTAAGAACGACTATGACACTTTGACTATCGGGATAGTACGCCAGATGGGTGACAGCCCCTGAGATAAAGCCAGGATGGTAGATCACCCGTCGTCCGTTGCGCTCTTCGATTTTCCAGCCGTAACCGTAATTATTGCGATTGGGTGTATACATTTGGCTCAGCTCAGCAGCGGGGAGTAATTGCCCGCTGTTTAGGGCCTGTACGAATCGGTAAAGGTCTTCAACGGTAGAGTAAAGACCACCGGCGCTGTAAAGGTTACTGGTATCGATTGGAATTGCCCGTTTGTTGTCTGGCCCAAGGTAACCAACCGTACCATTGAGCGCCGACGCATCACCACTGTCATAGCCGCTATTGATCATACCAGCAGGGATGAAGATGTTGTCACGGACGTAATCGGCATACGATTGACCGCTGACCGCTTCAATCACTAATCCAAGGACCACGTAGTTAGAGTTGCTGTATCGATACGCACTACCTGGTACAAAGTCGAGTGGCAGATTGCGGAAACGAGCAACTAACTGTGTTGGTGTCACCGGTAAGCGTTCGACCTGCTCAAAATCTGTAAAGTCGGTATAATTCGGTATGCCGGCGGTATGCGAGAGCAGATGAGCAAGTGTAATCGATTGCCATCCCGGCGGGCAGTCAGGTAGATACCGACAAACCGACTCGCCGACAGTTAACTTTCCGGCGACCTGTAACTGCATAATCGCCAGCGCCGTAATTGGTTTCGAGATCGAGGCAACGCGGAAGCGAGTTTGGGCAGTATTAGGAAGATCACGCTCGACATTAGCCAGACCGTAACCACGAGCCACCAAAATGCGTCCCCCTGTTGCCACCAGTACAGCACCACGAAACCGTCCTTGTACCGTTAGATCGCGCAGATATGTATCGATTCGCTCGGCAAGATCGACCAGGCTCGGTGTAGGAGTTGGCCGTACCGGTTCCATCACTGCAATCAGCGGCGTACTGACCATAGTTGGTGTTTCAGGGGTAACGCTAGGTAAGATCGTGGGCTGTGGGCCAATTGGCGCCCATGCAGATACAACGGTCTCACGTTGGCCGCAGGCACTCAACATACTGACCATGCATAAACTCAGGAGCAATATTGACCAGCGCATGGCTTATGAATAAACTAACCTTCCAAAGGTAATGGTAAAAAACGCGACTGGACAGCAGTCATTACCTTCAATTCTTCTGTCGTCCAATCCGAGGCAGCTATGTGAACATCGTACCGCTGTTGCAAGACGGTAGCAAATGCGGTCGCCAGACGGTGCAAGTCAGGTGGGGAGGCGCACACTGTTGCCAGATCGGTGACGCGCCCGGCCAGCCGCTCAATGAAGAGTTGACGTTCAGCAGGCAGAATCGCTAACAAGGTTGACAATTGCTGACCAGGCCAGTGGGTGTAAACTCCGACCTGAAAAAGCATGCCCTCACGGCGTCGGACTTGAGCAAATCCAACCAGCTTCCGATCATTGACCAGTAGTTCATACGGAGACCGACCGCCAAAACAAGCGCGTGCAGTCAATGGATCAAGTAGCTGCCGATCAGCGCGGGCAGTCGCGATGTCGATAATTCGGGTATCAATGCCAAACTGCATCAAGGTTGCCTGCCACACTTCTCCTAACCAACGGTACGACTCGCTGACATCGGGGTGAGCCAGGGGATGGTCGAGTGGCAAGGCAATATCTTGCATGAGAAAACCTGGCACGAACAACACTGCGGTACCACCGCTCGCTCGCCGATGAAGCGTGACACCCTGTTGCCGTAGCGCTAACTGATCAACCTCACTCAGTTTTTGCCCGGAGCCAATAACCAGGGCTGGTTGGGGGCCAGCAGCGTACCAGCGCAGAGCCGGTTGATGGGTTATGACCAATCCCGCCAGCATCGCTGTACCGGCAGCCAGTTCGGTTGCCGGATCACCGTGAGCTGGTGGCAATAACCGCCACGTTACACTGTTGTTTCCCATCGGCAATCTCCCAAAGGTGCCGCAAAGTGTTCGGCCACACTGGCGGCTAATGTTGCGAGTCGAGATCGGAGAGATGCTGGCAGTGGTTCAAACGGTCGCAGGGTGACGATCAGTTTCGTTCCTTGCCAATCGTACCGCCACGTACCCACAATGCGACCACCAAGCACAATTGTTGCCTCGATGTGACCGGCTGGACGCCAGACGCGCTCGTAGCAGGCATCATCGATCAGCCAGCGTTTGTCGCGAGTGGCAAGCAACAGAGGATCAAAACGACCCAGTAAATGGGGTGGCAGTTCAGCAGGCTGTGGCAGATCGGATAACCGATCAAGTTGTTCTTGGAGCCACCATGCCGATTGACCATCGATCTGTACTCTCACTGCCTGGTCGCCGAGGAGTTTGAGCCAATGTTTGATCTCGACCTGTGTTCGGCCACGCCACCAAGCCATATCGGTAAGCGTTGCCGGCCCAAAGGCAGCAAGGTACCGACGTAGCAATTCGGTATTAGCGGTCTCGGTATCAGGTGGTGCCCATTCCAGTTCGGGTACCCAGCGCAGCCGATGAGCCATCCGGGCTTCACCATTGCGTGGCGCAGCATGACACGCCAGACCACGACGGTTCAAAATGGCAAAGACACCACCCCACCCCGAAAGATGGTGTTGATCAATCATCGGGAAAAACCGCCGCAGATCACTGCGGCCTAACGTTTCGTGTTCGTACAGCAGATGAGCGACCTGCGTGATAAATGCCTCATATTCGGTCATATTCCAACCATTATGCACCGCTTCCCGCTCCCAGTAGGTAGCACGATCAGCCTGCATTGCGTAGATCAATGGCCAGTCAGTGGTAGGGTAAAGGTGTAACGTGCCCCGTTGCCCCCAGATACGCACCAGTGACCGTTTCTGGTAGAGCAGGTCATCGAAGTGATTGGCGCTAAAGGCCGGTACACGATTCCAGAGTGCCAGACTGGCAGCGGGCAGAATCTGCGCCTGTATGCCGGCCAGACTCTGAGCGGCGGTAAATGGATCGGCGAACGGCGTGTAAAGACCGTTGTTGACATATCGTGCGCTGATAACCTGTGCTAAGGTGAGGGCATACTCGGAACTCATGGCGCTCTCATCAGTTCTATCGCAGCCGAACCACGGGCGAAAACTCGCACTAATGGCTCACTGCCGGATGGAAGCGTAGGAGTAGGGAATACCTCAATTGCGCTCGGACCAAGAGCCTGAAGCACGGTTGCCACTTCGGTAGCATCAGCGAATGCTGGCAACACGACCAATGTATTCTCATCATCGCTTGTACCACGCCAGATCTTTGGCTGTTGCGCTGGTGGTAGATCGATGGTCAGAAAACGCACTGTATCACTCAGCGCCCACTCACGTGGTAAGTATACCGATACCCGTTGTATCGAGTCGGCAGGTGTCGCAGCGCGACGGACAATATGTGCCATGACTGTTTCAACCCGATCAAATTCGCCGTACACCCGCGGATTGGTCCGCATCTGTCCAAAATAGACCCAAAGATTGAAGCATAGACTGAGCACTAGCATACTAGGGATCAACCAGCGCTGCCATTCACGACCACTGCCAAACCGGCTCAGCCCCCAACCGGCCAGTGCGCAGGCCGGGGCCAGCGTACCCAATGTACGCATCGCGTGCGGTGCATTGAAGCTCAACAGACCCGGTACATGGTAGAGGAGCCAGAGCACAAACAACACTACCACCGATTGCCGACGGGCTTGCCAAACAAGACCCAACCCAATGAGCAGAAATAACCCAACCACCGGATCAACCATCGGCGCCAGGGGAAGATGGTGACGTCCATTCGCATCACCTTGCACATGCCACATCAGCCCGTAGCGCACGATGTGCTCACCGAGAAAATCGAGTGGTCGGTGACGGGTGAGATCATTGGCCTGAAAAATTGAGACCAAACCTACCCGACGGTTAAAACCGGCACTATCGTTCAAAATATAGAGCGCCAGCGGTGCGATGACGATTGCCCCTACCAGAGCAGCGCTAAGCAGATGTGGCCAAAACCGTCGCCAGCGCGAGAGATCGTGACCGAGTCGGAAAACTGCTACCATTAGCAAAGCCAGTGGCGCCAGGCGGCCGGTGTGATACGTGTAGACAGCCAACCCACCTAGCAGCGCGGCCCCGACAACATAACTCCACGAGCGCCAGTATTGCTGTCCTGGATCAAGCCCTCGCCATAGCAGCCCCCCCGCAGTGAGCACCAGCAGATGGTCGAGTGTCGCCGGGAATGCCCAACGACTCATGCTGAGCGACCACGAAGCCCAGGCCAACAGGGCAGCAGCCAATACCGCTGCCCGCCGTCCAATGAGCGGTGAGGCAAACCAATAAAGCGCTAGAGGAGTAAAAGCTCCGGCTAACGCACTCACCAGGCGCACGCTCCAGGCATGAGCACCCCAGTTACCGACAATTGGCGCCACCAGATAAAAGAACAGCGCCGGTAAATCGGCGCCTTTGACGACATAAATCGGGCGAAACGTTGGTTCTGTCCAGACTCGTAAGGCCAGCAAGCCGTGGCGCGACTCATCACGCCACAATGCCAACGGCATCTGATCAAGCGCGATCAGCCGCGTCGCCAACGCGATACCGGTTATGAGCAGTAATGACCGGCCAACCGGCCATACCGACCCCTCTTCGTCATCGGTGATCAATGGCCAGACCAGCCAAACACCACTTATAACTGGTAGCAAGGCAATCCAGGCCGGCACACCGAACCGTATGGCTATCAGACCGGCAAATGCCAGAATGATCCCAAACCAGCTCCACCGTGGTTGTGGGGTGATCCGCTTGGAAAGACGTTGAAGATAGTTAGCCAGTGACGGCCAAAGCGCAAGGATGAGTACCGGCGCCAACGGCCACCACGGCCATGGAAGTGAGGGTAACCAGTATTCGGCCCCTACCGGAAAGGAAGCTAAACCAATTGCCGGAAGGAGCGCTAGCCCTGTTAAAATATTGCGTAGACGTTCATCCCAACGCCAGAGCGTGCCCGCCCACCAGACTAGTAGTGGCAGTATTGCCCAACCAATCATCTGACCACTTAGCGGGGGTCGTTCAACCGTTGTCAGAAAATTCACCCTGCTGAGCGCCAATCCCAATTCGCGAATATCAGGTGGTGCAACGTAGGGTTCGGTTGACCAACGTAAAAATGACTCGCCGGTTGTACTGGTTGGAAGCAGAAATCGATAGTAACGCCAATAACCGGCTACCGTTGTTGTTACCAATTGACCGTCTTGATGCGTAAAAATCACCTGTGCTGGTGCTATGCCTTCCCGGCGTGGAGCTGCCAATCGTAATTCGATTAGTGCTGGAGCGCCGCGGTATCCGTAGATGAAGAGCGTAGCCTGCGGATATGACCAGCGAAAGCGATCGGTTTCATTCTGCTCGTTACCGTGAAATCTGGTCAAGATAGGCTCGTTTTCTTCACCTACTGCCCAATACTGTGGAGGCCGATCCGCGCCAAACACCAACATGCTGCCGGCGACTAATACCAGAACAACCGGCAACCAGAATGAAGATTTGATTGCTGCTACTGAACAATACAGTGAACGAATCACGGCGCACATTATACCAGTAACTGTCGGAAGACAAGTAACATGCATCCTTTACGATATCGATTGTGGAATGTTCGTGTAGGGCTTTGCAACAGTTCACTCTCCCCGCCAGGAGTGAAGTAAGCGGCAAGAAAAAAGAGTGAGCGTAGGCACCGAGTTTAGTCTCAACCTCCGAAACGGTGGAACTAGTGGGCAATGGTGTGTAATGCACCAACCGCTGGGTTTCACCTGCTCACCGTGCAATGCGGGCCAGCGGCCCCCATCCGTCTGGGCGCGACGCTGATGGACGTTGCCAGGTTTCACCTGCTCACCGTGCAATGCGGGCCAGCGGCCCCCATCCGCCTGGGCGCGACGCTGATGGACGTTGCCAGGTTTCACCTGCTCGCCGTGCAATGCGGGCCAGCGGCCCGCGCACCCAGGTTGTCGGAGCATACTCAGACACCCTTGGCAACGTCTGCACGACGATGATCCTTTCCGTACCAACGATATTTCCGAGAATACAACTACACGCCAGCAGCGGCTTTTCCGCGTAACGCACCGAGCAACCACTCGGTAAGCGCGGTCAGGCTACGCTTGCCAAACAGTCGGACATAATCAGCAGCGGCCATGAGCGACCCTGGATCGGCTCCACCATTCCGTTCGCGGAGATACCAGCGGTGATCCATAATCCAGCGGTACAGATCAGCTTCAGTTCGCCCTGGAAAATAGCGAAGTGCCTGCTGATTGCGGATGACCTCGATCACCGGCATATAGACTGTATCGTACCAGCTTGCCACCGCTTCCTCGCGAGTGACCGGTCGTCCCAGCTCAAGCCCCATGTAGTAGCGATGCGCATTAATATGCCGTATCAGATCGAGATACCCACCCGGTTCGCTAAACTCAATCCGCTGCTCAGGCCGCAACTCGGCTAAACCAGTCCATTCGAGAAAATCGCTGTACTCCTCTTTCAAAAGGAGATCGCGAACACTCAGACTGGCATCGAGAGGAACATCGACAACCAGTTCGGTGACAATGGCATCGATCTCGCGTTGACCTTGAAAACGGGCAACCGAGATACGATGATGCCCATCCTTCACAAAGTAGATGTCACCCAGTTTATACAATTCTACAGAAGGTAACGGTACTCCTTCGTGATGTGCCCGATCAATACTCATCCAGCGGTAGCGATTCGCATTATGACGCGGAGCAAATTGGCGGTCAAAATCACCGTAACGACCTTCACTACCAATAATTTTATCAAGTGGAACCGTCTGATGACCAAGATAATGTTGACCGCGTACATTGAGGCGTGCGCGCACCTCATCAAACGAAAGCAATTCGTTCGGCTGGCGGGTAATCAGCGACAGCAGCTCGCGTAGCATCTGGTCGCGGCGAATGCGAGCAAATTCATCGTGTACGATTGCTTGAATAGCTGACATCGGCCTCTCCTTTCGGCTTCACCAGAGTTGATAGTCAGCGCAGCACGCAATGCGCTTCACAATCGACCGGCAACGCCGACGGCCGTAACGGGGGTAGCGTACCATGGCTAGTGCATGATTGCAACTGTCAGCCGACGTGATACGCTACACCACCAGATCAAGGACACGGTAGCCGGCAGTGTTAATTACCAGCGTATAACCACATTGGGTCTCGGTCTGATGCCCAAACCCGTAGGAAAGATGAATATGACCGTGAATGAGGTAACGAGGGTGGAACCATTGCATAAAACGTAGCAATGCGAGAAAGCCGCGGTGTGGGTAATCGGGGCCGTTGTGAATACCGAGTGGTGGTGCATGGGTGAGTAAAACATCAAGATAACGTCCGTAGCGTAACCGGTTGAGCAGGAGGCGAGGCGCCATACGCAGCACACGGAGCATCATCTGCGTTTCAGTATACTGATGATGCCCTTCGAGTTTGTACCGAATGGAACCTCCCAAACCGCCGATAAGCAGTCCCTGATGGCAAACGACGCGATCCTCAACACAGGTAGCCCCGCGGGCATAGCTTACAATCTGACCATCAGCCTGTACTTCAGGCGAATCATGATTTCCCCAGACGTAAAAACAGGGCTGACCAAGCATCGTTACTACGAACTCAAGGTAGTAGATTGGAAGATCGCCGCAGGCCAGTACTAATTGTACATCTGCAAAGCGTTGCCTGATATTTAAGCTATAAACGGCCGGTACGATTTCATCGCTGATCGTTAGGGTACGCATACAGCCTATTGTACTCTATTTTTGTGTAACAAGCGAAAACAATACCGGCTGGAGCTTATCTGAAAAATCTATTGTTACTCCAACCTAGCGTGAGGCACGATTCTCGAACATTCCCGGATACGACCTGACGGAATGACCGTGCGATCATGCTCATGCCTAATGGTGGCGATACTCTCGTGTGAATGTGGCACAGCGTCACCAATGTTGATTTCGAATCGCCACGTCGGAAGCAATCGTTCCTCCGCATCGTCCGCGTTGATTGTATGACAGTATTAACGGTAGGGACGAAAAAGAGTTTCGCTCCTACCTGCCGAGTCTCCGTTTCCCGACCACGGCACCGTTGTGCCCCGACAATGGCCTGGGTAATGCCAGTCGTTTCCCGCACTTGGTTGCGGATGGCAGGACGGGTCTCATTCGGAAATGCAATGCAATGATCTGACAGGCAGGTAAAGTGATGACCTTCATCTTCCGTAACGGAATTTTTTCGGATAGATTCTTGGTAGACCCTTCCACTCACTCAACACTCACCGCGCTCACTGCCTCACCAGCTCCAACACCGCTTACTTCGGGCAACGGTAAATAGATAGCAAAGGTACTGCCGCGACCAACCTCACTGGCTACCGTCACATAACCACCATGCGCCTCGGCAACCCACTTCACAATCGACAACCCGAGACCGGCGCCACCACTGTGTCGTGAACGCGAACGATCAACACGATAGAAACGTTCAAAAATGTGGGGCAGCGCTTCTTGACTGATTCCCACACCGGTATCGGCCACACTCAGGCAGGCAAACTGTTGATAGCGCTCTAACCCCAAGACAACCAGACCTCCTGGTGGCGTATATTGCAGCGCATTCACTCCCAGATTCAACAGTGCTTGTTTGATCCGATCCCGATCACCGTACACCAATATCTGGTCTTCGGCCCCGATCCGTAAACGTACTTGTCCGGCTAATGGTCGTAATTCGCGGAAGACCTCTAATAGCAGCGTGTCGAGTTCAACCGGTTCGTGACGTAGTACCACGTGCGTCTCGCTCTGGGCCAGCAGTAAGAGATCGTTAACCATACGGATTAGCCTGGCCGTTTCGCGTCGCATATCACCGATCACTTCCCTGAGCAAGCCTGGATCGGGTAAGGGATCGCGATCCAATAGTTCAAGATTTCCCTGCATTGCCGTCAGCGGTGTTCGTAACTCGTGACTGACATCGGCGACGAAGCGCTGTTGGGCAAGGAAGAGTTTTTCCAGGCGTGACAACAGTTCATTAATCGTGACTGTCAGGAGCCACAGTTCATCACGTTCTACCGGTTCTGGAATACGTCGATCCAGGTCTTCGGCACGTACAATACTTTGCGCGGTTAAGGTGATCTGCTCGATTGGCCGGAGTGCCTGTTTCGAGAGGTACATTGCCCCAAGACCGCCGATGACGAGGGCCAGTAATCCACCGCCGATCAAAATTTGTTGAAGCAGAGTCAATGTATTAATAACATCGTTCAACGGACGTGATACTTGTAAGAATCCAATTAGACGCTGATCACGAAAGACTACCGGAGTGATGAGGGATTTTACCATCACACCGTTAATTTCGCGATCAACAATGATACCCTCGATATTATCTGCCGTTAACCGGAATGCTTCTGGTGGCAGAGGCAACATATACGGCTCGAGATTGGGGGTACTTGTAAGGAGCGAACCACTGCCGTCAAAGAATTGAGCGCCGATGTTGCGGTTGGTAAAGAGTTGAATAAAGTCGCGATTAAGGTATACCTGTAATTCACCGCTTGCGGTGCGAATGCTCTGAAATCCCACTGCTGAAAGGATGGCCCGGACCTGCTGCGTAGCCGCCGTCAAATCACGCTGCACCCCTGCATACAAGGCCTGAGCAACCGCAAAATGAACACCAACCCCAATTGCAAGCAGGGCAAGGGCAAACAAACTCGTGTACAGCAATGTCAATCGCAGTCGGAAGGGTATGGCGCGAAATATGCTGGGTGTCCAGCGAAATAGTCTCAGCCGTGATAGTGATGGTACTTCGCCTGCCTGCACCTGAGCAATATCCTCTCTAGTCTTTTCTTTCGCTGTATCACTGTCGGTCATTGAGTTCATAGCATACCTGGCCGATTTGAAAAATGAATATATTCTTTTCTCAGCATACCATGTTGGCCGCGCAATGTGCTGACCAAATCTTCAGGGTTGACGTTAGCAGGAAGTCAGGTCATACTGCTAATAGTGAAAAGTTAAAACTTCATTCAAGTGAGCGTCTATGAGTATCTACGAATTGACAGCCCGTACCATTGATGGCAAGATTCAATCATTGTCGGCCTATCGGGGCAATGTGCTGTTGATTGTTAACGTCGCCAGTCATTGTGGGCTAACCCCGCAATACGGCGATCTTGAATCACTTTACCGCCGCTACCGTGACCGTGGTTTTGTCGTGCTTGGTTTTCCCAGTAATCAGTTTAATCAGGAACCTGATGATGAAGCTACGATCAAAGACTTTTGTATTCGTAATTATGCCGTTACTTTCCCGCTGTTTGCTAAAGTTGCGGTGAACGGTCCTGATACACACCCCATCTTCGCGTATCTGAAGCAACAACAACCGGGTCTCAGCCCTGACGGTGAGATCAAGTGGAACTTCACGAAATTTCTGGTGAGTCGCAACGGCAAGGTTGTGCGACGTTACGCCCCGACCGATACAGTGGGGTTAATCGAACGTGAACTGATTGAGTGGCTGTAACACGACAGCCAGATTATGATTCTGAGGCTGGGATAGAACCTATTGTACGCTGTATCAGTATAGTACGTGCGCAGGTGTAGAGTGGGCTTTGTCCAATGATAGGGGTTGTCGGCATTCTTAGTTTCGGATCACCTTTGGTGACCGGACGTTGCACCAGCAGAGTGACGCTAACAGACATTACACACACCTTAACGATGACTTCCAACTCATGCAGGCGCCTGGGAGCGTGGGCCTCCGGCCCGCGTGGTAGCGGCCTGGGTGCGCGGGCATCTTGCCTACGCAGCCGCCTGGGAGCGTGGGCCTCCGGCCCGCGTGGTAGCGGCCTGGGTGGCCTGGGTGCGCGGGTCTCCGGCCCGCGTGGTAGACGCCTGGGAGCGCGGGCCTCCGGCCCGCGTGGTAGCGGCCTGGGTGGCCTGGGTGCGCGGGTCTCCGGCCCGCGTGGTAGACGCCTGGGAGCGCGGGCCTCCGGCCCGCGTGGTAGACGCCTGGGAGCGCGGGCCTCTGGCCCGCATAGTAGACGCTTGGGAGCGCGGGCCTCCGGCCCGCATGCATGGTAGAGGCCTGGGTGCGCGGGCATCTTGCCTACGCAGTCGCCTGGGAGCGCGGGCCTCCGGCCCGCGTGGTAGAGGCCTGGGTGCGCGGGCATCTTGCCTACGCAGTCGCCTGGGAGCGCGGGCCTCCGGCCCGCGTGGTAGCGGCCTGGGTGCGCGGGCATCTTGCCTACGCAGCCGCCTGGGAGCGCGGGCCTCCGGCCCGCATGGTAGAGGCCTGGGTGGCCTGGGAGCGCGGGCCTCCGGCCCGCGTGGTAGACGCCTGGGAGCGCGGGTCTCCGGCCCGCATAGTAGACGCCTGGGAGCGCGGGCCTCCGGCCCGCATGGTGCGGTGCGCGGTTAGCCCCCATCGTTCGGCGCATCAGCACACCATCGGAGGCGGGTTTGGCACCCGCCCCTACAATGCGGTGACGGTCGTCAATGACGAGACGGAGGAACATTGTTGTAGGCGAACGTTGGCACGTGATGCCGCGTACATCCTTGCATCCTGTGGATTTTTGGGAAGTCGCCGCTACCGCGTTCGTTACGCTTTCCTCACCCCGTTCTCCTCACATCACCTCTCGCAGATAGGGTGAAAACGTTGAAAAGCCCTATCAGAACGATTATCACATTCCCCTACGTCTGAACTGGCATTATAATAATCGCTACAGGCAGAGAAACTCAATCGATCACGTCGCAGAGGCAGCATGTCGTACCAGTTGCCGTATTC
>Ga0308400_1000016_pt1 | contig 75007 bp, 54 predicted proteins | sample HotsprSampOS1265_FD_203451 | JGI IMG/M metagenome (GOLD analysis project Ga0308400, IMG submission 203451) | Hot spring phototrophic mat microbial communities from Octopus Spring, Yellowstone National Park, Wyoming, United States - 20060914_OS12-65 ...
TGTGTGATTTTAGACGAGAACATGCACATACAAAAAGGGTTTCTTCAAAGAAGATCCGTTCTCCGTTTGAAGAATTTGAGCACAGATACACGCAAAATGTAAGAGCTTTTCGTGAAATAGGTTTTTTTACCGATCAGATGAACATGTTTGAATATTTTGATAAACCTGTGTCGAGACTCAAACCCTACGTGGCTATCGGAAATGCGCAGTGCATTCCCGTAAATTCGTCGAGCGTTGATCTTATTGTTACTTCTCCCCCCTATGCCTCAAACGCTATCGATTACATGCGTGCGCATAAATTTTCCCTTGTCTGGTTTGGTTATACCATCGCTGAGCTTACGACTCACAGAAGAAAATACATCGGCGCTGAAGGAACAAGAGATGTTCTGCTACATAACCTTCCACCGAACACCATGGATACTATTGAAAGATTATCTTTGAAAGATAGAAAAAAAGGTATAGTTCTTCATAGATATTATTCAGAAATGAAGAATGTCTTATCAGAAATGTTTCGAGTGTTGAAACCAGGAGGAACAGCCGTTTTCGTTGTAGGAAACTCAAATATCCGTGGGCAGGATGTAAGCATTCCTGAATGTCTCAGTGAAATTGGTACGTCTCTTGGATTTCTGGTGCCGGGTATTGGCATTCGCCGGTTAGATAGAAATCGACGTATGATGCCTACCAGCACAACTATCAATAATGAATCTCAAATACAACAGAGAATGCACGAAGAATATGTGATTGGATTTTATAAACCTCTCAGAATACAAGAACTATGAACTTTTTTGATTTGCGAAAGAAGTATCACGAGCGGATCTGTGCACAGATTGTCTGGATAAAACCTGGAGGATCCTACCCAAACTTTGCCGACGCAAGCAGCAGGTCGAGCAAAGACATTGCATCCGCTGTTCTGCAAGAAATGGGGTGTCGTGTCTTCAGACAAGACCCCATTTCCGATCAACAAACCGGTAAGCTATTTGAAGAGGTTACGAAGGATTTTATTTCAGAGGCTTTTAGTCTCCTCAATCATTTGAGACCTGGAAAATGGATTTTCTCATCTGAAACTATATCAAACTTTGATCAATATGAGCATTTAGCAGATATTGAAAGAATAGTACGTGCAAATAGAGAACTCGCTTCTATTTTTGGAGTAGACCATATTATTAAACCCGACATCATCATAGCCAGAGTCCCCGTTTCGGATGCTGAGATTAATGCGGAAGAAACACTTTTAGACCCCGATCAAGCTATAGTAAAGTATTCTCCTCTCAGGAAGAAAGAAGGTTCAAAACCAATTCTTCACGCTAGTATTTCCTGCAAGTGGACAATGAGAAGTGATAGAAGTCAGAACATCAGAACAGAGGCAATGAATTTGATCCGGAATCGTAAAGGTCATACCCCACACATTGTTGCAGTTACTGCTGAACCACTACCGACACGTATTGCATCTCTAGCGCTCAGAACCGGTGATCTGGACTGTGTGTATCATATTGCACTCCATGAACTGGAGATCGCAGTTGCGTCCAATGAAGATCAGCAAGAGATGCTGCGGAACCTGATCGATGGCAAACGATTGCGTGACATTATCGATTTGCCTTTCGATCTGGCTATATAGACCTTCGTCTTTCAACGGATATGGTAATTCCAGCCAGACTGCTTACCTCCGCTGCCGCCCGACAGTAGCAAGCTAAGATGGCGATCCCAGTAGCGGAATGACGGCGAGAACTATTGCCGGTTTCTGAAATCCCTGTGACTGTTAACTTTTCTACCACTTCGTCGGTCCGGTTCCAAACCTACTCTTCCGCGGAAGACTACCCGCGAACCAACAGGTTGAAGACGAGGATCGCTAGCCGTCCGTCGTGTAGATACCCTCGTACCAGTCATCATTACTCACTCAATACTCTGCAAAAACTCGCCAGCACACCACCCTTCAATACCTGCACTCCGCACCTGCCACCAGGTTAAGCCATCGCGCTCAACCGGGCCAGCAATAACCTCCACCTCAGTTCCCGGAGCCAGAATGACTTGAATAGCAGTATTAATCCCCGGTTCTATCCTTAAGTTGAGCGCAGGAATATCACGACTGACAATGGCTTTTCCACCAACAACCAGACCTCCCGGAATGATCGTTGGTACGATCTCAGTCGGAGTAGAACCCACCGGCGATGTCGGGATAGGGGTCGAGGATTCTGGTGGGCTAACGGTGATTGATGTTAATGGCATCTGACCGGTTGGCGCTGGCGACAGTCCAGCAATCGGCACTGTTGGAAGTGTTGCTGGCGCCGGATTTTGTATCAAAAGAGCAACGGCTATCCCAATAACAAAAATGCTGACCACGATTAAGGTGGGGGCAACCCAGGACGGCACAACCAGCGCCCGCGAATCGGGTGCAGCGCTGTACTGGTTCCCGAGAGAGCGAATGCGTTGCGATTCCTCGTAGAGTGTATGGCGGTCGCGTAAACGAACCCGAACCGGCTCATCGTCGGGCAACGTCGTTTGCGCACGCATCGGCTGGGTTGGGCGCGAACGTGATGGTTGCTCGGCGGGAGGTAATACCTGTACACCGTACCGTGGCAAAAGGATCACCGCCAACCGCTGGTACGCAGCCAGCGTCTCACCGGTCACTGCAAGATGTTCACCACGAGCGATACGACCACGTAACCGGTGCAGACGTCGCACTGCATCAGCCTCTTCAGCGCTCAGCGGTGCCTGAGACAGTTCTTGCATTGCCTCCAGGACCCCAGCAAACGAACCAAGCGCCACAGGGGAACCAATCCGTAGCAAATGTGCCCGTAGTGTATCCTCGATTGCGCCGTGAATGCTGAGTAACGCCAGCTCCGGCACCTCGCGTCGCGCCCGTGCTAGTGTATATTTTTCCCGCGCCGATTCCATTAGGGTGAGTGGATTCAGCGCGGCAGACTCATCGCCGGTTAGGGTCATTGCAGCTCTGCCTCTAACAACTCACGTACTCGCTGGGCATTTGCCTGGCCTTTGGTTGCCCGCATGACCATGCCCACTAAAAACTGGATCGCCGTGGTTTTGCCTTTACGGTACTCAGCAATCGCTTTAGCAGCTTTTTCATCGGCCAGTGCTGCACGTACCGCTGCCAGCAACGCATCATCATCGCTGATCTGGGTCAGCCCTCGTTCTGCAACCAGGATTTCTGGGTCAGCGCCGGTATTGAACACCTCTTCAAACAATTGCTTAGCAACGGCACGGGTAATCGTTCCACGCTGCACCAGATCGATGAGCGCAGCCAACCGCTGCACCGGCATCCGTTCAATGAGCGCTGTTGGTGGCTCACCCCGATCTTTCAACAGGCGAAAGCCTTCGTTCAACACCCAGTTAGCAACCTCTTTCGCACCGTCAGGTCGCTGAACGGCAGCAACGGCAGCCTCATAGTAATCGGCAATCGGTCGCTCTTGCGTCAGCAAGTCGGCGTCCTGCCATGACAGGCCGTAAGTCTCCATTAAGCGCATGCGTCGGGCGTCGGGCAATTCAGGCAGTTCAGCCTTCCGCGCAGCGATCCAATCGGGAGAAAGCACCAGCGGCGGAATATCAGGTTCAGGGAAATAGCGGTAATCGTGAGCGTACTCCTTTGAGCGTTGCCCCTCGGTCCGACCAAGGTCCTCGCGCCAGCCGCGCGTTTCTTGTTCAACTACACCGCCAGCTTCCAGAATGCGAATCTGGCGTTCGATCTCGTAGGCCAGCGCTCGTTCAACAAAACGGAACGAATTAATATTCTTGATCTCGACCTTAGCGCCAAAACGATCAGAATCGGCACGGCGTACACTCACATTCGCATCACAGCGTAAAGCACCCTCTTCAAGATTTCCGCTGTTGGCGCCGATCCAGACCAGAATCTGCCGAATCTTCTCAAACGTTAACCGTGCCTCTTCAGGAGTGCGAATATCGGGACGGGTGACGATTTCCATCAGCGGCATTCCACTGCGGTTGTAATCGATTAGCGAAGAACCATCAGGACTGTGGATCAGGCGTCCGGTATCCTCCTCGATGTGGAGTCGTTCGATGCCGATCCGCCGCACTTCACCGGCAGCCGTCCGAATTTCGATGGCGCCATCGCTACACAGTGGCTCATCGTACTGGGTAATCTGAAAGCCCTTCGGCAGATCGGGGTAAGGGTACGATTTACGGGCAAAGATCGAGCGTTCGTTGATCCGACACCCCAGGGCCAATCCGCAGAGTGCAGCTAATTCCACTGCGCGAGCATTCAGCACCGGTAGCGCGCCTGGTAAACCAAGACTCACAACGGACACTCGCGTGTTTGGTGGCGCACCAGCATAATCGGTACTGCATCCATCAAACATCTTCGAAAGGGTGCGCACATGCGCATGAATTTCAAGGCCAATTGTGGCGATATACTCTGTCATAGACTTCCTCGTGTTATGGTACATCGCCTCTATTGTACCCGTTTTTTCTACCTGTGACGCGAACGATGACACGCAAACAAAACCATTAGTCAGGGAGGGAGTATCTTATCAGGCGGCCCAAAATTGAGTCAAAAATTAGTATTGACACTGCATATTATCGTGTGATATACTCAGCACGCCAATTGAGAAGTTGCTCCCTGGTAGGCGCGGCTTCACACAAACACAGGTTACTGCTCCGACCCGTCGAAAGACGCTTAGGGGTATACAGCAAGCTCGGCTTAAGGGCTTTGCCAAAGTAACTACGCTTTGGCCGTTACGTTGTGTGATAGCTTAAGATCAACCGGAGGGGGAGTGTTCGCACAAGCGTTCAATCCCTCTGATGCAATCAGAGGGTTTTTTGTTCGAGGTGTATATGGACGACGGTAGTCATCGTAGTCAGCGGCGCCGCGCCGCAATAACAATCCAGACGCATCGCCCTCTCGCCAGTATCTTATAGCCTTCACTGTCATCCCTCCTGATACCCTGGCGAGACGGGTTCGCCAGGGTTGTTTGTTGAGCGCAAGCCCGATGGATACGCACCAACGTATCTGCATCCTTCCTTCTTCGGCGTTGCGCTGCTGTCTCTCCAGTTTCTGATAACAATCTGCGATTGTACGTTGCAATCGTCTGCCCGTCATCCGCAGACGAAGGGAGAGCGTTTGCTCTCTATCAGGCGTGCATATCGGTCGGCGCCGATCATCTGATCGTGCGCAAGGTTTATTGTGCTTTTCAGCAAACCACTTGGGCAGCTTTTTTCGATTTGAAGGCGAGAGGAGGAACCCACAATGCTGACCATTCGCTGGACGTTGGATCAGGAGGGACGGCTGGTTATGACTTTTGTTCGCCTGAACAAACCGTATCCCCGCCTTGCGTATGCCGAAGTACGACAGGTGATCCAGAAGAATGCTCTTGCGCAGAACGGCTCAACACCGGACGGTGTGACGACCAATGATCGACTGACAACGCAGACGCCGGATTCCGATTCGGATCGGAGTTACCAGCACCATCTGATTACTAAATGCAATTCACAGGTCATTACTGCCGGAGGAGCCGGGGAATAGAAGATGAGGAAATGCCATGTTGCCAATGGTCTACATGCAAGATCGGGTAGTGATTCGCTGGTTACTGATCGAAGCAGTGCAGCGGGCATGGATGCACCATCAAACTATTGCGACACTCTACCAGCGCCTCGCTGCCCGATCATCTGACGAACAACGTGCGCGGTTGCTGGCGCAAATGGCGACGACAAAAGTACGTCAACAGCAGCGTTACGAACGGATACTGCTGCGGCTCAACGCACCGCTTCCCCGGACGAAGAGCAGTCTTTTCGACCAGTTCCTCATCTGGTTGTTGCCACATTGTGGTCTTGCAGTCACCCTACACTGGGCTGCGTGGATCGAGCAGCGCGATAAACAAGCGATTCTCGAGACGATACTCCTTCTGCGCAGCTTTCGGTAAATCGTGCCGGAGGTACGAATTCTCCCGACAACTATGACGGTATGTTCGATACTGAAATCTTGTTTCGCCAGCTTTAACGCCATCAGGAGGATACCTATGCGCGCTACGTTTCCTGATACTGGAGTGCTGCGCCCCCGCTTCAGACTGACATCCTGGGACATTGTGGTCATCCCGCTCGTGATCGTAGCAATCTTACTATTGACGATTGCATTTCAGGGCGCATCACAACCATTCAACGAGACGACACCTGATCTGACAGTTTCACTGAATCCGGCCAACCTGCCCTATTACGGGTTACGAACAGTGTTCCGCATGTTTCTTGCCGTGCTGTTGAGCCTGCTATTTACGTTTACCGTAGCAACGCTGGCAGCCAAGTCACGGCGCGCCGAGATCGTTATCATTCCAACGTTGGATTTTCTCCAGTCGTTGCCGATCCTCGGCTTTCTAACGGTCACTACATCTATTTTTCTAGGAGTATTTCGCGGTAACCTGCTCGGTCTGGAGGCGGCCAGTATCTTTGCGATCTTTACGTCACAGGTCTGGAATATGGCCTTTAGCTTCTATCACTCGTTGATCACTACACCCAGAGAGCTACAAGAGGCTGCTGCCGTGTTACGGCTCTCGCCGTGGAAAAAGTTTTGGAGGCTGGAAGTACCGTTTGCTATACCCAGTCTGGTATGGAACACAATGATGTCGGTGTCGGGTGGATGGTTCTTTGTAGTCGCTTCAGAGGTTATCTCGGTCGTTGGACGCGACAACGATCAGTATTTGCCCGGCGTCGGCTCATATATCGCACTGGCGATTGAGCAGGCTGATGTTGCGGCGATGGTCTATGCTGGCCTGACATTGCTGATAATCATCCTGATCTACGACCAGTTGATTTTCCGTCCTATTGTCGCCTGGTCTGAGAAATTCAAGTTTGAGCAGTCTGAGGCACAGGAAATCGCACAATCGTGGATGTTGCGTTTGTTGCAGCGGTCGGGGATCGCCAGCAGCCTGGGTATGCTTGGCACGACGATCCGCCAGATGCTTCCGGTTCGTCTTGCAGCTAATCATCCTGGCCCACGTGTCGAACCCCAACCATCGCCAGGAGCAATTGATCGTGTGATTGACCGGGTCTGGTATGCACTTGTACTTGCAGCAGCGCTCTGGGCAGTATGGTTCCTGGCAACGTATATGTTTGGTCCAGGGTTAGGTTTCGATAATGGTCAAATTCTGGCGGCAAACCCAAATATCAATACCGATCTCAATCCAGAGATTGCCCGCCGTTTTGCTGCGGTCGGAGTCACGGTCAACCCCGATCACACGGTCTGGCTGTCGGATGTGTGCGCAGCGACCGCAGACGGGACGAGAGTCAGTGCGGAGATGACGGAAGTGCTGCGCGATGAGCGCGTCGGCGCGCCGGGCGATCTGGCCGCCGCCTGCGCTATACCCATGGTTCCTGCGGGCAAAGTATCCTGGTCAGAGGTCCTGGAGTGCCTGTGGCTTGGCTTGCTCACGACCATGCGCGTGATCATCTGGATCGGCATCTCGACGCTGGTCTGGACTCCGATTGGAGTCTGGATTGGGTTACGTCCGCGAGTCGCGCAGTTTGTGCAGCCGCTGGCGCAGTTTGCCGCTGCCTTCCCGGCCAACCTGCTCTTTCCGATTGCGGTGGTACTCATTGCTACCTATGCGCTGCCGCAGAACCTGTTTCAAGCACCGCTGATGATTCTGGGAGCACAGTGGTACATCCTGTTCAACGTGATCGCCGGCACGAGTAGCATTCCAAACGATCTAAAAGAGGCTGCCCGGGTGCTTGGTCTGCGAGGATGGGCCTGGTGGCGCAAACTGATCATTCCGGCAATCTTTCCGGCGTTCGTCACTGGTGGAATTACGGCATCGGGCGGTTCCTGGAATGCGTCCATCGTCTCTGAAGTCGTGTCGTGGGGTACAACAACCCTTACCCTACCTGGTTTAGGCGCTTATATCGCCTACTGGAGCACTGGTGAATTCAACCCACACGTTGGACTGGGCATGCTGGTCATGGGATTGCTTGTGCTGGGATTCAACCGCCTGTTCTGGCGCCAGCTCTACATGCTGGCAGAAACTCGCTTCCGTCTGGATTAGCTGAAAGGAGAACCATAATGGCAATGACATTAACATCAAAAACAGCAGCGGTCGCCGGAAAAACGATCCTGAGCGTTCGCAATCTGCATAAAATCTTCAAAACACCTGAAGGCAGCGACCTGGTGGTACTCGACAACATCAATCTGGACCTGGCAGAAGGTGAAATTGTCGCACTGTTAGGACGCTCCGGCTCTGGTAAATCAACGCTGCTCCGTTGTCTGATCGGGTTGATTTCACCATCGAGCGGAGAAGTACGCTATCGCAACCGACTGGTAACCGGTCCGATGCCAGGGATGGCGATGGTTTTCCAATCCTTTGCACTTTTCCCATGGCTGACAGTACTGGAGAACGTGGAACTGGGCCTGGAAACGATGGGAGTGCCAGAGGGTGAGCGCCGTCGGCGAGCACTGGCCGCAATTGATCTGATCGGTCTCGATGGCTTCGAGAGCGCCTATCCGAAAGAACTTTCGGGCGGCATGCGCCAGCGGGTCGGCTTCGCCCGTGCTCTGGTAACGAACCCTGACGTCCTGCTAATGGACGAGCCATTCTCAGCGCTTGACGTGCTGACGGCGGAAAACCTGCGTACCGAGTTGCTTGATCTCTGGGAAACACGACGGATTCCTACAAAAGCAATTCTGATGGTGACACATAACATTGAAGAAGCAGTTCTGATGGCTGACCGGGTGCTCATTCTCAGTTCCAATCCCGGACGAATCATCAGCAACGAACAGATTGATTTACCTCGACCACGTGATCGCAATGATTCTGCATTTCTCGCCAGGGTCGAGACAATCTATCGGGCAATGACGACCCCGATAGCAACAGTTGTTGGCGCCGTCGGTGTTGAGAGCGAGCATACGAGCTTGGGAATGCGTCTGCCGGAAGCAGACGTAGCGCAAATCATCGGTCTCATCGAACAGGTAGAATCAGGTTCAGGACAGGGACGTGGCGATCTGCCAGCATTGGCTGCAGGTATGCAACTCGACGTGGATGACCTGTTCCCGCTTATCGATGCAGCCGAGTTACTGGGCTTTGCACAGATTCGCGAGGGGGATATTAACCTGTTGCCGGAAGGTGTGAAACTGGCCCGGAGCGATATTCAGGAACGGAAAGTGATCTTTGCTGAACACCTGATTAACCGCGTTCCGTTGATAGCACACATCCGGCGTGTCCTCTCCACACGCCCCGACCACCGTGCGCCCCGTGAAAGATTCCTCACGGAGCTGGAAGATTTTATGGGTACCGAAGAGGCTACCCGTACCCTTGATACTGCAATTGAATGGGGACGTTATGCCGAACTGTTTGAGTATGACGCACGAGAGGGACGGCTCCGGTTGCCGGAGAATGGCGGATGACGCCGTTCGATTTTATGGCGATGAGGTTTATCGGGTTTATACTGATACACATCGGTAGAGCCTGATCAAAAACTTCGATATGATGTGCTGGCATTCGTCACATACGATCCGACGCAATCATCGAGTGATCAATCCAGTCATCGGATGATGGTGATCCGCTGTCGCTGGTGGGTGCGGCGCCAATCAGGGTGATCGTATTGACATCGTCGCTCCAATCGTTCCCATTGCATCGTCCGTATCAATTGGGTCAACGGATGGACGGGATTGGCGGGATGGACGGACAGTAGGGGCGAAAAAAATTTTTCACCCCTACCGTTCATCGTCCGTTTCAGCATTGCACCTGCCCTGTACCCATTCCGGCGTCCGGCACCACGTGGTTGGCATCATACCCATCGGCGCCCACTTGTGGGCACTGCCTAGGCACGACCATCGGCAGTATGATGCGGCGACGAACCGCGATCTTTGATTACGCTCTTATAGCATAATGCCGCACCGTTGTATAACCTTCGTGTCAGGAGGGTAAACTGCCTGCACGTATCCTATGCGTCACTGCCGGTTAACTGTTCTGAATTTCGCCAGAACCCATGTTCCGAGAGAGAGTTCTAGTCATCGAAACGCTGCAATTGCTACTTGTTACGACATCATGCCCGTCATTAGTGCTGTACTTTGGGTCGTAAGCAATCACTTCAGTCGTTGCTGAATGCAACTTTCGGTATTGTTGGGTTAAATCATCGATTATCATAAAATCGTGAGGTCCTCGCATAGTATCAGCAGGTCGTGGCCTATAGCAGTACTCCGAGGTAGAGGAGAGACACTAATGCAAGACGTAGTCATCGAGTTAGTGCGCTTACTTGGACCGGCTAATTTCGACTTGATTTTTCGGCTCATTCTGACCATGATCCTCTGCGGATTAATCGGTCTCGAACGCTCGAATCACGAGCGAGCGAGCGGTTTCCGTCCCCATATTCTGGTCGGTTTAGGAGCCTGTATGGTAACGATGGCGGGTGCATACGGCTTTCCCGAACTAACCGGTGAGCGCGATGCACTGCGAGTTGCCAGTTATGTTGTTTCAGGGATTGGATTCCTTGGTGCTGGTGCAATCCTGCGGCACGGAACGACGGTGCGTGGTCTGACGACAGCAGCCACATTGTGGGGATGTGCCGGTATTGGTGTGACTGTAGCAACGGGATTAGGTTGGTTAGCAATTGTCAGCACAGTTCTCTTTCTTTTCACACTGATGATACTTGAATGGCTCGAAGCCAAGCTCAATTTTGGTCGTCCGGTGAGTCGATTGCGTATTCATCTGCACGATGACAATCGTGCTGTTGGAAAGGCACTTAATGCGCTTGCCCGTCTCGGAGCACCGGTTAAACGTGCGACGGTCTTACCTGGCGCCGGAACCTCGGCGTTGCTTGATGTTGAACTCGCACGAGCACTTACTGCCGAACAGGCGCCGCTTCTGGCGAAGCAATTGTTGACCCTCAAAAAGTACGTTGCTCAAGTAGATACAACTGTCGCACCGTTGGATGAACCTGCAGATGATGAGGAGCCGGCGGAGATGCGGGATAAGGTGGTACCGCTCAACCTTAGTGACGACGATATTCTGCGTGATCTCAACGATCAGGACGAGAAAGAGAAAATGTCGTCGCCACGAGCCTGAAGCCATATTCAGATAAGCGTGATGTAGCTTGCAGCATTTCCCTGCTGGACGGTAGTATGTACTATACCATCATAACAGCGGGATAGTGCTGCTATGCTCCTTCTACCATTCACGAACCGGGAAGTACTAGAACGACATCCTGCCCATCTTACGGATATGCTGCACTGATCCAAAGAGACAGCACTCACTCCTCAGCAGGTTCAATTCCGAGTGCCCGCAGTTGAGCAGCTAACCGCTCGGCACGTTGACGTTCCTGCTCGGCACGTTGGCGTTCCTGCTCAGCGCGTTGGCGTTCCTGCTCGGCTTGTGCCTGTAGCTCAACGAAGCTGACGAATGGGCGGCCATCCGGCCAGTGCAGTTGCATTCCCTGATCAGTGCGAACAAACCGGATTCCCAACCGCGGACTGACCCAACCATCAAGTTCTTGAATCACTCGTAACCGCCCATCACGCCGCTGCCAGCCACTCATATCCCCACGGTCAGGATCGTACAGATAATACTCTTCAACCCCGTATGTATCGTAGAACTCCTGCTTAGCCGCCAGTTCGGTCAACGTATTACTTGGCGATAACACCTCAAACACGACTTGGGGTGCAATTCCGTCTTCCTCCCATTGGCGATACGAACCGCGATCACCTTTCGGTCGCCCAAAAACAACCATCACATCAGGCGCACGGCGAATGTCAGGCCGACCTTCGACGGGGTACCAGAGCAGGTCGCCGGCGACAAAAACATCATCCCGTTCCCGAAAGATGGCATCGAGATTACCCTGAATGGTGACGATTGCCCGGAATTGTTTCGTATTGTCGGCCATCGGCATACCATCACTATCGGGGTAGACGATTGGTGTGGTCATCACGGTTTGACTACTCATCATCCACCTCCTGAAAGAATGAACGTTTGTTCTATATCCTACTATTCTTCGTGTAGCCTGTCAAGCCTAGCTACTTCACCGCCTAGCAAGGCTGTGCGAAGTTGTCAGGTTCTGGTTCTGGCCGCTTGCCTGGGAGTGTGGTCCCATACCCTATTCTGGGGAGGGAACGCATTACTTGCCGCATCAGCACACTATCGCGGGCGGGTTTGGAACCCGCTCCTCCTATACCCTATCGTAGGTTAGGAAAACATTGCTTACCGCTTCAGCACACCATCAGGGGCGAGTTGGGAACCCGTCCCTCCCATATTCTAAGAGCCTGATCAAAAACCCGGATTTCTCATTGGGTGCGTATCGTACCCGTACAACCATTGCGTGCGGGATTGCCAACATTCTTGCGCGCCAGCCACCCCACGATCCCCCTTCCTCTCCTCCACGGGGAGAGGAAGGGGGCTGGGGGGAAGGTGAGGGCACTAGGCGTGCGCCGCAGCACAGGCCCTGAAACCGTCGAAACCTTGTTCCAGCGCGTCGCGGAGCCGCATGCGTTGCGCTCAAACGCTCCCTATCAGAAAGACCAGGGAAACATTATTTGAATGCCGTCGTAGCGCCTGCAGGTGTTCGATCAGGCGCTAAAGCATCGCGTGCCGCATCAGCACACCATCGCGGGCGGGTTTGGAACCCGCCCCTCCCTATGGTGACGGGCGTGATCGGCACGCCTCGCTCATTGCTATGATGGACTGCTGAAGCCAGGCTTCAGCAGTCCAAAGTTCAGAGCGCGCCTCTCACTCATTCTCCCCGACCTATTCCTCTGTCTTGCCCACCAGATTATGACATCACCTCGCAATAGACTGTTACTTTCTCTGGTATAATAGCGCACGGAAATGTTTTCCGCATGATGAAAGGAGGGTTTCATGAACACCCAACCACTCCCCGCCGGAGTCACGATTACCGCTCCGATAACACCCGCATACGCAGAAATACTTACTCCCGAAGCTCTCGAGTTCCTGGCCACGCTTCACCGCCGCTTCAACGGCCGTCGTCTTGAATTACTCGCCCGTCGTGCTGAGCGGCAACGCGCCCTTGATGCTGGTGAGCGACCTGATTTTCTCGCTGAAACTTCCCATATCCGCGAGAGTGATTGGACAATCGCGCCTATTCCACACCAGATCAAAGACCGCCGGGTTGAAATTACCGGTCCGGTTGACCGTAAGATGATTATCAATGCGCTCAATTCCGGGGCAAAGGTGTTTATGGCCGATTTCGAAGATGCCAATACCCCGACCTGGGAGAACCAGATCGAAGGTCAGATCAATCTGCGTGATGCTCTCCGTCGTACCATTACCTACACGAGTCCCGAAGGTAAGTACTACGCCCTCAACGACAATCCGGCAATCCTGTTTGTACGGCCCCGTGGCTGGCATCTCAACGAAAAGCACATGCTGGTTGATGGCGAACCGATTTCTGGTTCGATCTTCGACTTCGGCCTCTACTTTTTCCATAATGCCCAGACCGCAATTGACATCCAAGGTGGCCCCTATTTCTACCTGCCCAAGCTTGAGAGTCATCTTGAAGCACGACTGTGGAACGATATCTTTGTGCTGGCTCAAGAGCTGCGTGGTATTCCACGTGGTACGATCAAGGCTACTGTCTTGATCGAAACCATTCTCGCCGCCTTCGAGATGGACGAAATTCTCTACGAGCTACGTGAGCACTCGGCCGGTCTGAATTGTGGACGCTGGGACTATATCTTCTCGTGTATCAAGAAGTTCCGCAACGATCCTAACTTCTGCCTGGCCGACCGCGCCCTGGTGACGATGACAACACACTTTATGCGTTCGTACTCACTCCTTGCCATCAAGACATGTCATCGCCGCGGTGCGCACGCTATGGGTGGCATGGCCGCTCAGATTCCGATTAAGAATGATCCAGTTGCAAATGAAGCCGCTCTCGCGAAGGTGCGTGCTGACAAAGAGCGTGAAGCGTCCGATGGTCACGATGGTACATGGGTGGCGCACCCCGGTCTGGTACCGGTAGCGATGGAGGTCTTTGACCGCCTGATGCCTGCACCGAATCAGATTGACCGCCAGCGTGACGATGTGCAGGTGACCGCAGCCGACTTGCTGGCTTTTGGGCCGGAACGACCGATTACCGAACAGGGTTTGCGCCTGAACATCAATGTTGGCATTCAGTATCTGGGTGCCTGGCTGGCCGGAAATGGTTGTGTTCCGGTTTTCAACTTAATGGAAGACGCTGCTACCGCTGAAATTTCGCGCGCCCAGATCTGGCAGTGGATCCGTAGCCCGAAGGGGATACTCGAGGATGGTCGCAAGGTTACAGTGGAACTCTTCCGTCAGATGCTGCCCGAAGAGTTGGCGAAAGTGCGCGAGATTCTCGGCCCTGCCTACGAAGATGGCCGCTATGAAGAAGCTGCCGAGCTGTTTGATGAAATTACAACCGACACTGAGTTTGTTGAATTTTTGACGCTACCAGCCTACGAGCGGCTCCCGTAGGACGGGCAGAATCTCCTTCACTGCAACCTGAACTGGGTAGGCAGAGGCGATGCCTTTGCTTACCCACCTTTGTCGACAAGCGATCACGTAATCATCATCCCTCGCGTATTGTTCACAATTTGCCCACCTTTTGTCAGGTAAATTTCCGCTAGCCATGCGCGCTTGCCGGTGTTACAATGAACACTAACCTGCTGCACGTTTACAGACAAGCACCGCACTTACCGATGTGCAGCCTGCTATAAGTTGGGCGGTGTCAGAGAAGTCACCCGCCCCCACACGACGAGGTGACGTATGACGAATTATCTGATTGCCGGCGCAGCGGGATACATCGGTTCGCGATTGGCTGCCCGCCTCCTGGCTGCCGGCCATCGCGTGCGCGGTCTTGTCTCCAGCGCCGAAGACCCGGTTGTTGAGCGTCTTGCCGCTCGCGGAATGGCCGTCTGGATCGGCGATCTTACTCGCCCCGAAACGATTGATGGTATTACCGACGACATAGAAGTCGTTTTCAACCTCACCAATCGGATGCCGATCGATGGCTCAGCGCTCCTCCGTGCACTGTACATTGATGGCAACCAACACCTGATCGCGATGTCTGTCCGTGCTCGCACTGTGCGTACCTATCTGTGGACGTCGGGCATCGCCCCCTACGGTGATCAGGGTGAAAGTTGGGTAGATGAGGACAGTCCGGTTGCACCTTCATACCCTCTTGGTACGATTCTGGCCACTGCCGAACAGATGGTGCTGCAAGCGGTGCGTTCATATCGCTTTCCAGCAATCATCTTGCGGATGGCAACGGTATACGGACCTGATCGCGATCCACTAGAGGCGATTGCCAGCGGTCAGTTGACGATTTATGGGAATGGGCGCAATTTTGTTCCCCATATTCACATTGATGATGCGCTGGAAGTGCTCATTCGTGCTGCCGAGGTTGGTCAGATCGGAGCTATTTACAACGTTGGCGATGACGAACCTCTACGTCTGATTGAGATTGTCAGTGAGGTACGTCGTCGGCTCGGTATGCTACCGCCACGCACCTTTGATCCCAGCATCGGTATCCGCGCCGGTATCGACCGCTCGGTGATCGGGGCGTTGACTTCTTCGGTGCGATTGAGTAACGCTCGTATGCGCCATGATCTGGGAATCGAGCTGCGTTACCCCAGTTTGCGCTACTGGATCGATGAACGCTTACCACTCGAGCTAGAGGTTAGTGTGTAGTAGAGGGTCGGCGCTCTATGTGGCTCATTATTTGGGGCGGGTTGCCAGGCTTCCCGCCCACCTATGTTAGTGCAATCCCGATTGTTTCCCTGCATCCATCCTGCGATCGCCAGGCCCCGACGTTCTACACCTGACCATCTGAGATTACCCGGCCCGGCGCGTCATCCACCAACTGTAGCCACCACGCCAGATCACGAGCAAGATGGCCACTGTCAGGAACGTAACCAGCGCAAAACTGAACGGGCTTGCCCGTCCGAGTTGCAACCAACGCAAACCGAGACCCACCGGCAAGGTGATCAGCCATGCTACCAGTGTGAGACCGATCATACGTAAGGGCGGGTGTTGGCGAAAGACACCGATCCACGGTGCAACCAGCAGCCAGCTCAGGAAAAATGGGAACGCTACGCGCACTGCTGCCAGCAGCGGATTCTCATCGATCAGACCATGTGAACTGCGGCCTAGTAAGGCAAAGATGATAAAGACCAATCCATCACCGCTAACCATGACTGCCCGTTGCCACCACGAATGCTCATCCGTTTTATACGTTAGCTTTGCCATAGGATAGTACCTTTTCTTAATTGACTAGCGAACTGACAGCGCTGGCTTCAGACAGAACTATTGTAACTCCTCCTGCCGTAGCGCCTGCAATTGTCGCACCAACCCCTGTTGTTGCCAGTTAGCCAGGCGTAATCGTAAAGCAAGGGCAGTGGCTATATTCCACAATACCGCATTACCAAGCGCAGGATCATCCTCAGCCAGTGCTCGTAATCGTTCACGTCGCAAAGCCAGCACGGTCACTCCATCTTCACCGGCACGCAGATCAGCACTCCGCCTGCCACCATCGAGTAACGACATCTCGCCGGTAATTTGCCCGCTGACAACGGTCATCAGCAAGCGCTGGCTATTGGGATCACCTTCTATCGGCGGACTCCAGACCTCCAATGACCCTTCTTGCACCAGATACAGATCGGTTGACTCCTGATTTGTCCGATCTACCAGTGTTCCAGGCGCGTAGCGTCGACGCTCTAAATGGGCCGCCAGCCGGATACGCTGCGCAAGACTCAGACCACTGCCAATTTGTGAATTCGCGAGAAACTCGGCGATCTGGGTCGTCACTTCAGCCGGTTGTACTAATACATCTGGTTCGCCGATAATCGATGGTAACCCCAGGTAACTGGCAATATAGCGCATTGTTACTTCTGGTGTCTCGAAATGTGGCCAGTGACCCGCTTTCGGAATGATGCGGAGATCGGCAGAAGTCCACTCATCGGCAATGACACCAGCATCGCGCAAAGGCACCGTATTGTCTTCTGCCCCCCAGATGACTAACGCTGGCGTCTCAAGCTCACGTAACCGCCCACTTAAGTCCTGATTGCGCATCGCAACGAAACATTCAGCCCGTACCCGACCCTGCCCAGGTCGGCGAGCATCAGCGCGCAGGCGCAAGTAATCGGCTTCACTGATTGCTGAACGCTCGGCAAATGACGCCGGTTTCATTAGGCTATCGGTGACGTACAGCATCGATGGTTCAAGCAACGAAAGAAACCGATCCAGGAGCGGAATACGCTCGATCATCGTGATCGGTGAGACGAATGTATTGATCCAGAACGATAAACGACCAGAGATGGTTGGACAGAGGAGGACCATCCGATCAACCAGTTGCGGAACCTGCAATGCAAGCGTGGCGCTGATCATGCCACCCATTGAGTGACCAACTAACACTGCCGGGTGCTCGCTCAAGCCGGTGATCAGGCGACCAATAATCTGCGCATATCGCCCAATGGTAGCCCGTTCACGCAGTGGTGGTGACTCACCATAGCCGGGAAGATCAACAGCTACACAGCGGAAACGACGGCTCAGGAGAGGAATAAGTGGTGACATTGCAAATGATGAACTTGACCAGCCATGAATGAGCACGGCCAGTTGCGCATGACGCGGCCCGACATCAATCGCATGAATCTGTGCACCGTCAATTGAAAAGATTTCCATACCTCATTCCCGCTGCGCAGCTCGCTAGTTTAGTGGTATCATACCAATAACTATACCCTTTCGTCTACGAGTCATTGTGCCGAACAAGCGACCATTTGTAGATTACGAAACGTTTGCGAATGAGCGAACTCTCAAACTCTCAAACGGCGCCACCCCTCTATATCGTGTCTGGTGGTGCGGGCGCGGTTGGTGAACAGGTTGCCCGCCTGACACTTTCTCAATTTGAAGGAGCCGAAGTGCCACTGATCATCGTGCCTAATGTCCGTGATCTGAACCAGATTACCGAAGTTGTAGCACAGGCTGCCCAAAACAACGGTACGATTTTACACACCCTGATGGAACCGGTCCTTCGACGTGAACTGATGCGCCTGGCTCGCGAAATGGGGGTAGCCGAAATCGATCTGGTGGGAAGTGTCCTATCACGATTAGCCACTGTATTGCAGAAAGAACCGATCGGCAAGCCGGGTTTGTATCAGCCGCGCCGTTCGACCTATTTTGCACGATTGGAGGCGATTGAATATACTGTTGCCCATGATGACGGCAATAAACCGCATGAACTCCATCAGGCCGATATTGTGCTGGTTGGGATTTCGCGCGTGGGCAAAACACCGCTTAGTATGTATCTGGCAGTGTTGGGTTGGAAAGTTGCAAACGTACCACTGGTGCGCAATATCCCGCTCCCCGAATCCCTGTTTCAGATTGATCGGCGACGGGTGATTGGATTAATTGTCGAGGCCGAACAGATTGCTGCCCGTCGGCGCTGGCGCCAGCGGCGAATGGGGGTCAATATTGGTGGAACATATACCAACCTTGAAGCGACTCACGATGAGGTGGAATGGGCCAGACGAATCTTCCGCCAACATGGGTGGACCACAATCAACGTTACCGATAAATCGATTGAAGAGAGCGCCGATGAAATTATCTGCCTGATTTCGCGTCGATTGAATACACCCTCGTAAGAGAAGGCTAAGCAATGCTCCTGTTACCTGGGAATGCGGCATACTGGCTTGTATCCCGAAGGAAATGGCTGGAACCGATTACACGCTGCATGAACGTCAAGTAGGACGGGTTTGGAACCCGCCCCTACCAGTATGGTAACGGGCAATGTAAGAGAGATGATGGGGATATGGTTGCAAACTTCCGTCGACATCAGAAATATACCGCTACACTTTGAGTTTGACTACATTACAACCTGCTCAACTAGGAACCCTCGCCCTAGCGGATCGCGTGGATCAATAATAAACTCACTGCGACCGACAATGAAAGCACTCCCACTCACTTCGGGAATAATAGCCGGATACGAACCGACCTGCGTCTGTGCAACAACTCGCCCACTGAAGACACTACGCCGACCGAGAATACTTTCTACGGCAATCGTCTGCTCAAGCTCGATTTCACCTCTGGCATAGTGAATTGCCAGACGTGCCGAGACACCAGTTCCCGTTGGTGAGCGATCAACTTCGGCATTGGCAAAGACGCAGATGTTGCGACTGTGATGAGTAGGGTCTTCAGCGTTATCGGTCAAGATAGTTCCGTACAGAAAGCTCAGATCAGGTTCATACGGATGCTGAACTGGTAATACGGCATTGACGGCTTGTTTGATCGCTTCGCCTGCCGCAACAAGTGCTGCCGTTTGTGTCGGCTCAACGCGCAAACCAAGCTGTGCCGCAGGAAGTACAGCGTAAAACGCACCACCCCAGGCAATATCGCATGTGACCTGACCGTAGCCTGGCACATCGATGACGAGATCGCGCCTGTACACAAATGATGGGACATTGCGGAACGACACCCTTGTCACATGGCCCTGCTCAATATCTGCCGTTGCGTGAACTAACCCAGCGGGAGTGTCGAGCGTCACTGAAGCATGGTGGTCATTTCCCTTCACCGCACCGCTCTCAACGAGCACGGTAACCAGTGCGATCACGCCATGGCCGCACATCGTGCTGTAACCCTCATTGTGCATAAATAGCACGCCGAGATCAGCTTCGGCACTTACCGGAGGTGTGATTACACAACCATACATGTTGTAGTGTCCGCGCGGTTCCCACATCAAAGCCCGTCGAATATAATCAAAGTGGTCGCGCATGAAGCGACGCCGTTCTAGCATCGTGTGGCCGACAAGTTCTGGTAACCCTGCAGTCACAATACGCAATGGCTCACCAGCAGCGTGGGCATCGATGGTCCTTAACTGTATCGTACCGACAGGTAATCGGATGCGTTCCCAATCGAGTTGCATAGGCTAGCTTTTCCTTTCTTTTTGAAAACATTATACGTCACCGGACGGGCTTGAGATTCACACTCCCATTATCAGTAAGGTCGCAGGCAGCAACGTATCCACCTATTCCCCTCTTCGCTATCACTACCTGGTAAAACGTTGACGTGCCTTAGCGCTCGGTATAGGCTGCCTGCCCATTCCTAACATAACATCGTGCTCATCTTTTGACAGTTGCGATACAGCGCGGTATAGTTGCGTTATCTACAGTTGCGTTCTCAGATCAGCGTCGTACCATGGGAGTGCGACCGAACCGGCCAACTGAAAAATGTGTTTTGAGTCTGCTTCCGAGTTGTTCCGGGGAAGGGAGCACTTTCTAGCGTGTGCAGTTGTCACAATTCCAACAACAGACACTATAGGGAGGAACCGGGTTATGACAAAGAAATGGGTTTACCTCTTCCGTGAAGGAAACGCTTCAATGCGCGATCTCCTGGGTGGCAAAGGGGCTGGTGTTGCTGAGATGACACGAACCGGGGTGCCGGTGCCACCGGGTTTTACTATTACAACAGAGGCATGCAATGCCTACTATGAGAACGGCCAACAGTTCCCCGAAGGGATGTGGGAGCAGGTGTTGGAAGGCTTGAAGGATATCGAGGCTCAAACCGGCAAGCGATTCGGTGATCCATCCAACCCATTGCTAGTATCAGTCCGTTCTGGGGCAAAGTTTTCGATGCCCGGTATGATGGATACCGTGCTGAACCTCGGTTTGAACCAGGAGACCCGTGAAGGATTGGCTCGTCTCACCGATAATCCGCGTTTCGCCGCAGATGCCTATCGCCGATTCGTGCAGCTCTTCGGCAAGATTGTGCTCGGTGTTGACGGCGATCGCTTCGAGCACGAAATGGAGGAAGCAAAAGGCCACGGACAACGGCAAGATACCGATCTAACCACCGAGGAACTGCTCGCACTGGCCGAAAAATTCAAGGCAATTATCAAAGAAGACGTCGGCGTTGATTTTCCCGAAGACCCGTTCGAGCAGTTGCGCGCTGCAATTGCCGCTGTCTTCCGTTCGTGGAACGGTCGTCGGGCCGTCGATTACCGTCGTGTCAACAAGATTCCCGATAATCTGGGAACGGCTGTCAATGTTCAGGCAATGGTCTTCGGTAATATGGGGAACGACTCGGCAACCGGTGTGGCTTTTACCCGCAATCCTAGTACCGGCGATCCTGAAATCTTCGGTGAATACCTGGTGAACGCTCAAGGTGAAGATGTCGTAGCCGGTATTCGTACTCCACAGCCCATTAGTAAACTGGCCCAGGAGATGCCGGAGGTGTATGCCCAGTTCCACGAGATTGCCAAACAGCTCGAACGCCACTACAAAGACATGCAGGATGTTGAGTTTACTATTGAGCGTGGCAAGCTGTGGATGCTCCAAACCCGCACCGGTAAACGCACTGGCGCCGCAGCCGTGAAGATCGCAGTTGATATGGTACGCGAGGGATTGATCGATAAGGCAACGGCTGTGCAACGGGTTGATCCGCACGCACTTGATCAATTACTCCACCCCATGATTGATCCCGCCGCACGTAAAGATGCGCAGCCGTTGACCGTTGGTTTACCAGCGTCACCTGGTGCAGCGTCCGGTAAAGCTGTGTTTGATCCCGATGAAGCCGAAGAACTGGCCAAGACTGGTGAAAAGGTCATTCTGGTACGGATCGAGACGGCGCCGGAAGACTTCCATGGTATGGTGGCTGCCCAGGCCATTCTGACAGCACGTGGTGGGATGACCTCACATGCTGCGGTTGTCGCTCGTGGGATGGGCAAACCGTGTGTAGCCGGCGCCGGCGATCTGCGGATCAACTACGCCGAACAGATGATGACGGTCAACGGTACCGTTATTCGCAAGGGCGACTGGATTACGATCGATGGTGGAAGTGGTGAAGTCTTCGCGGGCCAGATGCCGACGGTCGAGCCAGAACTCTCCGGCGACTTTGCGACCCTGATGTCGTGGGCCGATGAGTTCCGTAAGCTCGGTGTACGCGCCAACGCCGATATTCCACGCGACGCACGTGTTGCACGTCAATTCGGTGCCGAAGGGATTGGTCTTTGCCGCACTGAGCATATGTTTTTTGAAGGTGATCGCATTGATGCAATGCGCGAGATGATCCTCGCCGATACCCCTGAAGAGCGGCGAGCGGCACTGGCCAAGATCGAACCACTTCAGCAGGGCGACTTCGAGGGTCTGTTCCGCGAAATGGCCGGACTACCGGTGACGATCCGCACCCTTGATCCGCCGCTCCACGAGTTCTTGCCCCACGACGACGAAGAGATTGAGGCACTGGCGACCAAACTCGGCGTTGATCCGAAGAAGATCAAGGCCCGCATGGAAAGCTTGCGCGAAGCCAACCCGATGCTGGGCTTCCGTGGCTGCCGTCTGGGCATCCTCTACCCCGAAATCACCGAAATGCAGGCCCGAGCCATCTTCAAGGCAGCGGTAAAGGTGAAATCAGAAGGGATCGACGTCTACCCCGAAGTGATGATCCCACTGGTTGGCTACGTAAGCGAACTGAAGCTGCAAGAGGAGATTGTCCGGCGCGTCGCCAGCGAAGTTTTTGCCGAAACCGGGATCGAAGTGCCGTACCTGGTCGGTACAATGATCGAATTGCCGCGTGCAGCTCTGGTGGCCGATGAAATTGCTCAGGTTGCCGAATTCTTCAGCTTCGGTACGAATGACCTGACGCAAACCACGCTTGGTCTCTCGCGCGATGACTCAGGACGCTTCCTGCCGCTCTATGTCGAGAAGAAACTGATCCCAGACGATCCGTTCCAAACAATTGATCAGCAGGGCGTGGGGCAGTTGGTACAGATCGGTACTGAACGAGGACGATCCACCCGATCCAACCTTAAGGTTGGGATTTGTGGTGAACACGGTGGTGATCCTGCCAGCGTTGAGTTCTTCTATCGGGTTGGGCTCAATTATGTCAGTTGTTCACCCTACCGTGTACCGATCGCCCGCCTAGCTGCCGCCCAGGCTGCGCTCGGCGAGGCAAAGCGCGATAAATAAGAACATACCCTAATCCTCTGACCGAACGGCGAGGCTCGTGAGAGCTTCGCCGTTCGTCGTGATCTTGTAACTCAAGAACGGTATCGGGATCGCTATAATGCAATACAACATTAGTACATCGGTATTGCCGGAAGGTTTACACTTCTGCGGAGAGTGTCATGTCATCGTTGCCGATCATTGCTACCCTGCTGCACTATGCTAGGCGCACGCCTGATCGACCGTGCATTGTCGAGGATCGACATACCATCACTTATGCCGAATTGGCCGGAGCGGCAGCCGGTTGGGCCGCACGCTTTCAGGCTCTCGGTGTTCAGCGTGGCGACCGCATTGCGCTGGCCCTACCGAATACCCCTGCTTTTATTGCCGCTTACTTCGGCGCGCAACTGGCTGGTGCCGCAGTTGTGCTGATCAATCCGCAGTATCGACACACCGAGCTGAACCATCTGTTGAGCGATTCGGCGCCAACAATTGTGGTAGCAACCGATGATAATGAAGCCATCTTGAGCGCAGCAATGCCGGCCAACCGGCCTTATGTGCTGAAGCCGTCGGCAGAGTTGTGTGGTGCACCGATGACCGACCCCACGTCGTTCGACCCGCCAGCGGCCCACGAGATGGCACTGATCGCTTACACATCGGGTACGACCGGTCGGGCAAAAGGGGCAGTACACACTCATGCCAGCCTGACAGCCAATTGTGATGCCGTGCTTAACGCCTGGCAGTGGACGGAAGCTGATCGTTTGCTGCTCATGCTGCCTCTCTTCCATGTTCATGGTTTGGGTGTGGGAGTGCACGGTACCATCCGCAGCGGCGCCAGTCTTGAATTGCACCCCCGTTTTGATGCTGAAATTGCCCTCCAGCGGATGAATGATCCGGCAATTACCCTCTTTTTCGGGGTACCGACGATGTACGTGCGCTTGATCGAAGTTGCCCGACGCTCTGAGGTTCCGAAACACCATATTCGCCTCTTTGTATCGGGGTCGGCACCACTCAGCCCGCAAACATTTGCCGATTTTGCCGCGCTTTTCGGTCAGCAAATCCTTGAACGCTACGGCATGACCGAGACAGGAATGAACCTGACCAACCCGTACAATGGCGAACGACGGCCTGGCAGCGTTGGTATGCCGTTTCCCGGTCAAGAGGCGCGCATCGTTGATCGCGTGACCGGTCAACCGTTACCGGCAGGTCAGATCGGCGAGATTCAGGTCCGTGGCCCCCATCTGTTTCAAGGATACTGGCGCAACCCGACTGCAACTGCTGCTGTCTTCACAGCCGATGGCTGGTTTAACACCGGTGATCTGGGCTTCGTCGATGACGATGGTTATTTCCATATCACGGGCCGGAGCCGTGAGCTGATCATCAGTGGTGGCTTCAACATTTATCCCCGTGAGGTTGAGGAGGTGCTCAGTCAACATCCGGCAGTTGTCGAATGTGCTGTGTACGGTCAGCCCGACCCCGACCTTGGTGAGATACCGGTGGCTGCGGTCGTGACGAATGGGCAACCGGTCACGGCTGATGAACTCATCGCACACTGTCGGCAGTATCTGGCTGCATACAAACGACCACGGCGCATTCGCTTTGTCAATGCGCTCCCGCGCAATGCGCTTGGCAAAGTTCAGCGCCATTTGCTCGCCGGTGAGGTACCATATCACGAGAGCAGCCTATGAGTAATCTCGATGATTACGAAGGTGATACGGCCAGCGACCACAAACGGCTCAGTGAACTAATTACCGACCAACTCGAAGAGCTGGCGCGAGCAATCCATTCTCGTGACCAATTAGTACGGGCACGAGCTGCTAGTCGGTTGGTCAATCTCAACGTTGATCCCGACCTGGCGCTTCCTGCCCTGACGCATCCGCGCCCAATGGTGCGTGAAGTTGCGGCTGAAGCAATCGGCTACAGTCAGAAACCGCTCTCACCGATGGTTATCGATACGCTGCTGGCCGCCATCGACGATCCAAAGACATTCGTGGCAGCAGCGGCTATCCGTACTCTGGGCCGACGACAGGTGAGCACAGCACGGGAGCAAATTAGCGCGTGCCTCGACGATCCTGAACCGCCAATCGTCGCTGCGGCAATCGTGGCACTGGCGCGCCTCGGTGACCACACGCTGGCAAGCGTGATCCCCGATTTTCTAAACAGCCCCCATCTGGTCATACGCATTGCGGCGGCTGAAGCAGCCGGTCTGCTCCACGTGTCGGCTGCCATTCCCGGCTTACTCAGGTTTCTGGAAGAATGTATTACCGCCTGGCATACAACTCAACAGCACATCCCCAGCCGTGCCGCCAGCGTTGCAATGCAGTCGCTCGCCCGTTTGCAGGCTCGCAGCGCCGTTCCGTTACTCATCGAAATTGCCCGTTATATCGTCGGATTACGTACTCTCGCAGTGCGGACTCTGATCCAACTGCATGCCGTCGAAGCCGCACCAGCGCTCATCCCATTACTCAACGAAGAAGGCAGCCACTTGCTCAATGAGGTCATTCGCTTTTTCCATACCGTTGACTACCGACCTGCCGCACCCGCATTACGTAACGTTCTTGAGCGTGCGATGGTACGACATCGCGCACTGATTAAGAAGCTGCTAACCATTCTGGTTGAGTGGCGCGATGAGCAGAGTATTCCACTCATGAGCCATATCGCTGCTAACGATCCCAGTGCCGAAATTCGCCACTATGCAACCCGCTGTCTGGCTGCTTTCCATCAACCCTCTTCGCCATCGACCACAGCCGGCCACGATTGTTACGCGCCAACAATCGCGTTGCCAACGTTAGATAACGAACGCCTGCAACGACGCCGACAGCGGTTAGCACAATTACGTATCGAACAAGTGGTTGAAGGCACCGTTCTGCGGGTACTACGCTATGGTGCCGTGATCGATGTAGGCGGCGTTGAAGGCTTCGTTCACGTCGGCGAAATTGACTGGCGCTGGATCGGTGATGCGCGCCATGCGCTTCAGCCCGGACAGATGGTACGGGTGATGATCACCGACATTGATGAAGAACGGCTCCGCGTCAACCTGAGTATCCGTCGGCTTAGTCCCGATCCGTGGCATAACATTAATCAGCGGTTTACTGTTGGGATGCAGGTGAGCGGCATCGTTACCGGGATCACCGGCTTCGGTTTATTTATCGAACTCGCACCCGGTGTACAGGGTCTTGCCCATATCAGCCACATTCCACCTGATCAACAACCGTTGCCGCAGAAGTTTGTCCTTGGTCGCGAGGTGCATGGCGTCATTCTCAGCATTGACAATGAACGGCGACGGATCGCATTGAGTCTGTATACTGAACTACAGCAAAAAACCGTGTAGCGGGAGTATGCTACACGGTGCTCGTGTGGTGGGGACGGTGGGAGTTGAACCCACACGCCTTGCGGCACATGATCCTAAGTCATGCGCGTCTGCCATTCCGCCACGTCCCCCCTTGGCGAGTATAACACGAGAGAACGTTTTCGGCAAGAGGTTGCCGGGCAGGTTCGTACCATGATATACTGAGGGTGCTGTTGTGGTATCCCGCCCCTCCGCCGCGCAGCCTGGTTGTCGTCGCGGTATCGACAGTTTGCAGGAGCCGCCATGAAAGCTGTTGTGATGGCCGGCGGCGAGGGCACTCGCCTGCGACCGCTCACGATCAATCGCCCCAAGCCGATGGTATCACTGGTCGACCGACCGGTGATCCAGCATATTATTGAATTGCTTAAACTGCACGGAATTACCGATATTATCATTACCGTGCAGTACCTGGCGAATGTGATCCAGGATTACTACGGCGATGGCAGTGCGTATGGTGTTAACATTACATACTCACTTGAAGAAGTGCCCCTCGGTACCGCCGGTAGTGTCAAAAATGCTGAACATCTGCTAACAGAACCATTTCTGGTTATTTCCGGCGATGCACTCACCGATTTCAACCTCACGCAAATTATTGAATATCATATTGCTTCTGGCGCAACCGCCACCATTACCTTAACCCGTGTGGCCAATCCGCTTGACTATGGCGTCATCATTACCGACGAACAGGGGCGAATCCGGCAATTACTTGAAAAGCCGAGCTGGGGTGAGGTTTTCTCAGATACGGTCAATACGGGTATCTACGTCTTCAATCCTGAAATTTTTAGCTATATCGAACGCGGCAAAGTCACCGACTGGTCAAAAGATGTCTTTCCGCGCATGCTGCACCGTAACGACCGTCTTTACGGATATATTGCCAACGGATATTGGACGGATGTTGGTACCATCGAGGAATACATGCGGGCGTGTAGCGATTATCTGTCTGGAAAGGTGAATCTGCCGCGTATCGGTCACAATATCGGTGGCGACATCTGGATTGATCGCGATGCTGAAATTGCCCCTGACGCTCAACTGCACGGCCCTATTTATCTCGGTCATGGCGCCAAGATTAAGGGTGGGGTAATCATTCATGGGCCATCGGTCATCCGCGATTACACCATCGTTGACAGCCGGGCCAACATTGACCGCTCGATCATCTGGCGCAATTCCTACATCGGGGAACGAGCTGAGTTACGCGGTGCGATTGTCTTGCGTCAGTGCAATATCCGTTCACGGGCAATGATTTTTGAAGGGGCTGTAATCGGTGACGGCGTACAAATCGGTGCCGGAGCCGTTGTGCAGCCGAATGTCAAAATCTGGCCTTCAAAAGAAGTTGATGAAGGCGCGACGGTCACGTCCAGTATTATTTGGGGCAGTCAGGGTCGGCGTGTGCTATTCGGGCGCTACGGGATCACCGGCCTGGTCAACATCGAGATTACACCCGAAATGTGTGCCCGCCTGGGTGCAGCTTACGGTGCTACTCTCCCTCGCGGCTCAACCGTTACCATTAACCGTGACGCCCACTTTACGCCTCGTATGCTCAAACGGGCTATCATCGCCGGTTTGCCCTCGGCCGGGATCAACGTCTGTGACCTGCGTAATGTCCCGATTCCGATTGCCCGCTACTATACTTACGCCAGTGGTGCGGCTGGTGGTGTTCATGTGCGTATCTCGCCCTTCGACAATCGGGTTGCTGAAATTAAGTTCTTCAACCATCTCGGTCTCGACATCAACAGTGCTACCGAACGAAAAATTGAGAACACGTTTTTCCGTGAAGATTACCGCCGGGCCTACCTCGATGAGATCGGTCGTATTTTCTATGGGGAAGATGTTGAAGAGACATATCGGGCGGCATTTATGAAAGCCCTGGGACAAAATGCCGCCTTTGGCAAAGGCTTCCCTATCGTAATCGACTACGCAAACACCAGCACCAGCACGGTCATGGCTGAAATTTTGCGTCGCATGCAGGCTGATGCAGTGGAGTTGAATGTCTACCTCGATGAACGCATGGTCTTTCAGACAAGTGCTGACTTTGAGGCAGCAATGACCCGGTTGACCAAGATTACGCCGGTCGTTGGTGCGCAATTTGGGGTACGGCTCGATCCCGGTGGCGAGAAAATTTTCCTGATTGACGATCAGGGGCACCGGTTGCATCCGCTACGCGCATTGGCAGCCATCACGGCACTGGCAATGCGCGCCAATGGCGGTGGGATTGTGGCCGTACCGGTGACTGCACCACGGGCGTTTGAGCAGATCGCTGCCCGCTACGGTGGGAGTATCATCCGTACTCGCGCCAATGTCGGCGCGTTGATGAATCTAGCCGCTGAACGCCCCGATCTGCTCTTGCTTGGTGATGGGACAGGCAACTATATCTTCCCACATTTCTACCCCGTTGCCGATGGAATGTTTGCGATTGCCCGGCTGATGGAGCTGCTTACCCTTAACCAAACCAGACTCAGCGAGGTATTGGCCGATCTACCACCTTATTACCTCTGGCAAACCCGTGTCCCATGCCGGTGGGAGAGCAAGGGCAAGGTGATGCGAATCCTCAATCAACAATACCACGAGCGACATGGCGAGCAGATTGACGGTATCAAGATCGAATTGGGCCAGGAATGGGTGCTGATCTTACCCGACCCTGATGGGCCGTTCTTTCATGTGATTGCAGAAGGTACCAGTGAAGAGCATGCCCGCGTCTTGACCGAGAAATATGCCGGTCTGGTGACAAGTTTGCAGTGAAAGCGGTCGATTGGCGACCGTAACGATAATTGTTTGGAGGAGGGTACTATGTCTACCCGCTCATCCCACAACGATCCACTGTACGATACGATTGAACAGACAGCCGTTCAAGTTGGTCGATTTGGCCTTGGGCTGCTGCGGCTGCCCCTTGGTCTCCTGCCAGCTCAGAGTCGCATGCATATGGAACGGGCATTGTATGAGCTGAGCCATGGGTTTGCCAGCCTGCCCGGTGATTTTGCGCGCATTGCCGAGCAAGAGATCAACCACTGGGCAAATGAACCTTCCGCACTCCCTCCAACCCGTCACCCCGAACCTGAACAACATCTGACTGTGATCATTACCCCAGAAGCGCTCGCTTCATCGTCGCCATCACCCGCTGGCCAGGCAGATGGCGAGCCGGTCGAGGAAGATATTGCCGAACTCTTGACCGAAGAGGTAGCTGGGTCGATTACCGAGATTGAACGACTGGTTGCAGAACCTCCCAACGTAAGTATCACATACATTGAATACGATCCGCCTGGTAGCGATCTGGAAGGTGAATTTGTCGTTATCACCAATCAGTCTCACGAACCGGTTGACCTTACTGGCTGGACACTGGTTGATGAAGGGAGCCAACGCACGTACACCTTCCCTGCCTTTACCCTTGCCGGTGGCGCTGAAGTGAAAGTGTGGACGAAGGCCGGAATCGATGATGCGTATAACGTATACTGGGGTTCACGACAGCCTATTTGGAACAATACTACCGACAGCGCCGTCTTACGTGATGCAAACGGCAACCTAATCAGTCGTTATACGTATGCAGCCGGTACATCATGAATTGAAGCCGGGCTTTGATGTGTCTGAGAGGGTGTCGAAAAAACCTTTTGTGTCGCTGGTTGTTCTTCTCCTTCCTCTTCCCTTGTAGAAGCAGAGGGGGTCAGCCGGAAGGAAAGGAGAAGGCTGCCGCGCCGTGAGTCGCGACCTACGGAGTATAGTAACTGCTCACGGTAGGACGTGAGCCAGAGGCCCGCGCTTCTAGGACCCAGGAATATGTTCAGACACACTCTGAGCGAGCGTCCGTAGCCTGCACCGATCTATGGGGAACACGGACTAGGAGTCAGAAGTGAGAAGAGGCTTGTATCTTTCTGTGCCGATAGTCGTCTACACCTACCCCGTTGGCTCACTTATGAGCGGGTGTGCCAGCGGCGAGAGAGCGACGTGTCTCGTCCATCGTGCCCACCACCGCACTGGCAGGGGCAGATTCCAAACGCGCCTGCCAACGTATGCTTATGCAGTGTACGATGGTTCTCCCTGCTCATCGCCAGATACGGTGATGGTAGGATCACATGGCAGTACGCCCCGCCATAACGTCCGATGGTTATACCCACTCATCTCGGCATACGGGCTAGAGGTCGGCAAGAGAATTGCTTTTCAGACACACTCCAGGCGAGTTAGGAAAAAATTATGAGTGAACTATCCCTTGTTGGTCGAACGCTTGGCCGCTTTGAAATCATTTCTGAACTGGGACGTGGTGGGATGGCCGTTGTTTACAAAGCACGTCAGACCGATCTTGATCGTATTGTCGCGTTGAAGATTCTGCCACCAGAGTTGACCAGTGATCAGAGCTATGTTGCTCGTTTTCGACAAGAGGCGCGCAGTGCGGCCCGTTTAGAGCATCCCCACATTATGCCCATTTATGAAGTTGGTGAAGTGGCGGGATACCACTATATCGCCATGAAGTTCATTCAAGGGCGCACGCTCAAACAGTTGCTCCAGCAAGAAGGGGCATTGCCGGTGAAACGGGCTGCGCAAATTCTGGCTCAGGTTGGCGAAGCACTGGATTACGCCCATCGGCAAGGCATTATTCACCGCGATATTAAACCCTCAAACGTGATGATCACCGACGACGGTTGGATTTATCTGACCGACTTCGGCCTGGCACGTGGTATTGGGAGCGGTAGCAGTGGTTTAACCATTGCCGGTACGGTTATGGGTACTCCTGAATATATGTCGCCCGAACAGGCGCAGGGATTGCCCAACGTTGGCCCGCCAACCGACATCTATGCCCTGGGTGTGATGCTCTACGAGCTGCTCACTGGGGCATTTCCCTTCAGAGCCGAGACCCCGATGGCGATGCTGGCCGCACGTCTCGTTCATGCGCCTATTCCGCCCCGCGACATCCGTGGCGATCTACCGCCAGCGGTTGAAGATGTTATCATGCGTGCGCTGGCTCGTAAGCCCGAAGCCCGCTTTGCCTCGGCTGGCGAAATGGTTGCCGCGTTGCGGCAGGCCGTCGGCCTAAGCGAACAAGAATTGAGTCGCCCCTTGACGCCACAGCGTGGGATGCCGGCTGCTGCCATCTCAGGCCAACCAACCCCACCACCCGCGTATGCACCAACTGCGCCTGCCACCCCACCACCCGCGTATGCGCCAACTGCACCTGCCACCCCACCACCCATCTACGTTCAAACACCAGCCACACCGGTAGCCCATCCGTATAGCGTCACACCACCAACACCAACGCCAAACCCGCTCAACGTCCCAACAGCACCACTCCAGACCCCCAGAAAAGGGGTACTGGTCGGCATTATTCTTATCGGTCTCATCGCTGGTGTCGTCTTGATCGGCGGCGGCCTGACTGCCTTCTTCCTTTTTCGCCCTTCGTCATCGCCGTCGCCAACGGTTATCACACAACCTGATGAAACGCTCATAAATGAAGGCGACGCCGCACTGGCTCGCCCAAATGGATTGACTAGTGCCATCAAATCCTATCAGTTAGCCGTTGACGCCGATCCGGCTAATATGAAGGCCCATGCCCGCCTGGCCTGGGCTTTACTGGCGAAAGGCGATTGGGATACAGCGCTAAAGGCAACGGAGTCGTTACGCAATGCCAACAGTGGCTCTGACAGAGCAATTGGCGAAGGTATTAGTGGTTACGCCTACTTTCAATTGGGGAATATTGTGGAGGCGCGCACGGCAAGTCAACGTGCTATCGCTGCCGATCCAACCGCCGCGATTGGTTATGCCTTACGCGCAGCAGTGGTCGCAACGAATGCTGCCGATAGTCGGAATAATGCCCTGATGGACGAGGCATTTGCCGCGATTGGTGATGCCGAAGACCGTCTCAACCAGAGCGATCCGTTGACTCAGGCCTTTATCCGTACTCTCCTGGGCTGGGCTTTTGCTCAGGACTATAAATTGCGTAACGATTCGGTAGTGCTCGAACAGGCTATCAGCAGTCTTGAAGCTGCTATTGACGCCTACCCAACGCTAGCCTTCTTTCACTACGAGCTAGCGACCATCTATCTTTCGGCGAACGATCGAACGACGGCGCGAAACGAATTCAACGCTGCACTGCAACTCGATCCCAACTTTAGCCCGGCTCAAGTAGGATTGGGCTGGATCGCGTACTTTGGTGATCAGTTAGATGAAGCTCAACGCACCTTTGAGCAGGCTCGCAAACAAAACCCCAACGATAGCTTTGCCTTGCTCGGCCTAGGACGCGTCGCCTTCGATCAGGGTGATATGCAAAAAGCCATTGATTATTTCAAACAGGCAGTTGAACTAAATCCATCCTCAGCAATCGCACATTTCTTTTTAGGAGAAGCCAGCCTGTTTGCCGGATACGATGCCACCGATCAGAATGTACAAAATCAACTGTATCAACAAGCCGAAATCGCTTATCGCACGGCTATCAAGCTCGACGACTACGCTAGTCTTGCATATAGTGGCCTCGGTTGGATTCTCCAATACCAAGAACGTTACGCTGAGTCGATAGAAGTATTTGAAAAAGCACTTCAGCTTAATGATCAGGAAGCAGAGATTTTTAACGGCCTCGGCTGGAGTCTCTTTCTCAGTGACCGTTACCAGGAGGCCGAACCGATGTTTAAGCGGGCCATTGAACTCGATCCCGACTATCTCAGTGCGTACTTTGGTCTTGGTCGTACCTACGAAGAACAGAGACGATGGGACGAAGCCCTCACAACATATCAAACACTTAAACAGATGAGTCCTGAATACCCTGGTATCGACGAAGCCATTAATCGTGTATCAGGTTAAAACGAGACGGTACATGTGACGGCAAAAACAATAGTTCTCATCGGCCCACCCGGCTCTGGCAAGACCACAATCGCGACTCAGTTAGCGCAGGCTACCGGGATGGCAATCATATCTACCGGGCAACAGCTCCGTGCCGAAATTCACGCCCAGAGTACCCTGGGGCGGCAAATCGAGCCATTGCTTGAACAAGGTCAGTTAGCACCTGACGAGGTTATGGCCGAACTGATGCGGAGCTGGTTGCGTGCCATTCCTCCATCCCAAGACTGTCTGATCGAGGGGTACCCTCGCAGTATCGCTCAGGCACGCATGCTCGATACAATCCTGGCCGAATTGGGACGCCAGCTTCATGCCGTCATTGTCCTTGAACTGGACGGAACAGAGATTGTACGCCGGCTGAGTGGTCGCCGTATCTGGCATAAGCTTGACGGTCAGGAAGAGACCATACACATTGACAATGCCACAAAGATGGCACAATACCTGGCAGAGGGTGGAACGTTGTCGCAACGCGAGGATGATCAGCCGGCAGTCATTCGAGCACGTCTGCGAATCTACGAGCAACAAGCAAAGCCCATCATTGACTACTACGAGACACATGTGCCTATTTATCGCATTCACGCCGATCAATCACCGGCAGCAATTGTTGCAGCCATTCGAGACATTATCTAAGCTCAGTAGCTTGAGATTCGATCCAAAGGAGGAACACCGATGAGTAAGCAGGTTGCCATCATCACCGGTGCAGCCAGTGGCATCGGATTAGCCTGTGCCGAACGATTCGCTGCTGACGGCTACCAGGTTGTTTTGGTCGATCTACCGAGTGCCGCAGGTGAAGCAGCAGCCGAACGATTGGGTGGTCTCTTCGTCGGGGTTGATTTAGCTACGCAGGCCGGGTGTCGACAAGCGGTCGATGCCGCTCTCAATTCGTATGGACGAGTGGATGTGCTGATCAACAATGCCGGTTTTCAGCACATTGATGCCATCGAAGACTTTCCCGAAGATCGCTGGGAAACCATGATTGCCGTCATGTTGACCGCCCCCTTCCGCTTGACCAAATACGTCTGGCCGAGTATGAAAGCCAATGGCCGTGGCCGGATTGTTAACATCGGTTCCGTTCATAGTCTACGTGCTTCACCGTTCAAGAGTGCCTACATTTCAGCCAAACATGGCCTCCTCGGGCTAACCCGCACTGCCGCACTCGAAGGTGGCCCTTATGGGATCACGGTCAACCTGATCGCCCCTGCCTACGTGCGCACACCGCTAGTAGAAAAGCAGATTGCCGATCAGGCCCGTACTCGTGGCATTCCAGAGGAGCAAGTCATTGAAAAGGTGATGCTCGAACCGGCTGCTATCAAACGGCTGATTGAGCCTGCCGAAGTTGCCGGATTGGCGGCGTTCCTTTGCTCTGACGCTGCCGGTGCGATTACTGGTTCCGTGTACGAAATGGCACTGGGGTGGACGGCACGCTAAGAACATTTCAAAGTTCTTTACATACCCGCCTGTGGTGTTGGAAGGAAGAGGAGTCTTCCAGCCTCATTTCAATCCCTCCTCCTTCCTCCCTGCACCAGACACGCCCGGCTTTCCAGCTTTCAAACACTCGCTTATGTCAGGACACGGGCCAGAGGCCCACGCTCCCGGCCAACAGCAGTATGTTTTCTCTTGATGACTGTATCAATACAGCATCAGCACAGCAGGCTACCTGCTCTGTTCCCCTAATATTGCCTGTGCCTCTGCCACATCACGCTTGATCTGGTTGACCAGATCATCAACACCGCTAAACTTACGTTCGTCGCGGAGACGCATCAAAAACTCGACACGCAGTGGCTGATCGTACAAATCCCCTTCCCAATTGAGCAAATGGGCCTCAACTACTCGTTGGGTTCCGGCAAATGTTGGCCGGACGCCAACATTGGTTACCGCCGAAATAACCTGACCCGTTGCCAGATATGCACGACAGACATATACTCCATTTGCTGGCAAGACAACATCGTGACTGACCTGTACATTTGCAGTAGGGAAGCCGATCAGTCGTCCACGTCCATCACCACGAGTCACAATCCCGCGCAGAGCAAACGGTCGACCGAGGAGAGCACTCGCGCCAGAGACATTCCCAGCGAGCACTAGTTCACGAATACGCGATGAGCTTACCGGAATACCGGCAACCTTGTACTTACTCAACGCTCCCACGGCAAAACCCATCTCCCGCCCAAGTTCCATCAGACGCGGAATGTCTCCCTCGCGACCACGCCCCATGGCAAAATCTTCACCAACCCAGATTTCACGCACCGGCAGCGCGGCCATAATATGTGCCATATACTCGGCTGCCGTCAAGTTACGGATAGCAGGCGTAAATGGGGCGATAATCAGCAGATCAGGCTCAAGACGACGAATCTGCTCGATTTTTTCGTCAAGATCACTCAACAATTGCAACGGCTGATCCGGTTGCAAAACCGCTCGTGGATGCGGCTCCCAAGTCAGCACAGCACTCAGCATATCGAGCGCTCGTGCCCGTTCTACCGTTGTCCGAATCAGTTGCTGGTGACCGAGATGGACACCATCAAAACGGCCAATCGTCAACACGGTCGCCCGGTTGGCCAATCCGGGAGTAAGATCACGGGCGATCTGCACAGATTTCCTGCTCCATTCCTATTGCTGACTGGCCAGACGTTGTAACTCGGCCAGCCGATTCAATGCTTCTAGCGGTGTCAGCTCTTCAATACGGAGCCGTCGTAAATACTCTACCACCGGATGCGGCATCAGATCAAAGAACGACAATTGCATCCTTCCTGACAGCTCACGATCAGGCGACGCGACGATTGCTGGTGATGCGGGCGCTGCCGGTGCTGATGGTGATCCAACCCGACCTTCGAGTTCGGCCAGCAAGGCACTGGCCCGTCGGATCACTTCTACCGGAATACCGGCCAGCTCAGCGACGTGAATTCCATACGAGCGATCGGCGCCACCAGGGCGCAACTCGTGCAAAAATACTACTCGACCATCGCGCTCAACTGCCGCCATATGATAATTCCGCACTCGTGGGAGCTGCTGTTCTAATGCAGTCAATTCGTGATAGTGGGTGGCAAATAACGTGCGACAACCCAGTTGCGGATGGTCGTGAATATACTCGACCACCGCACGCGCAATGGCCATCCCATCATACGTACTGGTACCACGTCCCACCTCATCAAGAATGATCAACGAGCGCGGTGTACTCTGTCGGAGCAGGGCTGCGGTTTCGGTCATTTCAACCATAAAGGTACTTTGACCGGTCGCAATATCGTCTTGAGCACCAATCCGGGTGAAGATGCGATCAACCAACCCAATTTCAGCCTCATCAGCCGGAACAAACGAACCAATTTGGGCCATCAGCGTAATCAACGCCACCTGACGCAAAAAGGTACTCTTACCGGCCATGTTTGGCCCGGTGATAATCAAAATCTGAGTACGGTCACCGTCCAGTTCGACATCATTCCCAACAAACGGTTCGCTCAGAGTACGCTCCACCACCGGATGGCGTCCCTGCTTGATGCGAAGCACGCGGTCGTTGCGCAACATCGGCTGCACATACCGGCCACGCACGGCAGCCTCGGCCAGTGCGGCCAGGGCATCGATCCGGGCCACTGCGCTAATGACAGTACGCAACCGATCAAGGTGCTGTTGCAATAATTCACAGAGATGCTGAAAAATATCACGCTCAAGATCGATCAGCTTCAAGCGAGCATCGCTCAGCAAACTCTCGTAGAATTTCAGCTCTTCAGTTACATACCGCTCAGCGTTTACCAGGGTCTGCTTCCGTTCGTAATGGGGTGGAATAAGTTTCGGATCCACTGCCCGTGAAATCTCGATGTAATACCCAAAGACCTGATTGTAACCAACCTTGAGCGAACGAATACCGGTACGCTCGCGTTCCTTGCTCTCAAGTCGATCAATAAATTCTTGTGCGTGACGACTGGCCTTGATCAAGTCAGCGAGCCGCTGATCGAAACTGGGGCGAATCACCCGTCGCGGTCGTTCACCACCCTCTTCAGCAGCCCGCAGATAATTTGATGCACCCAACAACGCCGGTGGATCGTCGTCGAGGGCCTGTTCTAGCAAATCGAGCACATCAGTACACTCATCAAACGTCAATGCCGATTCACCGGTCATCTCAGCAGCCAGGAGATCGGGTAACAGTGGTTCAACCGCTTGCCGCACTGCCGATAACTTCCGCAGCGCAGCCCGCAACAGCACCATATCACGCGGTGTCGCCACCGCAATTCCCTGCGCAATACGATTAACCGCCCGCTCGACATCCGGCAATTCGGCCAACGCTGCCCGCACCTCAAGCCGTGCCATCGTTTCAGCAACCAGCCGGGCTACCGCCCGTTGCCGCACCTGAAGCGGTTCGAGGACGATCAATGGCTGAGTAATCCAACGACGCAACAAACGCGCCCCCATCGCCGTGCAGGTACGATCAAGCACTGCAATCAGCGACGCTTTTGCTCCCTGTCGCCCACTACTCTCCAACAACTCTAGATTCCGGCGCGTCTGTGGATCGAGCAACATATACGCGCCGGTATGATACACGCGCAAATGACGCAACTGACTCACCCGCTGGCGTTGCGTCACCTGGGCATACTGTAAGAGGGCACCGGCCGCACGCGCAGCGAGAGGACGGGTATCAAGGCCACACACCACCAGCGACGCGACACCCAAATGTTCACACAACGCCTCTGCTGCGGTCGTCAGCTCCCAACGCCATACCGGCCATTCGGTCACATGGCCTTGCGTCCAACTGGCTGTGCTTACACCTTCAAGGCGACGGGCTACCCGTTCGTGAGGCAACAACGCTTCGCGCTCATCTTTTGTGAGCGGCGCCAAATCCTGACTGAGTCGGGCCTGTACCGGTGATAGACCGGAGAGACGCAACGCATCATCGTCAGGAACTAACACTTCGGCAGGGTTCAGACGGGCCAACTCGGCCTGCAATTGAATCTGTGCACGCGCATCAGCAAACTCAGCAGCGGCAAACTCACCGGTAGACAGATCGGCATACGCTAGACCAACCTTCCCTTGCTCAACAATCACCGCAGCAAGATAGTTATTATTGCGGTCAGGCAACAGTGCCGGATCAATCACCGTTCCCGGCGTAATCACCCGCACGATCTCCCGTTGCACCATCTTACCGCTGCTCTCAACTGGGGTCAGACCAGCCGCATACACCGAACGAGGCCGGGTATCGTTGCGCATCGCCTCTGTCTCACTCAACTGCTCGGCAATGGCAACGCGATACCCACGTGCAATCAGCTCGCTCACATAGCGATCTACCGCGTGGTACGGCATACCGGCCATTGGTGCATACAGTTTCTGCTGTTCCTTCGGCAAGCGCTTATCAACCGCATATTCTTTACGGGTTAGTGTTATGTCGAGTAATTCAGCAACTAACTTAGCATCATCATCAAAGGTCTCGTAAAAATCACCAAACCGAAAGAGGAGGATCGCGTCAGCGGCCTCTTCTTTGAGTTTGCGATATTGGCGATACCATGCGTGCAATTCAACAGCGGCCATAGGAACTTTACTGCCTGATCACCTACCTAGTAGCGAAGCCACGGATCTGAACAGATTGCGCTTGCGTTATGATAGCACATTCTGACTGGTGAGCGGGTAATGTCTTTCAACCTGACTCTACCCACTATTATGCGCAACATTCTGACAACCGTACCAACAGAATGGCACACCGTGGTATACTAAACCAGAAACCTCATCAGGCAGTACAGGACAAAGCCCGTGGCAACGATTGGTATATCAGCAGCATTAGAACAATTTCATCCAAACGAACTTCTCGAACATTGTCGGTTAGCCGAGCAATACGGTTTTCGCGGTGTGATGGCTGCCGATCATTTCCAACCATGGGTACCAGCCCAGGGACACAATGCGTTTGTGTATAGCTGGATGGGCGCACTCGGTGTAGTCACCAATCATCGCTTTGGGCCAGGTGTGACTTGCCCGTCTTTTCGTACCCACCCGGCAGTTATTGCTCAGGCCGCAGCAACGTTAGGGGCTATGTTTCCTGGTCGCTTTTGGTTGGGATTGGGCAGTGGGGAATTACTGAACGAGAACGTAGTGGCTGGGGAATGGCCAGAACCACTGACTCGTTTTGAGATGTTGCAAGAGGCAACCGAGATCATTCAGAAGCTCCTCAGCGGTAAAGAGACGCGGTATCGGGGTCGGTATTTCCGTATGAATAAAGTTCGCTTATGGACACTCCCTGAGCAGCCGATACCGATCTATATTGCTGCTACCGGACCACAGACTTTGCGTTGGGCCGGACGCACCTGTGATGGTCTGATAACGCCGGGAGCCGCACCGGATAAGCTGCGTCGCATTCTAGCCGACTTCGCTGCCGGCGCCCGAGAAGCTGGCAAAGATCCTGATCAGATGCCAAAATTGTTACAATTGCATGTTTCATGGGCGCCAACCGATGAAGAGGCCCTGCACAACGCACTTACACAATGGCCTAACGGTGGCATGAATTTTCCCAAACAGGACATCCGCTCGCCAGAAGATTTTGCAGCCATGGCAAAGCTCGTGCGACCGGAAGATTTTCGAGGTCGTGTTTTGATCTCCGCAGACCTCGAGCAACACCGTGCCCATCTCCAGCAATTCATCGATCTCGGCTTCGACGAGATTTATGTGCATAATGTTGGTCGCAATCAAGTTGAATGGATTAAAGCCTACGGAGAAGTCGTCTTACCCAAGCTACGCCCATGTTCAACCGTATCCTGATTGCTAACCGCGGCGAGATTGCCGTGCGTATTATCCGTGCATGCCGCGAATTAGGCATCAGCCCAGCGGTTGTGTATTCTGCCGCTGACGCTGGAGCACTGCATGTACGTATGGCTGATGCAGCTATCGAGATCGGGCCACCGCCGGCAACGCAGAGTTATCTACGCGCCGAAGCAATTGTTGAGGCAGCACTCAAACTGAATGCGCAGGCGATCCATCCCGGCTATGGGTTCCTCAGTGAGAGTGTAAAACTGGCTGAGCGGTGTGCAGCAGCAGGATTGACCTTCATCGGGCCGCCACCGGCGGCAATTGCTGCGATGGGAGGGAAGGCTAAAGCCCGTGCCCTGGCCCAGGCTGCCGGTGTGCCGGTTGTGCCGGGCTACGACGGCGATGACCAGAGCGACGAACGGCTGATTGCTGAAGCCCGACGAATTGGACCACCATTGCTGATTAAGGCCAGCGCTGGTGGTGGTGGGAAGGGAATGCGTGCGGTTGGTGATCTGGCCGATGTCCCTGCGGCCATCGAAGGTGCCCGCCGAGAAGCGCGATCGGCCTTTGGCGATGACCGCTTGATTATCGAGCGGCTGATACTGCGCCCACGTCACGTCGAGATACAGGTACTGGCCGATACGCATGGCAATGTTGTCCATCTTGGCGAACGTGATTGCTCGATTCAGCGCCGCCATCAAAAAGTAGTTGAGGAAGCACCATCCCCTGCCTTAACGCCAGCGTTACGTCAGGCAATGGGCAATGCCGCAGTCGCAGTTGCACGTGCTGCTGGTTATGTGAATGCCGGTACCGTTGAATTTATTCTCACGCCTGAGGGTGAATTCTACTTCCTGGAAATGAATACCCGTCTGCAAGTCGAACATCCTGTCACCGAACTGGTGTGCGGATATGATCTGGTTCACTTGCAGATTGCTATTGCCGCTGGTGAGCCACTTCCTTTCCGACAAGAAGATATTGACGTGCGCGGTCACGCGATAGAAGTTCGTCTCTATGCCGAAGACCCCCGTACCTACCTGCCATCAATCGGAAAGGTAGCGCTGTTTGTGCCGCCACAAGGGCCAGGTGTACGGGTTGATGCCGGTCTAGTAAGTGGTGATGAGGTGACCGTCCATTACGACCCACTCTTGGCGAAGATTATCGTATCCGGCACTAACCGGCAACAGGCAGTAGCCCGGCTACGTCGGGCGCTGCGCGAAATGGCAGTTCTTGGTCCAACAACCAACCTACCACTGCTACAGGCCATTGCTGAACATCCGGCCTTCGCCGCCGGTCATACCCACACTGGCTTCCTCAGCGAGCACGAAGGTCTGGTGCCGCCACCCGGCCCACCACCATGTGCCGTTCTGGTTGCCGCAGCCGTGCTCAGCGTTACCGACACCCCACCAGCCCGTGATCCCTTTGCAGCCGTCTGGCGGTTAGGCGGCGATACTATTCCACTCACGTTTGTCGCGCATGGTGATCACTACCTGCGTGTGATACCATCTACCGACGGCTGGCAGATAAGCGGTGATTCCTGGATCGTTCAGACATCGCTGGTGCGGCGCGGAAACCACGAACTGGCGTTAGCGATCGACGGTCAACGCCAGCAATTCTTCTTTGCCCGCGTTGAAGATGGTTGGCTCATTGCGTGGCGAGGCGAATCGTATCACCTGACACGTCCGGCTCCACTTACGGCCGATAGCGTTCTGCGGAGCAACGATCAGGATGCGGCTAGCTTTAACGCGCCAATGCCGGGCACGATTGTGCGTATTCACGTCGCGGTTGGAGAACGTGTCCGTGAAGGCCAACCACTATTGGTATTGGAAGCGATGAAAATGGAACACACTGTTGTTGCTCCATACGCCGGTATTGTGCGTCGTCTACCCTATCAGGTTGGCGCAAGTGTCGCTGCCGGCGCGCATCTGGTTGATCTTGAACCGGTATCGGAATAACGGAATTGACAAACGACTAACAAATCTATGGCATCGCAACCACCCGCTAAACCACCGGCAACACCTGCCCAACAACAACCACAGAAACCGCCAAAACGTCGGCGTAGTGGTTGTACCATCTGGATATTTGTCCTGGTATTCCTTATCCTGAGCATCATCGGGGTGGGATTGTTTAGACCGGCAACACTGGCTATTGCGCAAGAGTTTGTGGTTGGTATCACACGCGGTGGCATTCTTAAAACTGAGGAAGAAACCAAAGTCGATTCGTGTATTCCTGATGAAAAAACGAATGCACTTGTCTCAATTACCCGCACGCGACGAGTGACAACATACAATAATGGGTCTGTCCTCGAAATCACGTTTAGCGATCCGCCAATACCAGCCGATTGTAGACAATAATGTGTTTGCACGTTATGTTGTATCATCCTTTCATCCTCTACAATAGCGAGGATAAAGAGCAATGAGGAGCGGTATCCGGTGCGTGAGACGTTCTTAGAGCCTATCCGGAATACCCTGTCGCAGAATCAATTGGGGCGCAGCGGCGCTGCGCCCGTACATCTATCAGGTTTCATCCGCTGTGCTGTGAGACAATTATTCTGATAGGCTCTTATTCGCTTAGAAAACGTATAAAACAGGTCAGGCGTGTCAAAGCTGTTCCACGGGGACTGTTTGGGTAAAATGCGCCTCGTTTGCCCATGATACATTCTGAGTAGATTTGTAAGACACTCATAAGACGATGCACTCGTTGAACGAGTGACAATCATTGCCGACACTCCCTTCGATAGCGCCGGAAACTGAAACCATTTACTCGGTGACAGGGAAGGATCGCAGCCTATGCTGCTACAAATACGCTGCACACCCGAACCGATTGTCTTACCGGTCCTAAAGCAACCGCAGATCGCCTACCTGCACCTCACTGTTGCTGCAACCGGTTATGGTGGATTGCCACTTCATCTCGCGATTGTAGCCGATGCTAGCCGTTCAATGCGCATACCAATCGTTAATGAACAGCAATTTCGTGATCTTGTGCGGCAGAGCGGTGCTCACGAAGTACTGGTTGACGGTGTACCGGTCTGGCAATTGAGTAACCCGCTCTCGGTCGAACAGCGAACTCTCTACCCAAGCCCGATCACATACACGACGCATGCACTTCATAGCCTGATTGAACGACTTGACCATAACGACCGGCTTGCTCTGATTGCCTGCGCCAGTGATGCGATTGTCCTTGCTCCGAGTATCCCTGCCACCCGCCGAACCGAGTTAGTTGCTGCACTCATGCGCTTACCGGCACTCCGTCTTGGTGAAACTACCAATCTCGCGCAGGGTTTACAACTCGCACTGGCACAGTTTGTTACGACGGATGAAGACATTATCCGTCGCATTATCCTACTCACCGATGGCTTCACCAGTGATACAACCCTGTGCATCTCACTGGCACGCGAAGCAGCCGCTCGCGGCATAACGCTCAGTACGATTGGTCTCGGTGGTGCGTTTGAAGAACATCTCCTGATACAACTGGCCGATCTTAGCGGGGGGCGAGCCAGTTTTGTGCATGAAGCCTCTGAAATCCCGGCAATTATCGCGACCGAACTCGACAGCCTCCGCCAGATTACCGCTCAGGCGATAACCGTCCAACTCACGCTACCCCAAACTGTCGCACTACGGTGGATCACACGACTCACACCAGACCTCACAACCTTAACCCCAGTCAGTACCGAACACGGTCGGAAATTGACGGTCTATCTCGGTGATCTGCAACGAGGGGAAGCTACCCAACTGTTGTGCGCATTCCTGGTTGCACCCGGCACAGCCGATCGACAACGACGCCTAGCCCGACTCCGAATTATGAGCGGTCAGTCAACCATCGATCACGATGTGATCGCTTACTACCGTCCCGACGCTGTCAACCCACCACCGACACTCCTGCCGATCATTAACCGTGCTTCCATTGCCATCCTCCGCCAACGAGCCGAACAAGCCCGACAGCAGGGCGATTACAAGACCGCAGCTCATCTATTGCGTCAACTTGCGACGCGACTACACGAATTGGCCGAACCCAAACTGGCAGCGCTGGCCATAGCAGAGGCTAACAACCTGATGCAACAGCAACAGCCTGGTATCACTGCCAAGGAGCTAACCTACGCTACACGGCGGTTAGGTCAGACCACTTCGTAGTATTGACTTCACTGAAAAAAGGTGATCTTCTCACCACAGAGACCACGGAGATCACAGAGACTAAAGATAATTTTATCTTTCATTGAGGGTTGTGAATTTTTTCTTACATGCACCCAATGGCCAAAAATTATCCTTTTATTCATAAATCTTAGACGCTCTGCGTGCTCTGTGTGCTCCGTGGTGAGTTTTTGCAATGGACTCAGTATTGTAAGGCTATTTAACATTTGCACCCTACCCGGTATGGAATAAAGGGGAGAGAAGTGAGAGATGAATAGGCTCTCAACCTACCCACAACGTGTGCGGAGACGCTCAGCATCCTGTTCCAATGGTAGTCTAAAACTAACCCCCGTAGTCTTGTCGATCACGCCTGGCATAGCAGCATGAGGAACAGGTTCGATCCCTGCCCCGCGCAAGTGCGAGGACAATGGCTTCCGATACGCATCTAAATCTAGGTGACTTGGTGAGTGGTTAAGCACCACTGAAGGAAGTATCGGGTACAACGCGGGCCAGAGGCCCGCGCATCCAGATGGCCGCGTGGATCAGGAGTCATCGTCGGTGAGGGCTTGATATTCAGCGGTATAGCGCCGTTGTTGAACCGTTCGGTCACCGTATGTAACGCAAAGCTGAGTACTCCAAAAAGCGCCAGCCTATCACCATTCCCCTAGCAGCGGAAGCGGTTGATGGTATAATGCGGAAACAACGTTCGTGAGATACGCTCTAGGAGTACGCTCGTGGCAAAACAATGGAATAGTCCACCATCAATGCAGATTGACGTAAGCAAAACGTACCGGGTAACGATGGAAACCACCCGCGATACGATTGAACTTGATCTCTACCCCCAGCACGCCCCATTGACCGTTAACAACTTCGTCTTTCTGGTACGAGAAGGCTTCTACGACGGCCTGACCTTCCACCGCGTCATCAAAGACTTCGTGATTCAAGGTGGCGACCCAACCGGACGCGGAAGCGGCGGCCCTGGCTATCGTTTTCGTGATGAAGTTATCGGTAATCCACTCACGCACGAAGCTGGTGTTATCTCGATGGCAAATGCTGGCCCAAACACTAATGGCAGCCAGTTTTTCATCACCCATACTCCGCAGCCACATCTAAATGGACGCCATACCGTGTTTGGTCGGGTAGTAAATGGTATGGATGTCGTGTATGCGATTCAGCAGGGTGACAGGATGACCAAAGTTACCGTGCAGGAACTGTAACCAACCAGCGATGCGTTCTCAGAGCGCGTCTGAACGCTGTTTCCGAGGAACGCGGGCCGGCGGCCCGCGTTTGAACGTGAGCACGTAAGACCTATCGGTTGGCGCATCAGTGTACCATCACCCCTGTAGAGTGGGTGACACATGCCTCACCAATGCACCAGCGGGCATTGGCAGCGGGCCGACCACGGCAGACGGGTTGGTATCTATACCATCTCTAATCCCTCCTCTCTCCGCTTACGTCCATCGCACCAGGATGAAAACGTTGAAAAGCTCTACACGACGAACCACAGAAATCTTTGCCGGAAGCTGTAAGTTATTCTATCTGTTCATCAGTGAGTCGTCCTCACCATTACAGCTTGAAATATCCTCCAAACTGCTTACAATAGGAGCTGGTATGACCGACAGTGGTAAGGAGCGGATCTATGCGATGGCCATGGCAACGGAAGGACAAAGAACCATCGGCTGTAGAGCAAGTATCAGACAAAACTGCCCCACAGCAACCATCCCGCCGACGTTGGATATTGCTTGCACTGGCGGCCATTGCACTGGCGGCCATTGCACTTGGCTTCGCACTCTTTCCTATCTTTCGGCCTACCGATCCGCGTTTCGTGATTGTGATTACCCCATTCACCGACCAGGACGGTCGTACCGGTAGTCAGATTGCCAGTGCGCTTACCCGACAACTACAGGCCCAAGGGGGCAATCTGATCCACGTCATCATGACCGACACTCGACCGGCCAACAGTACTGAAGCGCTCGCGCTCGTGCAACGATTAAACGCCGACCTCCTTGTGAGCGGTTCGGTCATTGCCGGTGGACGGCTCGACAGCCTAAGTTTGCGCCCCGAGATTATCTACACCCCTCACAACATTGATGTGAGCCAGAGCTGGTACGGTTTTACGATGCGCTTTGCGCTGCCAAACCAGTTTGTCATCAGTACCGACCCGATCAATGGTCAGACCACATTAGTACCGTATCTGCTGGCGTTAGCCGCCTATCACCATGGCGAAGCAGACCTGGCAGTCGATCAACTCCAACGCCTGGTCGAGAACACGCCCCAGATGAATCCACTTTTGTTGCATATCCTGCGGGGTAATCTCTTGTGGGCGAGGGGGTGGTACAGCGGGGCTGCAACTGAATATCAGGCAGCCCTCAGTCTTGCCAACAGTGACCGCGCCCTCTTGACCAATAATCTTGGCGCGATCCTGTGGGATGCCCGCAGTGCCGATGCACTGCGCTACTTTGCCGAAGCTATCGACCTCCTCGATGGCCGTGACCTTGGTCAATTGCGGGTCAACCTTGCGTTGTGGGCATTACGTGAACAGCGTACCCGCGATGCAGTGTCTGATCTCGAACAAGCACGTAACCTGTTACCAACTAACCCGGAACTTGAGTTGCTGCTCGCCACTGCCTATCGCGAAAGTGGGCGGATCACCGACGCGCAGGCCGCGCTGGCACGATTTGAGTCAGCAAAGACAGCGACTGGCAGACGGGTCCCATACACCTTCCTGGCAGCGTATGAATCACGCCTGACTGCCGTATTTTTTGAAGAACGCGCTTTAACCAATCTCGAAACACACCTACCATTGACCGGTCCACTCTACTGGGCACTCGAAGCGGCAAATCCGCTCCCCTCGGCAAACGATCTGCGCCAAGTGCGCGATCAACTGCGTATCGCAACCGAACACAGCACACGATCTATCAACTTGTGGCGCCAACGAGCTACCGGCGACGCTGCAATCGTTCCCGGCAGCGGTCTGATGGCAACCGGTCAGGCCGAACGGAGCGAAGAGGTTTTGCGACGCCAGAAGCTGATATTAGCGCTGCTTGAAGCGGTTGTGCAGACGGTCGAGGGACGTAACAAACCAAGTCCTCTCGATCAAATGATTGCTGCACTCTTTGGTACGGGGGGAAAGACCAACTCGAGTATTACGACCTTACAACAATTGCGCGAACAGCAACCTGATGATGTCCTAACGCTACTGGCACTCGGTTTTGCGTTCCGCATCAACGAGCAGTACGACGAAGCCATCCAGAGTTACCAGCAAGTTATTGACCTTGCTCCGCAACTACCCGACGGCTACGCCGGTATCGGTACGGTTACTCTCGCTCGTGACGATCAGGGTGGTGCAAAAGAGTGGTTCCGTCAAGCACTCGAACGGAACAATCAGTTCTTTCCGGCCCATTTAATGCTAGCACGTATTGCCGAACGTGAGCGTGATTGGTCAACGGCTATTCAGCACTGGCGTGCACTGGTAGCATGGCAACCTACACCATACACTGTCGTAAATCTGGCCCGTGCGCTCCGGCTGAGTGGCGCCGGTGGATTTGCCGAAGCAGAACGGCTCCTGGTTCCGCTGGCAGTGGAACACACCGAGGCAACCATCGAACTGGCTCGGCTTTACAACGATGCTGGCTACGCCAAAGAAGCCGCTGAAGTCTACCGTGATGCTCTCACGCTTGATCCCCGTTCGACAGTTGCCGCCTTTGAGTTAGGCGAAACCTATATTCGCCTGGGCGACATTCAGGCTGCTGAACGTATGCTGCGTGATGCTCTGGCCTTTGATGAGCGCAACCTGGATGCGCGTCTGCGGCTAGCCGAATTGTACGAGGGACCTCTTAATCAACCACAGCGGGCACTCGAGCAATATCGGATTGCCCTCGGACAGGGAATAAACGATCTTGACCGATTACTCATCATCGGCCAGGCTGCCATCGGGGGGAATGCAGCACCAGTTGCCATCCAGGCTCTGGAACGTGCACTGGCGCTCGATCCCAATTCGGCAACAGCCCACCAGCTTTTAGCCCGCGCTTATCTGGTTGGGAATAGGCTTGAAGCCGCAACGCAAACCGCGCAGCGCATGTTGAATCTGGTCGCTAACCGCACCGATCCCGAAGCGATCACCGCCCAGGTAAATGCACTCCTGACTTTAGCCGAGGTTGCACGCCGTCGCAACGACCTGACCGCCGCTGAGCAATCGTATCAGCAGGCTATCGCCACTGATCCACAATCCATCGCCGCGCATATTGGGCTGGGCGAAATTGCAAGCGCCAGAGGAAATTGGGGCGTTGCCCGCGCCTACTTTGAAACAGCCGTGGCGCTACCGGGCGGCAGCGACGATGCCGCAGCCCAATTCTGGCTTGGTGAAGCACTCTTGCGCAACAGCGATTTTTCTCGAGCATTGGCCGCGTATCAACGCGCCCTGCAACTGCAACCCCAATACCCGGAAGCGCTGTTGGGATTAGCCCAAACCCAGTATGCCCTTGGTCGTGCTGACGATGCCCTGCAAACGGTAGAGCAGGCTATCCGGCAAAGAAGTAACTACGCTGAAGCTCATCTCTTCAGGGGCAAATTACTGCAAGAGGCCGGACGTTTCGCCGAAGCACGCGCCGCCTTCGATGCCGCCATCGGCGCCAATGATCGCATCGCCGAGAGCTTCTACCGACGGGCGCTTCTCGCCATTCGTGATGGAGAACTCGATCAGGCGATTCGTGACCTCAATCGGGCTATCGCGCTGCAGAACAACTTTCCCGAAGCTCACTACTGGCTAGGGCGAGCCTATTATGCGCAAGGGCGTACCGAAAGTGCGTTGCAAGCCATCCAACAAGCGATTACCCTCAACCCCGACTACAGTGAAGCAATTTTCTACAGTGGATTGATCGCAGAAGATCAGGCTGACTTTACTGCGGCCCGTAACGCCTACCAGACACTGATTAGCCGTGAACCCACCAGTGAATGGGGACAACGTGCTCTTGCCCAAATCGAACGCTTGCCATGAGTACGCTCCGTCAGTATCGTCTCGCCCTCCAAATCTTTCAATCGAACCGACTGCGGCGCGATTACCGTGATCTGGCCGAAGTGCCGGCATACGAACCGTTAGGCGAATTTTTCTTCAACGATATCTATGGCCTGCGTGATTTTAGCCAACGCGACCAGGAAGGGCGCCGCTTGCAACACTTTATCGGTTTGCTACCAGGTGTCCATCTACGCGATCTGGAAGAAGTGTGTTAGAATTACTCGACCTCACGCATCAACTCGATGAGGACCTGGCCCGACGTATGTGGCAGGCGAATGTAGGAACCGATTTCGACGAAATTACCTATGAACACTTCTACCGGATTGCCGACAAGTACGACGAGCGTTTACGGCAACTCACGTTGGTAAGGACGACGTTATACAACGTTTTTCGTCTTTCACGCTCGCATATCCTAGGGCTGGCGCTCCGTCGTTCGCATGTTGTCGCACGCCTGGTCGGCATTGGGCAGATACACTCGTTTCTGCAACGTGGTTACGAAGCGCTGCAAAACGTGAGCGCCATTGAACATTTTGCCGAGACAATCTACCGGCGAGAGCTGGATCGACTCAATCGGATTTACCAACGATGACCACCTTGACCGCATTATTACCGGTTATGATCTACATCCCGGCCCGCACCTTTCGCATGGGGACACCGATCCAGGAATTGAACGACCTTGCCCGTCGCTATGGTGGCACCCGCGAAAGCTACCGCGAAGAGACGCCGCAGCACGAACTATCGCTACCAGCATTTGCCATCGCCCAAACACCGGTCAGCAATGCGCTCTACGCACAGGCGGTTGCGGCTGGCGCTGTGCCACCGCCACCACTCTGGCACGGCCCAACTCCACCGCCCGAATTACTGGCACTGCCGGTCACCGATGTCAACTGGTATGAAGCGCAAGCCTTCTGCACCTGGCTGAATCAACAACCAGATTGCTCTGTTCACCTGATCGATCCGAGCGGCCAACCAGTTACACCACCGTCCACCCTTCGTTTCCGCCTGCCGACTGAGGCTGAATGGGAGCACGCAGCGCGTGGCAGTGATGGCCGTCGCTTCCCATGGGGCGAAACGTTTCATCCCGACTACGCCAATACACGCGAGAGTGGTAGGTTTGCTCCTAACCCTCCAGGCACCTATCCTGACGGGCGCAGTCCCTACGGGGTCGAGGACATGGCTGGTAATGTTTGGGAATGGACTTCCTCGCTTGATCGGCCATACCCGTATCGGCCAAACGATGGCCGCGAAGATCCAACTGCTCAAGGACGACGTATTTTGCGCGGTGGATGTTACGCCAATCCACAAGGGTATGCACGCTGTGCCTGTCGTTTCCGCCTCCAACCCACGATGCGTAATCAGTTTCTAGGCATACGGCTCGCTCTGAAACTGGAATAGCGTAAGGAGTTAGACGCAAATGAACCAAATGAAGACGCGAAAGTTAGGGCGAAATGATCCTTGCCACTGCGGTAGTGGCCGCAAATACAAAGATTGCCATTTACGGATTGAAGAAGAGTGGCGCAGTCAGCAATTACGACTGCGGAATGCGCAAGATCAACTCTTACAACGCATCCTGGCGATGGCGTCCACTGCTGACGCTACTGACCTGCAAATTGCCTTTGATCGTTACTGGCAACAACGTTACCAGTTTGCGCAACTGGCCGAACTAAACCAGCGTGAAAGCTACGGCGCCGACCGGTTTATGGTGTGGTTTGCATTTGATTACCGACAACCTGACGGGAAAACCCTTGTCGAACGTCTGGCAGCTCAGACAGCAGAGAGCGATCTTTCCCCACTTGAACGTCAACTCTTACCGACCTGGGTTGATGTCAGATTACGACCTTATCGCGTCGAGAAACTTCATCCGAATGCCGGCGCCAGTCTGCGCGACTTACTACATGATGAAGCCGTGCCATTGGCCGACAGCCATGCCTCACTGCGACTGGAACTCAATGAGGTCATTGTCGGTCATCTGGTACCGGTCGATACACCACTCGGCCAAACAACACCGAATTACTACCTTGCCGGCCCTGCCGCTCATCTCACGCCCGATACCGCCGAGCCGATTCAGACATTCGCAAACCTTCATCTGGAGGCGTTACGACGTGAACGACCAGAGGCCGGCTGGCTAGACCTGTTACGCGAGCGTTCAGAAATATTCAGTCATTTCGTCCTAATGTTGCCAACAGATAAACCCGACCCTGATCGCATTCAGCGTTTTATTGAAGAGACCCGTCAGCGCCTGCTCGGAGCCTGACCGTTAGCGTTCACCAGACCAGATTTCGGCCAGCGGCAGCGTAAAATGAAATGCGCTGCCCTGACCAGGCGAACTTTCGACCCAGATCATTCCTTGATGCGCCTCAACTGCCAGCCGGCAGAAGAATAAGCCCAACCCACTACCTTCACTACGTTTACGCCCAGCCTGACTGAAGCGGGTAAAGATAAAATCCTGATCTTCAGGAGGAATACCTGGCCCCTGATCGCGTACAACAATATGGGCAACCCGATCACCTGGAATCAGAACCGCTAACTCATCAGACAAGGTAACAAGCTGTGGTTCTCGCTGATCCGGTTTTACCTGAACTTCAAGCGAAATCAGATCGCCTTGAGCACTGAATTTGAGCGCATTATCGAGCAAATTTTGGAACACACGGGCGATAATATCAGAATCGGCAAACAACCAGCGCACCTGTGGATCAATCCGATGAACGATCTGGACTTGCTTCTCTTGGGCCTGGATCGATAATCGCTCAGTCATCTGCTCAATTATACTGGCAACCGGCAACGGGCCCGGCTTAAGTGGCATTTGACCACTTTCCAGCCGACCAATATCGAGCATCATTCCAACCTGGTTGATGAGCCGATTCGTGCTGTTCTGACCAATCAAAATTGCCTTTTTCTGGCGTTCAGTGAGGAGATCGCCTAACTCCTGTTCTATTCGCTCAAAGGAAAGTTTGATAACAGTTAGCGGATTCTTAAAATCGTGTACCAGGGTATGGGTCAAGTCTTCGCGCAACTGCTCAACCTTTTTTGCCTCAGTTACATCACGAATCGTTAACAAAAAGGCAGGAATACGACCAGAAACGAGATCACCAGCCGATGTTACCTTCCAGGCAAAAACCCTATCATTTCCCCGCAATTCACCTTGCGTGCCAGCATTAGAAAGTGAGCGGCACAGCGAAGCAACCGTATCGGCTTCCAGACGACATTGCTCTGCCCATTGCGTGATCAACTGCTCGATATGGAGCGTGCTAACCTGAAACAATGGCGGTGACCATGCATTCGTCTGCGCAAGACGATAGAAGGTCTCATTCGTTACGACGATTGTTCCATCAGCACTGTAGAGAATAAGCCCGTCTTCAATCGCCGCCATAACCCGTGACAGATTATCGCGTGCGCGCCGTACCACTTCAAGTAAGCGCATACTCTCGATAGCGATAGCCGTCTGAGTTACGTAAAGCATCAACATCTCGATATCGGTAGAATCGAGAGCGTGCTCTCCGCCGATCACGATCACACCAATTGGCTGTTGGGTACCACGGAGCGGCAGCGCAACGGTCGTCGCTGAACGAAAGACCGGACGCCGCTGCGTCAGCGCCCGACGGGCCAGGGCTAAAACCGCATCTTGCGAAAGAATAGTCACGCCAACAGACTGATCAAACCGCAACGTATCTTGAACAGGATCAAACAACACAACCTGCGCCCAATTGCCATCGACCATCTCAAGCATGCCGCGCATTGTCATCGCCAACACCTGCGGCTCAGGCAACGATTGCGAATTGATCACCATACCCAGGCCATTCAACGCTGTCAGACACTCCAAACTACGTTGCTGACGGTGTCGCAAGAGCGCAATCTCAATCGCCGAACCGGCAATACCGGCATAAACAATCAGCGCCCGGATGTCATCAGATGACGGACGTTGACCATTGAGCGGTTGATCGAGTAGCAACACCGCCTGAACCCACTGGTCAGGCGCTCGCAGAAGCACGACGAGCAGATCATCGGCATTCCACCGAGTCGTACCAAAATCCATAAGTTGTTCTGGTGCCGGTGCTGGTACATCAAACAAAGCAGCAAAACTGGCACTGCGCCGGTTGAGGAGAAAACAGTTCTCGCCAAGCGACCACTCGTGAGCCAACATATCAAGTCGGTTAGCAGCTAAACGCAAACCGAGGGGAAATTCACTAGCGAGACGATCCGTGGCGACAACACACTCCAATGCCGGATGCAGACTACTTTTTTCACGTCGATTTACAAACAGGGCTGCCGCCTGGAACCGTATCCGCTCACAGATCGCGTTGATAATCAGCAGAAAAAGCTGATCAGGTGTTCGTTCGATCAACAGGTCACGACTAAGGGCTAACACCGATTGCAGGTCAGCGTTGCGTCGATCAAGATCACGGGCATGTTGGATGATCCCTGTTTCTACCTGCGTAAGCCGCTGGGCATGGTCAATGACCAGGCTCATACTTGCCATAATCGCATTGATGCGATCAATATCAGCATCGATAAACGGTGCTGTTTCTTGGCGATTGATATATTGAAGGCAGGCGCGCACACCAGCCGGTGAGGTAAACGGCATACTGATCAGATTGTGGCACGCTAGACCGGTTATCTGATCCAGCCGGTAACTGCGTCGTGGATCGCCGACCGCATTGTTGACAATAACAGGCTTACCCAGCGCCAGCGACTGACCGAGAATGCCATGAGTCATCGGCAGACGCATGCCAACCAATTGCTGCATATGTTGACCGGCCACATAACGAAGAACCAACTCGCTCTGCTGTTCATCAACGATAAACAGACTACCTACTTGCACATCCAGCAACTGACAACTGCGCTCCAACATCACTTGTAGTGCCCGATCAGGATCAAAAATCTGCATACCGGCAGCAATCAACTCTTGCCACATCCGCTGTTGACGGCTCGTACGCTCTGCTTCCCGATGCAAGAGGATCGGTCGCAATAACTGACTGATCAGGTACAGACCTTCATTAACGATCTGCTGTTGCAGTTCGCCGACGGTTGATCGGGTCATTGTGTATGCGTAGGTTATACCAACCGTTTCACTATCAAAACGAATGGGAACCCCTGACCAATACTCCGGAGCAGAGTCCTGCCAGATGGCATGTGGGCGAACCTGATAATGGGCACAGTCGTGCAGGTATCTAGTTGAGCTGATCGGCATACTCAGCTTCATCACGACGCTACTAAGATCGGTCTCAGCCGTCCAGAATCGCCGACCGGATAAACTACAGCCTCCTTCTTGCGGATCATAGTGGGCTATCTGTTCAATCCAGACACTACGTTGAAATGGGATGGCCACCCCAATATGCAACGGCCATCCCACGATTTGACCTATCAATTGCCCAAACTGACGGCAGATCAGGTCAGGATCATGACAATCCCGCAAAGTATCAAACTCAATCTGGAGGCGCTGTCGCCAACCTTGCCGATCAATCCGCTGCCGCACCCGATCATAAGCGGCAATTATCAGGCGCTCAATAACCTTCAGGATCGCTAACTCGTCGGTCGTCAACGAACCAGGGCGGATTGTCAGCCAACCATAGACTTCGTCAGCCGCGATCGGATGAACGACACCATCGCTTATTTCCTGTGGACGACCTTGAAACGACCACTGAAGATCGACATCATAATGCGGAAAAGCCAGTCGCAACACAGAGAGGGCAGTAGCTCGCAAATCTGAAAACTGTTGGGCGTCGATCATCATTGTTGCCAGGGTTATCCACTCTGGTAGCACAATATGGGATGCATTTGTCATGATCGACTCTCCGTTCTGGACGTGAAATCTGTTGTATTGTACCGCGTTTCGAGCTTATGTAGAAGATCAGAACGTGAAGAAAACAGGAGTGGTCAAGAGGGACGGGTTCTCCTCAGTCCCTGCAGGGATGTACACGGATCGCTCTTCCCCTCCCGACGATGCGCTCTCCCTTGCCTCGCCGATCATGCTCGTCACTGTACCGGTAAAGGCGAGTTCCATTCCCCCCGCCCCGCACGCGGAGGGACTGTAGGGTGCAACGGCCGCCGACTATGTATTGCACGACGCAGGCCATAGACCTACGAACCCAACGTCCTGCACGAGTCGAGGATCACCGTGACGGTGAATGCTGTTCATTGGTGAACATCGCTACCCCTTAGAGAGGTTTTCGGCGTTCTCAGCTTCCAGTCATCTACAATGATCGAATGATGCAACAGCGTAGAGAAACCGACGAACATCATGCACCTACTACCAATGACTGCTTACCTAGGTACGCGGGCCTCCGGCCCATCTCAGACCAGCATGCTGGAGGTCGTATCAGCGGTCGGGTTAGGCGCCTGCCCGACCCACTGGTTCCGTGATCGATTCGCTTGCCACTAGACATTTCAGTGGGCGGGTTGTGAAGCCACCTCGACAAAGCAGGGACGGGCGTCATCGACGAGATAAACAGGGAGTGGGCAAGGCACGGTTGGAACGGGAAGCAATGCACCACCACACGCGATGCCAACAAGTTGGGAATCGTTCCATATTCTCCCAAGCTTCATTCCTCACCTCACCTTACCTTATACCGAGCACGGTAAAAGCGTTGAAACCCTCTATCCATCCTACGACACGACTTGCAGGTATGAAGAGTCATGTTATAATATGGCGCTCGTGCTATCCGCCATGACCTGCGGTGCACCAGGAAAGAGAATCTATGATAGGCAGATATGCTTCGCTGGCCTTGCTGCTGGCTGTCTTACTAATCGGTGCGTGTGGATCGGCTGTAGCACATGAACCTGCAGCCACAACAGTGTCCACCACAGTCGAAACTACAGAAACCCTTCCTACAGCCGTACCAACTCTACCGCCTACGGCTCCTCCCGAACCAACTGCTACACCTGAATCAACTGCTACGCCTGAACCGACTGCTACCTCTGAGCCGACTGCTGTCCCTGAACCAACTGCTACGCCTGAGCCGTTGAATGCGCCACTGGCCGTACCACGGGGATCGGTTACTACTCGTCCTTTTGCCGTTATGTATGACAACCATCCGAATGCCTATCCCCAAACCGGCATGGATGGTGCCGCAATCGTCTTTGAGGCGTTGGCCGAATTCGGTATCACCCGCTACATGGCTGTCTTTATCCCCGGTATCTCACCTGAGATGCCGGTGATCGGCCCAGTGCGTAGTGCTCGTCCGTATTATGTCGAATGGGCAAAAGGACTGCGCGCCGTCTACGTTCATGCTGGTGGCTCGCCAGAAGGTCTCTTGCTGGCCGAAACTTCGATTGAGCTTATCAATATGGATGCGCTCCGTGGCAATGCTAGCCGCTACTTTTACCGAACCCGTGATCGGAGCGCACCGCATAATCTCTATACCAATAGTGCCAATATCGCTGCATTCGCTGCCGCTAACGAGCGACCAGTTGAAGGGCTAGCTGAAATTGGGTTTCTCTATTCCGCTGAAGCGCCAATAGAGGAACGTCCCGCTCAACAAGAGCTGCGCTACTTCTTTATCTACCGCGAAGCCGCTGTCGGTTGGAGTTACGATCCAACTTCGAACAGCTATCGCTATCTGCGTGGGAAGCGGCCCCACATCGATGCGGCAACGGGTGCCCAATTACAGTTCAAGAATGTTGTGATCCTGGAAGTACCCGAACGACCAATTCCAAACGATCCAAAGGGGCGGATTGAGCAAGATGTGATCGGTGAAGGACCGGCGCGCATCTTCCGCGACGGACGCATGATTGAAGCAACCTGGCGTAAATCTGCCGGTTACGCGCAACTGTATCTGATCGATGCAGATGGCAACGAAATCCCGCTTGCACCGGGATCGGTCTGGATCGCCGCCATTCCTAGCCTCGCTAACCTCACCGTTCAGGGCGGACGATAACGTGATACGCCGGAGCTATCGGGAGGCTCCGGCTGCAATAGGCAGGCGTTGCACATAGCCTGACCTGGTGGTCAGAATGAATTGTTTCCTCATCCAGCCTTTTTTGCATCGTGCAACGCCTGTGCAGACGCAACTGTAGCATTGTTCACGAGCTACCGATCACGCTATCGACGCTCGTGAACTACATGCCAACAATGACGGCTGCCTCGCGTCTGCCCGGCTTTCAGCCGTATGCCGTCCACACAAAGGAGACAACTGTATGACTGAAAGAATCGTTCGTCGCAGCTTGATGATTGTGGTGCTCGTCTTACTTGTGACCACCTTCGCACCCGTTCAGGCTGCCCCAACGACTTCACCATCTCAGCAGCCAACCCTCGCGCCAACCTACCGCATCTTTGCCACCCGTCAAGGTCTGGTTGGTCGCCGTACTGCCAACGGCCACATTATTCAGCCCCGAGATCGCTTCGTAGCTTTACCCTGCTGGTGTGCACTCTCGCCAAAAGGTACTGACAAATTCAAGGTACGGCTCACCTACAACGGACGTTCAGTTGTGGTTCCGGTTTGGGATGTAGGCCCGTGGAACACCCGTGATGATTACTGGAACCCAAATCGACGTTACAGCGATTTACCTGTTGGCATGCCGATGGCCGAAGCAGCCTATTACCACGGGTACAACGGCGGTCGCGATGAATGGGGACGACGAATCACGCTCCCGAACGGAATTGACATCGCCGATGGTACCTTTTGGGATGACCTCGGTATGACCAACAGTGATTATGTCTACGTTACCTTTCTCTGGCTCGGAGAGGATCCTGGCCCTGGTGGGGCGGTTGAAATCGGTTCGGATCAATTCGTGGATGATACGCAGCAGTTAAACGTGACCGCACCGGAAGGCGCAATAACGGTCGATAATACCGACCCAACATTTAACCCTGTTGGTAAAGATTGGTACAAAGAACCGTGCGGGCTGAACGGTCAGCATCAATGGACCTACTCAACCACTGATCCCACGAAGGCAACGACTGCTGCCAGTTGGACTGCACCTGAGCTGAGTCCCGGTTTTTATGAAGTGAGGGCATATATTCCGACTTGTGGAAACCCGGCAACAACCAGCGCCCGTTATCGCATCAGTCATGAGGGTTCGATAACCGAGATAACGCTTGATCAACGTGCAGCCGCCGGTCAGTGGGCTTCGCTCGGAACATACTACTTTGGCGGAAACTCCGACACAGTACCGAGCGTTTCCCTGAGCGATCTCACCGGTGATCGGGGTATGGCAGTGCGGTTTGACGCAATTTCCTGGGAGCCTCGTAGTGATACGACCCCACCAGACACACAAATTGTCTCGATTACGCGCGTTGACAATGGATTCCAGATTCAATGGGGTGGCGTCGACGATATGACAGGGATTGCCAGCTACGATGTCCAGGTACGTTTGTTGCCAAACGGTGGTTGGACAGACTGGAAGCAGAGAACAACCGAGCTGAGCGCCTGGTTTGGCCCCCACGAAGGGAAACAATTTGCTTTCCGTGTTCGCGCTCGCGACTGGGCGGGAAATGTGGAAGCGTGGGATGAGGCAGCGACAATCGATACTACGACACTGCCGTAGGGGTTCTACAATCTACGGGTGCTTTTGATGAGTCTCGAATGAAATCTCGATAATGGTTAGGGGAACGCTGGTAGACAACGTATACGTCTCCGCGGCAGGTTCAGCGTCGGTGCTGCGGAATACGGTTGGCAGCTCTCACCTTCCCCCCAGCCCCCTTCCTCTCCCGCGCTGCGGGCGAGGAAGGGGGGATTATGCCCCCTCACCTTCCCCCCAACCCCCTTCCGCTCCCGCGCTGCGGGTGAGGAAGGGGGAGTAGCGTGGCAATTCTGCGCCGACGTCTTTCGACGATACCGAGTCCATCAACCAGATCCTCCCCTCTCCCGCAGTGCGGGAGAGGGGCCGGAGGTGAGGGCTGCCCCTCACCTTCCCCCCAACTCCCTTCCGCTCCCGCGCTGCGGGCGAGGAAGGGGGAATGTGCCTCCTCACTTTCCTCCCCCAGCCCCCGTCCACTCCTCTCCGGGGTGATGAGGATCAAACTGACCACACAGCTCGTGCCGCTGATGGTACAAGTACGATGTAGACAGTGGCGACGATGTCGGTGCGGCGGGGGCGGAGGGGACGACGATGGCAAGACAGACGGTAGGGGCGAAAAAAATTTTTTCACCCCTACCGTCCATCCATTGGCGTTGATCCCATCGATCCCGTCCGTTGGCGTTGACCCCTTCCATCCTGTTGATACGGTTGATACGGGCAATACGGGTGAACCGATCGATGCCGATGGTGGCGATACGAACGATATTGATGGCGCTGCACCCGTTGGCGAGAATATGACTACCATTCGGCATCGGAACAATGGTCTGGCATCACGTTAGGTCGAATGTGCGGGAGGCCATCGCGTCACATGGAACTGAAGATGGGTTTCTAATCACCCTCTAAGAACTGACCATACCTCCTGCATCACAACCTAGCATTATTCGGCATCTTGCAATGCGGCCACGCCAGGTAATACTCGACCCTCAAGCAGCTCAAGCGATGCCCCGCCACCCGTGCTCACGTGTGACATCTTATCGGCCAAACCAGCCTGTTCCACGGCTGCCACACTATCGCCGCCACCGACAATTGTAATCGCTCCATTCGCCGATGCTTCGGCCATGGCCTGGGCAATAGCGCGGGTACCAACGGCAAACGGTTCCATTTCAAACACACCCATCGGCCCGTTCCAGATTACAGTGCGCGCAGCTCGAATCTCGGCACTGTAGCGTTCGATAGTCTTGGGGCCAATATCCATCACCCGCCAGCCATTGGGAATCTCACCGACGTCAACGATACGATGCTGCGCTTCAGCGCTGAACGCATCGGCAATGACCACATCAACCGGTAGCAAGAGCCGGGCACCCCGCTCATCGGCAAACGCCATCAATCGTTGCGCCACGGATACACTGTCTGGCTCAACCAGCGAATCACCGAGATTCAATCCCTTCGCCAGCAAAAAGGTGTTGGCCATCCCACCGCCGATGAGCAGCGCATCGACCTTACTCAACAGATTCTCTATCACGCCGATCTTGTCACTGATCTTGGCACCGCCAATGACCGTCACAAATGGACGCTGAGGATTGCTTAGCGCACCCCCGATGTATGTCAATTCCTTTTCCATCAGAAAACCGGCAACGGCCGGCAAATAGTGGGCGACCCCCTCGGTGCTGGCATTAGCCCGGTGGGCCGTACCGAACGCATCGTTAACGAAGACATCACCAAGCCGGGCCAATGCAGCGGCCATCTCCGGATCGTTGGCCTCTTCGCGTGGATCGAAACGAGTGTTTTCGAGCACCAACACCTGTCCCGGTTTTAACATAGCAACAGCCGCTTCAGCGGCTGGGCCGGTAATCGCTTCAGTCTTCTTAACCTCTTTTGCTTCCGGGAGTAGCTCAAACAACCGTTCAACAACTGGCCGTAAACTATACTTCTGGTCGGGCTTACCCTTCGGTCGTCCGAGATGCGACATCAGAACCACACTGGCTCCATGCTCTAGCAGATAGCGAATAGTAGGTAAGGCAGCTCGGATCCGGGTATCATCGGTAATTTGTCCTTGATCATCGAGCGGGACATTAAAATCAACCCGCACCAGTGCCCGTTTCCCGGCCCAATCCACATCACGGATGGTCTTCTTATTCATGCGCATCCTCCTTTGTTTGCGCTGTAACGGCACACCGTCATTGTAACACAGCACCTACTTGCCGATGCAGAAACGGCTGAAGATCATATCAAGTAGGTCTTCCCCAACCGTCTCACCGGTAATCTCACCCAACGCATTCGCGGCGCCGGTCAGATCAGCCGCCAGTAAGTCGGTTGCCGCACCCATCGCCAACGTCTCCTGCGCCGCCCGTAGAAACTCTTCCGCTCGCCGCAGTGCTGCTCGATGGCGTGGATTACTGACCAGATGCGTCGAAGCCATTGCCGGTAGCGTTCCTCCCAACAACGTGCGCGCAATCGTTTGTGCCAGATGCTCAATCCCATGCCCGTAGCGAGCTGAACAGGCGACCACTGCCTTGCATTGGGGGTGGTGAGGTGTTAGTGGCGGCGGCAATGCAGGATCATCGCATTTATTCCAGACAATAATGGTTGGGCGATCCGCAGTAGTAGCCAACATCGCTTCATCTTCAGGGGTCAATGGTTGTGAAGCATCAAACACCAGTAATGCCAGATCGGCCCGTGTCAGTGCTGCCACTGCCCGTTCAACCCCAATCTGTTCAACCGGATCGGTACTGGTGCGCATCCCGGCAGTATCAATCAACACAACCGGCACACCGGCCAGATTGGCCAGTTCTTCAAGCGTGTCACGAGTCGTACCGGGAATGGGGGTCACAATTGCGCGCTCAACCCGCAATAGGGCATTGAGCAAACTCGATTTTCCAACGTTTGGTCGTCCTACGATCACCACTCGCGCACCGTTACGCAAGACCATTCCCTGTTCGGCCCCGGCCAATAATCGTTCAACGGTTGCCAATGCCTGGGCAATCGGCCCGGCCACGGTTTGTGGTTCAATTCCCTCTTCAGGAAAATCGATCAGTGCTGTGATATACGCCAGGGGTTCGAGAATCGCCTGGCGAGCGGCGCGTACTTCGCGCGCCAACCATCCGTCTAATTGGGCCTGCGCAATCGTCAATCCAGCCCGTGTCTGAGCACGGATCACGTCAAGGGTTGCCTCGGCTTGGCTCAGATCAATTCGGCCATTGAGAAACGCACGTAGCGTAAACTCACCGGGATTCGCCAGTCGGGCACCGGCCGCCAGTGCTGCCTCAAGCGTAAGTTGCACCGGTAACGCACCACCATGACACGAAATCTCAACGACGTCTTCACGGGTAAAGCTATGTGGTGCGGCCATAAATGTGAGCAGTGCCTCATCGATCACCTGCCCGTCTGGACCGATCACGTGCCCATAGCGCACCCGATGGCTGCGCAACCGCCCTGGCCGCACCGGTCGGAAGATGCGTAAGGCAATTGGTTGAGCATCAGGCCCACTTAGTCGTATAATGCCGATACCACCCTCGCCGGGTGGAGTCGCAATCGCTGCAATTGTGTCGCTCATCGAGGTTCTGTGCGTCTCCTTACGACCTTGTTGCGTCTGATCACATGCTATAACGCTCTCGCTCATCTGAGTGGTCTGCGCGGCCTGAGCTGGAGTGATCGCCTGGCCCTACCACTAATGACACTGACCTGGAGCCAGCCAGCACTGAGCTGGTCGGCCCATCTGGTTCTCATGATACCAGCGCTTATCGTTCAATGCGTGCTGGCAACGCTGCGACGACGTCGGCTTGATCCACGCCAACAGTTGCGACCGGGGCATTACCGTGATCGGCTGATTATTCGTCTCGACGTTCCGGCGCGCCATGGGCCGGTGCCCGCTCTTCATATTGTGCCGCTCGGCGGCGCCAGGACGGCAATTATTGTTACGCATGGTTCTGGCTGTGACAAAACCTTTTACGCCTGGCGTCTGGTCGATACGTTGATAAAGCGCGGCATGGCTGTGCTCTTAATCGATCTCGACGGTCATGGCGAGAGTCCACGCCCTCAATCCTTCCCCCAGATGGTTGATAGCGTTGCCGACCCGATTGGTTGGCTTCAGCAGCGATACGAGCGGGTTGGCGCCATCGGTATGAGCCTCGGTGGCGCAGTACTGGCCCGCGCCGTTGCCGATGGCGCCAGTGTTGATGCGTTGGCACTCTGGGAAGTACCGCCACGCCTACGCCTCGATGCCTACGCATACCGGCAGGTGCAGATCCGAGAAGCACTGGCAATCATTCAATGGCGAATGCTGCACCTCTTCCACGATGGTGCCATCGATCATGTGATTAAGGCCTGGCAAACCAGTGGCATTCGAGCCACCATCAGTACCTGGGATTTGTTTGACGCCCTCGATGTTCCTGGCAGCCTCCGCACGCTTGCGGTGCTCAAACCGCCAACCATTCTGGTGTACGCCGGGCGTGATGCCATCGTGCCGCCCGAGGCCGCAGCCGAAATTGCCGACCTGGCCCGAGGCTGGGCTGAATACCATTTGCTACCATTTGCCAGCCACATTTCACTGCCGATTGATCTGGTCTGTATCAGGCTTACGGCTGATTGGCTACACCAACACCTGGCGAACTCAAGTGCGATTCGGTGGCAAAATAGCGTCAATTAGCCCGTATTCCAAGGCCTGCGTCGCCGTCATGAAGAAATCACGGTTAAAATCGGCTTCCAGCCGCTCAACCGGCTGTCCAGAATGCCTGGCCATAATTTCCCGCAGCAACCGCTGGAGCCGCAACATCTCTTCGACAGCAATCTGGACATCGGGAGCATAGCCCTCGGCGCCACCACCTGCCGGATGGGAATGAATGGTGGCGTGTGGCAAAGCAAACCGCTTGCCCTTCGTGCCGGCGCAGAGAAGCACCGTCGCCATACTGGCGGCTCGCCCCACACAAACCGTACACACATCAGGAGTTACCAGTTGCATCGTATCGTAGATTGCTAGCCCTGCGCGAATCACACCACCGGGACTATTGATATACATCCAGATGTCACGTTCAGGGTCTTGCTGCTGCAAGACCAATAACTGAGCCACGACTGAAGATGCCAGCTCATCGTCGATCGGTTCACCGATCAGAATAACTCGTTCTTTCAGCAGACGCGAAAAAATGTCCCAACTCCGCTCGCCACGACTCGTTCGTTCTACAATCGTCGGTACTGGCACTGAAGGCATACCTATCCTCTTTCTCCATCATCGACAATGACACAACTTCCATTTTCCAACTTCAACTGGCGCTTGATGGCAACTGCCCGCATTGCAATTTCATAAGGCTGTTGGTAGCGAGCGGGTGACACCGGTACAATTACTATCGAGAGACTCAACAACGGAAACTGGCATGGTTGCCCCTGCCGGTCAAAACCCTGGATGTAGCCCCGTGCGCGGTCCTCTGCCGAATAGAAATATGGGATTGTCGCATCAAACTGCTCGATCACAGCCTGCCCGATCTGCTGCGCTCGTTCAAGGGTTGTCACCAGAACAAAATCATCACCACCAATGTGACCAAGAAAGTCGCCTGACGCGCCATACCAGTGAACTACTTTGGTCAACACACGAGCAGTATGCAAGATGACAGCATCACCTTTGAAAAAACCATAATGATCATTATACCCCTTAAAATTATTGAGATCGATGTAACTAACGGTAAACGGTTCTTGTTTCATCAATCGTTCGCGAATGACCTGCTCAATGACAGCATTGCCGGGTAAGTGTGAAATCGGATTGACACTACGCTCACGCTCACTCCGCTGCAAGATGGCACGGATGCGGGCAGCTAATTCCGTCACACTACACGGCTTCACCACGTAGTCATCGGCGCCTTGCTGTAAACTTCGTACCCGTTCATCAAGTGCACTCACCGCCGAGAGGATGATCACTGGTATCATTCGCCCAGTCGAGGCTGCCCGTACCGTTTGCAAGACTTGTAACCCATCACCATCAGGCAAGAGCCGATCAAGGATAATCAGGTCAAAATACTGTTCACGGATCAGTTGGAGCGCAGTTTTGACATCAGGTGCAGTAATCACGACAAAGCCGAGATTGATCAGTTGCTGCCCAAGAATAAATCGAATATCCGGTTCATCATCAACCAGTAAGATACGAGGCAATCTATGTTCAGTGCGACCGTGCGTATTCAGTAGATGATACATCTGTTCGAGCAATGGCTGCTGAAGATCAAGCCATGGAATACTTGCGATGTCGTGTGAGGGATGACCATGACCAGCCAGTGCTACTACAATATCGCACGTTTCTGGATCGGTACGTACAATTTGAGCACACTCTACCGGATCAACATCCGCTTCCGCATCAGCGAATACCAACAGACGTGGCCGCCGATACCGGGCCATATCAAGTGCAGTGACGTATGACAACACCCGTTCCACCTGCCAGCCAGCCGTCTGCAATACACTAGCCAACTCATCAAGCGCAGCTTCACCAACCAGTACTGCCAGGCCAGCACCCAACGCTGCTGTCGGCAGGGTTGCTGCCGTTGTGGCCGTTGTATCAGCCTGACGATACAACACCAACGGGAGACGTACCACAATCTCCTCGCCTTCCTGTTGCACCCGCCCGTTCAGATTCTGCGCAAACTGTCGTAAACGTATACTGGAACGCTGTAGCGCGGCGATTAAATTATTCAACCGCTGATCCTGGCTATTACCATAATGATGAGCGAGCAAATCGACTGCACTCTGCATCGTCGTGAGCGGCGAGACAAGCTGGTGAATAAATCGTTCAACCTCCGGCGACAACTTATTCATAGTGTTCCTCATTTCTGGCGATGACGGAGGTCAGCGCAGCAATTAACCGATCAGCTGAGACAGGCTTCTCGAGAAAACCGTTTGCACCCAGTGCAGATGCGTGAGTAGGAGCGTCAGGTCCCAGATCATTTGCCGTCAAAACGACAACTGGAATTGTCGTTGTGTCTGGATTTGCCCGTAATCGGCGGAGTACCTCGAAGCCATCAACCTCCGGCATGCGCAAGTCCAACAAGATCGCATGTGGCCGGATATGCACTGCCAGTGACAGCGCCTCTTCACCACCACTGACGGACAATACTCGAAAATTATTCCGCTGGAGGATTTTCGTCAATGTCAAACGTACATTTTGATCATCGTCTACTACCATAATAAGAGGTTTTGGACTGATAATCTGCTCGTGCACCGCAGCAATAAGCTGCTCAGTCGAGATCGGCTCAGCCAAAAACAGCATATCCTTTGGCAAGCGACCTGTCGCTTCATCACCAACTACGATCATTGGCGTCATCTGATAAAGCGGAATAGCACGCAACCGGAGCAGCAACTCGTCTACGTTTTCAGGATGCACCAGAACAACCACTGCGGGCTGGCGTTCCGGTAACATCGTTAGCAGCTCTGCCGGAGATCGTACTATCATCTCCCAACCTGATGTCGCCGTTCCTTCGGCTTGCAACGCCGTTACCAGGGGATGTCGATCAGCTCCTACAAGCACCAACGGCGGCTGATCCGATATTGGCAGACGCTGCACTTTAGCCAGCGGTACGGTAAAATGGAATGTACTGCCCTGCCCAACCTCACTCTCGACCCATATCCGCCCGCCGTGCAATTCCACCAATTCCCTAGAGATCGCCAGACCCAGGCCTGAACCGCCCTTCTGGCGGCTAATCGATTGATCAAGCTGCTGAAACTTCTTAAACAATTTCTCCTGATCAGAACGTGCAATACCCGGCCCCCAGTCACGGACACTAAAACGCACCATCGCCTGATCAGGACTGACGCTCAAGAGCACGCGCTGACCTGACGCAGAGAACTTTATCGCATTAGAAAGTAGATTAACTACAACCTGCACAATACGGTCGCGATCAACGTCTATCAAAGGCAGATTCGGCGCTATTGCGACATCTATAATTATGTCATGTTGACGGGCGACACTCGAGAGATTATCAACCGCGCTCTGGCAAATCTCTTCTGGCGCAACCGGTTTACGTTGAAGCTGCAACTGCCCACGTTCAATTTTGGCAATGTCCAGCATATCATTGACGAGGCGTAACAACCGGTTGGTATTATTCAAAGCAATCTGTAACAACTCACGGGCTTTAGCCGGCATATTCGGCACCAGACCAGGTTTACCACGTTCCGCATCACCGAGTAGCAACTGAAGCGATCCCTGCGCGTTCATGAGCGGAGTCCGCAGCTCGTGCGACACGGTGGAAACAAACTCATTCTTCATCTGTTCGATTTCACGTTCACGAGTGACATCGCGGAAGATCAAGATTCGCCCCAGATACTGTTCGCGGCGATCAACCACAGGCGCCGAAAAGCAAAGTAAGCGACGGGGCTTCGGCCAGACAACCTGAAACTCCTCGTGCGCCCGATCGGTCTCTGAACCGAGCAATTGACTGAGCCAGAATGTTAACCGGGCAGGATTAGCAAACACCCGACCGAACAGCAGTAAGAGATCGTCATACGAGCGACCTTTTAAATCGTGCTCAGCGAGGCCGAGGAAATAACAAACCCGGCGATTGACCATCACAATTTGGCGCTGGGGGCTAATCATGATAATTCCATCGTTTGTTGTTTCGACAACCGCCTGCGCACGATCAAGTTCGGTACGCAAATGCTCAAACAAACGCGAATGCTCAATCGCGACACCAACCTGTCGCACCAATAATCGTAACCACTGCCATTGTCGTTCGCTGAAGCCACGACCCGGCCATGGTACCAATTGAACGACACCCGCCTGCCATCCACCAACCAGGATTGCAATTGAAAGCACACCATGGATTGCGTATGTCCTGAAAAACGTATGGAGTGCCGCAAGCTCCTGCGGAGGTGACGGATCAGAGACCTGATAGGCAACCTCGTGATCTGAACGAAGGAGTGAATCGGCCAGATACCGGCACTGGCGCCCAAGATCAGCCTGCCACAGTTGGCGCAGGATGGTGGCGAGGGCTGCTGCGTTGGGATGTGTTTTGACATCCTGCAGATGAAGTTCATGCGTTACATCATCGTAGAGATAGATTGCACCTGCGGCCGCACCACCGCTGATAATTAATTGTTCCAGCGCTGCCTCGAGCAACTGATCAAGCGTATGGGTGTAGAGCAATGTCAAATCGATCATTGCCTCGGGCGATAGACCATTTCCATAGTTGGTATGCCCGGCATGCGCCAACTTGGCGTGGGCATACATTGCATCATCAGCAAGAAATTGCAAAATGCCGACATGTTCCTCAGTTATCGGGATCGACCAACCACACACGCACAGCGACTGTACGAGACCTTGTTCGCAAAATGGCAAAACCACGACACTCGTTGGAGGATAGTCCACCCAGATAGCCTCGATGAGTGCAGACGCCAGAGGAGCCAATTGCTGACCAGGGGCGAACTGGAGAGGACGACGGAGCAGACGCAGGTCGTGTAGCAGATAGTGCGGAATGGTGATCTGAGCGGGAGGAGGGGAAACACCACGGCTTAATAACCTGTACAACTGATTCCCGTCAGGATCCAACTGATACAGGACTGCCGCATCGGCTGCGGCCACACTACATACCCCTTCGAGCAAAACCTGCCATACTTCTTCGCGAGCAGTTGCCCGATACATCTGTCGGCACAATGTCGCCAGCAAAATTGCTCGATCAGAGATATGCACGATGCTTACCCTAGTCAGAATCAGGTAGATGACGCCTGATGATCGGGAATAATGGATTTAATACGATCAACCAGATCAAAAACATTAAACGGCTTCTCGATCCAGCCACAGACAGAAGGAGGTAAATCATTCACTAACGATCCTAACAACGGACTGGCCGTCAACAAAATGATCGGAATACGCTGCCAGACAGGATGGTGTCGCAGATGTTGGCACAACTCTAGCCCACTCATCAGCGGCATCATCACATCAATCAGTAAGAGATCGAACGAATTGTGTTCAAGCAGCTTTAGCGCCTCCACTCCATTACTCGCCATAACCACGGTGTGATCTGCGCCTTCGAGCGCCATACCGATAATAAATTGTAGATCAGGCTCATCCTCGGCCAGAAGAATTCTCATATTCGTGCTCTTCCATCAAGACAATCTGACGAGCAACTTCTTCGATGGCAATCCGTTGCTTACGATAGAAATCCGATTCGCTCATCGCCAAGCGATGAGCAACATCGCGCACGGTTTGACGGCGTAAAAAGCGACCTTCCAGTAAATTGTACAACAACCATTCCTGCGCCGAGGGGTCGATCTGATCATCAGGACGCAGATTGGCGATAGCCTGGCGTAACACCGCCTGTAGGGCCCGTGTTGGGCTTCCCCCCTGTTCGGCCAACAGACGTCGTACACTCCGCAGGCCAAGCAATGGACTCTCGGCCAGCTTCGGCCCGCCCCACAACTGGCTCAGCGCATCCTTCACCAACTGTGGAAAATCGGGATGCAGCACGATGTCATCTTCGAGACTGCTTAACGTCGCCGGGGTTGCCTGTTCTAGACGCGAACTCAGTTTTTGCAACGACTCCATCTCAGGTGCAAGACCGCGCAGGGCATCAAAAATCTGTCGTTGCATCTGAACAGTGGTCAACGCTAACTCAATCTGGTGCGCCAGACCGGCAACCATCCGTCGCATCTCTGGCGACATCCCACCGTTCCGCTGTAAATGTTCGGTTGTCGCTTCAAGACCAATCGCACCGAGAAAAATACCATCAGGACTACGCAATGGTAAGAGGCAAAACGTACTCACCACCACAAAAGAACCACTGTCCAGACTGGTGCTGGCGTCGTAGGGCATACGCTCCAGTTGCGGCAATAACTCAACAATCGGATGCTCATTGACAAAACGCCGAATCGCACGCCGTGACCCCCAAATCGCCTTCACGCTAAAACCATCTTCACCTGGGGCAATAACAAAGCCGGTCTGCACCTGCAACGCACTACAGATAGCCACCAGTGAGTTTTCTAGCAAGGCACGGAGATCGGCACGAGTAAACATATTGCGCGGCAAATTGCGTAGGTAATCGATCTCAGAATGATCCTGGCGATAGATCAGTGCATCGAGGTATGGCTTTACCTGAGTCACAAAAATAGGCATCAGCACGGTCATGACCATAACCCCAAACGTAATCAATGTTTCGGGCGGCAGACCCAAATACTGCGCAATCACGGGCACGGCTTGAATAAACAAAATCGTGGAAATACCGACAAAGGGACCGTACAACCACCAACGAACAAAATCTTGTTTGATAAGCCGTTCAGGAATAAGCATCCCCTGGAACGCCACCGAATAGGTCATAACCGTCACCATTACGATAACGATCATACTGGCTATTGCTTGTAAGGCCAAAATCAACGTGAGTGGCACCATATTCGGTGATGCTATTAACAAGAAGGGAAACACCCCAATGCCCGGTGCAGCGAACGTGGCACCTAGATAATTCAACCGCCGTTGTTGGGCAGGGGTTAAGGCTGAACGGCGCACGATCAGAATCGCTATAAGCGCCGAGATCGCAGCCAGGCCAAAAAAGAGCACATAAAACCAAAAGATTGGCCCGGCCTTGAAACGTGCAATCGGCCCGCTGGGAGTACCCGTGTGAATGACGAGATTAGTACCAAGGACGACAAGCAGAAAGATTACCAGACTGGCAATGTATGCAGCATATACACTCTTTCGCCACTGCTGCGCCAGAGCATTTGCACTGCCGAATGAGAGTAACGCATTGGCAAAATGAATATAGCCCGCCGGCACTAACACAATACCTAACCATTGCGCACGCCCCAGAAATTCGATAGTTTCCGGGCGCTGTGCACGCGAGAGCAACAGATCACCACTGTAAGCAATAATGACACCCGTCAGTAAAACCCCTAACGCACGCACAATATCGCTACGCCAATTTTGCAAAGTAATATACGTTAATAGTGAGAAGCTAACAATTAATACTGCGGCGAAGAGAATTTCATTAATGCGTTCAAGTAGAGCTACCATAGCAGTATACAAATATCATTACGTAGGAACGTATAACACAAGAGGCAACCTTACGATAATGTATGTTTATTAAGAGAGTCGCATCTAACCAATAACGTCAGTGACACCATTGCTTACAAGAGTGTCACAGGAGCCATGATTGAACCCATCCTCCTTTCCCGGACTACTTGCACACTGAAGAGTTAGTCTGGATTATACCATAGCAAGTAGCAGCGAGGACGGTATAAGATTGTTATGTAAAGTACAATGAAACAATCTATGCTATAATCTGAGCAGCAGTACCGGCATAGAATTGAGAAACCGCCATGCGTCAGCTTCCCAATCTGCTAGGTCTCTTCCGCATTGTCGCCACCCCCATTCTAGCCTGGATGGTTCTAGTTGCCACGCCCATGGCCTATCTTGGTGCAGCATTGTTGCTCTTTCTCATGGCTTTGAGTGATATGGCCGATGGTCGTCTGGCCCGCCATCTCAAGGTCGTATCACCACTCGGCGTGTTTATTGATACGATCAGCGACAAGATTTTTGTTGCCGGTGTCCTGTTGCCGATGATCGAGGTTGGTCTTCTCCCAACCTGGGTGGCTCTTACTATTATTATCCGTGAATTTGTTGTTTCCGGTCTCCGCTCATTCGCCGCTGCTGAAGGAATCGTGATTTCGGCCCGTCGCTTCGGCAAGCAGAAGCTGGTCATTACTGTGGTTGCTCTGATCTGGCGCTTGCTGGAAGCGCATGCAGCAACCGGTGGCTTCCTGGGAACTATCCTCGGTGGGTATCTGGTTCCACTCCTCAGCCTCTGGCCTATCGTAATGGCGCTGGCACTGCTCTGGACCGTTGGCTCAGGGGTCGAATATCTCTGGCAAGCCTGGCCGCTACTGCGGCGAGGCTGGATACCGCGTGCATCGTAACAGGATAGGTGAATTAGTAGGGCTTGCCGATGTCTGTCGTATTCGGTGGCTGCTCTGTTCAAGATCAGAGCAAGACGATTCATTTCATACACCAACCCTCTCATTATGCAGTTTCCCCGGATGCACGAGCCATTGGCCTACATCCTGTCGTGGCGGCGGTGGCCCCCATGACTATCTCAAAGTCACGCCATTGGGGCGGCTCGGGAACCCACCCTTCTCGACACGATGACGGATAGCTGGGCTGGGATATAACCATGCTGCGGGCGGGTTTAGAACCCGCCCCAACCGTTGCGGCCACGAACACACCAGACGGCGAGTGAAGACCGGAAGATGGCTTGCCAGCCTGTTCCCCTTCCTTTCTCCCTGATGGGAGAGGAAGGGGGCTAGGGGGAAGGTGAGGGGGTGATGCCGATAACTATCACGCCTACCCATCGCATCAGCACGCCGGACGGCGAGTGAAGACCAGAAGATGGCTTGCCAGCCTGTTCCCCTTCCTTTCTCCCTGATGGGAGAGGAAGGGGGCTAGGGGGAAGGTGAGGGGGTGATGCCGATAACCATCACGCCCGCCCACCGCTCACTACGGATGTAAAAACAGGCGATCAATGGCATATGCCAATTGCCGAAGCGTCGTCACCTCGTGCATCGCATCACACATTGGCGCATACTTGTAGATGTCGCTGCTCAACGAGCCGGGATCGTAAACGCCCCACTTCCAGCGCTCTTCGGTGGCGAACCAGACAATACGGCGTGCCCGCCGTCGAATCTGCTCGAACGCAGGAAGATTCGGATCGTTCTCGTTGTTACGACCATCACCGAGGACGATCACGGTAGTACGGCGATCTATCAGGTGCAATTGATCACGACAAAACTCGGCTAGTGCATTCCCTAGATTGGTGCTGTAACTGCGCGTGGGCCGTATCTCGCGCAAGACTTGGGCTATCGCCTGTTCAGGTCGTGACTCGGCAAAGTAGTGTGACATGTCGTACAACCGATCAATGAAGGCAAATGAACGAGTACGACTAACCTGATCGTGCAGCGCGTAGATCATGAGGAGCATGCACGACATGACGTGCTGTGTGCTGACGCTGCGATCGCACAAAATGACCAGTTTCGGTTTGAGGTGACGCTTGCGGTGGCGCACCAGCATCGGCACCCCGCCGAAACGCTGATTCACCCGAATCGTTGCCTTGGCATCGAGTGTCCCGGTCTTCCCGCGACGCTGGCGCAGCGCCAATCGTGTACGCAAACGTGCGGCCAATTTACGCACCAGAGTACGCATCTCAGGCAACAGACTCTCGTCGAGTTGTTCAAGGGGCAGATCAAGTAATTCGCGTTCAGTAGGTCGGCCCCTACCCTGGCGTGGTCCCTGTCCCTGAACCTGCTCTTGCATTTGTTGAGCGACCTGCTGACCGATTTGTTGCTCAAGCGCTTGCAGATTGGCACGGGCAGCCTGTTCGATTGCCCGCAGCGCCTCTTCACGCATCCCCTGTTCGCGCAATCGTTCAAGCAGTTGGCGTAGCGCCTGCTGGAGGCGGTTGATCTGCAACTCACGCAGGGCCTGGCGTGTCATCCAGTCTCGATAACGTGGATCACTCAGGTGTGGGGGTGAGACATTGGCCAGCATTGCCCGAATCTGCTGATTGCTGAGCGGTTGTCCACTCACCATGCTCTGGAAGAGTTGGCGGAGGGGTCCGGGGGGGAGCTGGGCGAGTAACTGCTGCAACTGCTGCAACAACTGTTGCTGCTCTTCCGGTGAGAGTTGACCACCACCCGCCGGTTGCAAGGCAGGGGGAGAATCCTTACCAAAATAGAGCGGGAAAAGTTCATTGAAAATGGCCTGATCCTGTCGCTCTTTAATCAGCGCGGTTTGCAATGCCAGCCGAAAGATATTTCGGTCGGCAATCCCTGCCTGTTCAATGGCTCGCATTGCGTCAGCCGACTCTGCGACGCTGATCCGAACACCGGCGGCGCGCAAACCTGCGATAAATTCGGTAATGCGTCGATCCATAATTCACTCCACTTAGTTATTGGTCCAATCGCCGCTGCGATAACCACCCCGTGGCCGATCAGGTCGGTCGGGACGATCGGACCGATCAGGCCGATCAGGTCGATCTCCCTGCTGTAACAGACGGCGAGCGCGCTGCAAGTCGCTCTCGTATTTGAGGAGGACGTTAAGGGTGGTGTCAAGCGTCGCCTTATCAAGCTGGCGTGCGTTCAGTTCTACCAGTGCCCGCGCCCAATCAAGCGTTTCAGAGACACTCGGATGCTTCTTGAGATCAAGCGTTCGCAAACGCTGCACCAGCGCAACCGCTTCGCGTGCCAGTTTTGGTGCCAGACCCGGTACCTTCAACTGCACAACGCGCAGTTCAGCTTCGAGATCGGGATAATCGATGTGAATGTACAAGCAACGGCGTTTCAAAGCCTCACTCAACTCGCGCGTGTTATTCGAGGTCAGAATCACAGTCGGCACATGTTTGGCCTTCAGCGTCCCCAGTTCGGGAACGGAAACCTGAAAATCACTAAGCACTTCGAGCAGAAATGCCTCAAATTCAGCATCGGCGCGGTCAATTTCGTCAATAAGCAAGACGACCGGCCGGTCGCTCATGATCGCCCGCAATAACGGACGCGGCAGGAGAAAGCGCTCGGAAAAGAAGACATCTTCTTGCGAGGCAAGCCGATCAGCCGCTTCACGAAGGCTTTGCGCATCACCAAGCAGATCAGATAGCTTCTCGCGCAGCAGTTGGGTGTAGAGCAGTTGCTTTGCGTACTCCCACTCGTAGAGCGCCTTCGTCTCATCGAGACCTTCGTAACATTGAAGACGGATCAGTTCACGACCCTGCGCTGCGGCCCAGGCCTTCGCTAGTTCGGTCTTGCCGACGCCGGCCGGGCCTTCGGCTAGCAGCGGCTTACCCAATCGTTCGGCGAGAAAAATTGCCGTGCTAATCTCGTCGGAGGCGATGTAGTTTTGTCGCCCTAATAATTCTCGCACATCGGCCATTGAATGAAACATGCCAGGGGCCTTTCTGTGATGGCTTCCGGGAGCTAACGACTGTCCGGTAATTCCATTGCTGTCATTCACGTCATGGAGTTTTTATGACAACCGGATATTCTCATTATATCACCGTTTGCGCGTGTTTGCCGATTGCAATCCTTGCGGTATACTATGAGCATGAAGAGTAAATATCGTTTTCGCGCTATCTTGTTCGATCTGGATGGGACGCTCACCGATCCGTTCATCGGTATTGCACGCAGCGTTAACTATGCCCTTCATCAACTCGGCCACTCACCATTGAGCGATACGACATTACGCCGCTGGATCGGGCCGCCCCTTCACGATTCCTTCGAGCAACTGCTCGGCGATCCGACCCTGGCCGATCAGGCGGTTGCCCACTATCGACAACGGTACTGGGAAATTGGCCTGTACGAAAATACTGTCTTTCCTGGTATCCCTGAACTGCTGGCCGATCTTAAAACGCATGGTATCAGGCTGTTCGTTGCTACCTCAAAGATTCGCCCCTCGACTGAACGCATTCTGGCACATTTCGGGTTACAGCCGTTTTTTGAAGCTATTGCCGCCGTCGATCCCGACGACCGCAACGGCAGTAAGGCCATGGTGATCGCAACGCTCTTACCTTGCCTGCGCGCCGACCGCGCATGGACGGTGATGGTCGGCGATACTGTGTACGACATTATCGGCGCCCGTTCGCACCGTATGCCATGTGTTGCAGTGACGTATGGCTACGGGGAATACCAGGAGCTGTACTATGCTGCACCCCTTGCTCTGGCCGACTCGGTAGCAACGCTGCGATCGTTATTAATCGCAG
>Ga0308400_1000017_pt1 | contig 74257 bp, 67 predicted proteins | sample HotsprSampOS1265_FD_203451 | JGI IMG/M metagenome (GOLD analysis project Ga0308400, IMG submission 203451) | Hot spring phototrophic mat microbial communities from Octopus Spring, Yellowstone National Park, Wyoming, United States - 20060914_OS12-65 ...
TGGATCACCTCCTTTCTAGGGAGTTCCTCCCACATCTACCAATTGTCGAGGCGTGGTGTGATCACGCTTGCCTGTTCAGGTGACCACCCCCAGCAATACCGCTGGGGGTGTGACTTTTTGGAGGATATTCTTTAGTTCCTCTACTCACCCCAGGCACGAGCCTGTAACGCCCAGTAGCGTCGTCCTAGGTACGCCCGTGCCAGCCGGGCTGCATAGGCAACTGCTCGTTCGGTAGCCGGGCTGAGCGCCAGATTGAGCGTTGTGTCATAAGCCGGAATGGTTATTAGAACAGCACGAGGAACACGACCATAAAGGAGACGTGCCAGAGCTAATAACCCTGCCGGATCACTCTGATGGCTAACATTCCGTAATGGTGCGGGTTCTACCACACGCACGTCAACATCGGTTCGATCTACCGCTGCATCAAGAAAGATAACGCGACGCGCCCGCGCAATCACAGATGCCAACTCAGGCGAGAGCTGTGTCTTTGTGATCACATGCGCCCCGACGATGTGCCATTGTCGTAATCGCTCGGCCGCCGCCTGTCCGGCATAGTCGTCGCCACGCAATGGGCTGCCGTAGCCGATGACTACTCCTCGTGGCGCTACCGCTGGACATCGACGCTGGCAAATGCTTCCCATAGCCAACTCTTTCTACGATGTTCCCTTATACCGGTAGTACAATTATACCGCAAAAAGATACAACAGATGCACCCAGGTGATAGCCAGAACACGACGGGCAATCATCCTGATGCCGATTGGTAGCGCACGGTGGGGTACTCTGACAGACGGAGGCAGAGACGGACGGGTGCAGCGGTGTTTCCTCATGACAGACGCACTCTGACAGGAAGAGACGGTACGCCGTGCGCTGATAATCACCACCTCGCAGTGCCGGAGGTGCGGTTTGCGAAACGCACCTCCTCTGAAACGAGGTCGAATGTTCGGATCAACCCTCTGTACGATAGACAACTTGATTCAGGTAGAGACATTTAAACACTCGCTCGCCTGAACGGTTGCCGGGCACGGTATGCTTGTCGTCTAACGACAAAGACGCCCTACCAGCTCACCACGAGCATCGTACAACTCCACCTCCATTGCCATTTGACCAACGGCATGGGTTGAGCAACTGAGACATGGGTCATAAGCACGCACACCGGCTTCAATCCGGTTGAGAATTCCTTCATCAAACCGACCGTTCTGAATATAGCTCTGCGCAATTTGGGCAACAGTGCGGTTTATGGCGAGATTGTTTTGACCGGTAGCGATGATTAGATTGACGTGAGTAATCAACCCCTTTTCATCGACTCGATAATGATGGAAGAGGGTGCCCCGTGGCGCTTCACTTACCCCTACCGCCTCGTGACGATTGACACCGGCATCAGCACGTAAATCTGACGAGAGTAAGTCGTCATCTTCAAGCAGAACTTCCATCCGCTCGAGCGCAGCAATAATCTCGATGAGGCGTGCGTGGTGGTAGTAGAAACTCCCTTCAATAACCGGCCCAACTGCCTGACGTAGCTCCTGTAATTCGGCATCGGCTCGCGGCGCACCCATTGTTGTACAGATGTTGATCCGCGCCAGCGGCCCGACTCGGTACATCCCTTGCGGATAGCCTAAAGCCCGAATGTACGGGAATTTCAAATAACTCCACGGTTCAGCCGCTTCACCAATAACATCATAATAGTCAATGGGATCGAGTTCATCAACTAGAATGTTGCCACGGTGATCGATCACACGGAGCTTCCCGCCATAGTGCATCCACCGTCCACCAGGGCCAACCATACCCAGATAGAGACTGGGAAAGACACCGAATGTTTCAATTTCACGTTGATATGTTTCGCCGAGCTGCTTGAGTCTACCGAGTGCCTGACAGGCAATGGTCAGCATGTCTGGTAGTTTTGACCGGATGTGATCGCGACTCCGTTCACTCAGGCCACTGCGCACACCGCCTGGCACAGCCCAGGCCGGGTGAATCTTGCGTCCGCCTAGCAGTTCAATCACCTCTTGCCCAAACTGACGGAGCCGAATGCCATTACGTGCCAGCTCTGGATCGGCTGCAATCAGACCAAAGATGTTGCGCTGAGCCGGATCACTATCAAAACCAAGCATCAGATCGGGACCACTCAGGTGAAAGAAACTCAGCGCGTGAGATTGAATGATCTGCCCCAGATTCATCAATCGACGCAATTTCTCGGCAGCAGGTGGAATTATCACCGCGAGAATTCCATCACCGGCACGCGCTGAGGCGAGCAAGTGGCTTACCGGACAGATACCACAGATGCGTGCCGTAATGCCCGGCATCTCCCAGAAGGGTCTGCCAATACAAAAGCGCTCGAAGCCACGAAACTCGGTGACATGAAACCGTGTTTCCGCAACATTACCGGCCTCGTCAAGATGAATACTGATTTTGGCATGGCCCTCGATGCGCGTGACCGGATCAATGAGAATACGTTGGCCCATCCGTGTTCACTCCCTTGCTCAACGCAGTTGTAGCACCAGCGCCTGCTTATCCGTAGCGAATATCGGCTGGTGGTTCGCGCCCTTCTATCAGCGCTTCTAGCAGCGCACGGATGCGTGGCGCTGAGGGCGGACAGCCCGACAGGTAATAATCTACAGGAATGACCTGGTGTACCGGCACGACTTTATCGAGCAGTATCGGGATAATGCCCGGTTCATGAGGAATCACCCCTCGTGGGTCACGGTGCTCGACATACACCTGCTGTAACACATTCCTGGCCGGGCCAAGCGGGTTACGCAGCGCTGTTACATTACCGGTTACCGCACAATCACCGAAGGAAACGATACATTTGCTCTGACGGCGTGCCGTCTTTGCCAGCTCACGATGTTCGTCGCTGGCAATCGCACCTTCGATGAGGGTCAGATCAACCTCTGCTGGAAAATGTTTCGCATCGGCAATAGGACTGTAAACGAGATCGGCACGAGCGGCCAGCTCGATTAGCCACTCATCGAGATCGAGGAACGACATGTGGCATCCCGAACATCCGCCCAGCCAGATCGTCGCAATGCGCAAGCGGCTCATAAGTTGCTTCCTCTCACCTGTGGCTCACCATTGCGCCAGCACTATCTCACACAGCAATTACGTTCTGCTTACCAGCGTTGCTTCCGTGCCTCAACAATCAGCGCAATCCGCTCGCTAGCATGTGGCCGTTCACCTACCGTTACCCCTCGCGGGAAGATAGCCCCCGTCGGACAGGCCAGTTGACATTTGCCGCAACTGGTACACGTGGTTGATGTCCCCCACGGCTGGTTCATGTCGGTGATCACCCGTGCCTGCACGCCACGACCGGCAACATCCCAGGTATGTACACCCTCAATTTCATCACAGGCGCGAACACAACGGGTACAGAGGACGCAACGGTTATGATCAATGCCAAACCGAGGGTGCGAGATGTCAACCGGACAGTCGGGTGAAAGATAGTCGTAGCGCACGTGATCCATGCCCACCATCACTGCCAGCCGTTGCAATTCGCAGTTGCCACTGGCAACACAGACGGCACATACATGGTTGCGTTCGGCAAAAAGCAATTCAACAATCTGGCGCCGATAAGCTTGCAACCGTGGCGTAGAGGTGCGCACCACCATCCCTTCGCTCACCATTGTCATACAGGCTGGCTGTAACCGCCGTTGACCTTCGATCTCGACCAGACAGAGCCGACAGGCACCTACATCCGATAGGCCGTCGAGATGACAAAGAGTAGGAATAACAATCCCTGCTTCGCGAATAGCCTCTAGCAGTGTCTCGCCGAGTCGGGCTGAAACCAGGTGATCATCAATTGTAAGTGTTTTAGCTGCCATGATCAACCTCCACGCCAATCAGTTGCTCATACTCGTGTCGGAAGTACTGCAACGTACTCAACACCGGATTTGGTGCCGATTGCCCTAACCCGCAGAGGCTCGTTTCGCGCATTAACTCGCACAACTCTTCTATAGTATCGAGATCGCGTGGTTGTGCCTGCCCGTTCCGTAATTTGGTCAGCAGATTGAAGAGCTGCACCGTGCCGACCCGACAGGGAATACATTTGCCGCAAGACTCGTCTTTACAGAACTCGATATAAAAGCGAGCAACATCAACCATGTTGGTGTGCTCGTCCATGACCACCATCCCACCGGAACCCATAATCGAACCGACGGCAGCAAGTGATTCGTAATCAACCGGCGTATCGAACAGCTCAGCCGGAATACACCCACCTGAAGGGCCACCTGTTTGGACGGCTTTTACCGGTGTGCCATCGGGTGTACCATCTCCAATCTCGTAGACAATCTCGCGTAGCGTGATCCCCATCGGCACTTCGATCAAACCGGTATTGCGAATCTTGCCGGTCAGCGCGAAGACCTTTGTCCCTTTACTCTTCTCAGTTCCAATCTGGCGGAACCACTCTGGGCCATTCTCAATAATGGCAGTAACATTGGCGAAGGTCTCGACATTGTTGATCAGAGTGGGCATGCCCCAGAGGCCCTTTTCGGCTGGATACGGCGGACGCGGACGCGGTTGGCCGCGCCGTCCTTCAATTGAAGCGATTAAAGCCGTCTCTTCGCCACAGACAAAAGCACCGGCGCCAACCCGAATATCAACCCGAAAGTTAAAACCGCTCTCAAAAATCTGGGCGCCCAGCAAACCCAGCCGACGAGCCTGTACAATCGCTTTCTGCAATCGTTCAATCGCCAGCGGATATTCGCCGCGCACGTAAATAAACCCTTGTTCGGCGCCCACCGCATACGCTGCAATCGCCATACCCTCGAGCACCAGGTGCGGATCGCTTTCTAGCACACTGCGATCCATAAATGCTCCCGGATCACCCTCGTCAGCATTACAGATCACAAATTTTCGTTCCCCAGGGCTCTTTGCGACAGTAGCCCACTTCAACCCGGTCGGATACCCGGCACCGCCCCGTCCCCGCAGACCACTGCGCGCAATAAGCTGGATGACTTCAGCCGGAGTCAACTCGTGAATCACTGTGTAGAGCGTGCGATAGCCGCCAACTGCAATATAATCCTCAATTCGTTCAGGATTAATTCGGCCGCAGTGCCGCAAGACAATCGGCTGCTGACGGGTAAAGAAGGGATGGTTCAGGTCGCAGCGCGAGACGTCGCAAGGGCCTTGCTCAAGCGCACTTACAATCTCTTCGGCATCTGCCGGAGTCACCCGCTCGAACACTGTCCCTTCGGGTTCAATGCGCACCAGTGGGCCATGGCCGCACAGTCCCATACACCCAACCGGCGCCACCTCGACCTCGGCCAGCTTACCGGCAGCAGAAAGGACTAACTCTAACCGACGCTTAATCTCTAATGCGCCTGAAGCCTGACAACCAGCCGCAGCACAGCAGAGGATCCGCAAACGGGGACGTTGAGCTTGCTCGCGTTCAGCAATCGCCTCAAGTTCGTGGAGATCCATACGCTACTCCTCACGGCCAAGCAGTTTCTGAATGCGGGTTGCCAGATCAGAACGATCAGCGTGGCCGATGACCTCACCATCAAGCACGACTGCTGGCGCAATACCGCAGGCGCCCAAACAGCGCGCTGTGAGTAAGGAAAACTTCCCATCGCTGCTAGTGTGACCAGCCTTTACACCACTGAGCGTCTCTAGTTCATGCAGCAGGTGTGCAGCACCGCGCACGTAGCAGGCCGTACCTAGACAGACCGTGCAACTATGTTCACCCTGCGGCACAAGGGAAAAAAAGTGGTAAAACGTCGCTACTCCATAGACTCGGCTCGGTGGTAATCTGAGACGATGCGCCACTTCACTCAACAGCTCCGGTGACAGAAAGCCGTACAACTCTTGGGCTTTGTGGAGGACCTCGATCAGTGCATCGCCTTGATACTGGAAGCGTTTCATCGTCGCTTCGAGAATCTTACGGCGATTGTCACTGGCAGGGCGAACATTGCGGTCAGTAGCAGTATCGGTCGTGGGTGTCGTCATCGCACTTCTCCCAGACTGATGAGCGAATGCTACTCTGATCCTATCCTGCTGGCAACAGTTTTTGGGGAAAAAATTCACTACCAATCGTTAACAATTAGGATGGTCCAGTTCTGATAACGAAAAGAGGCATGAGTGAGCTATTAATGATTTCAGCTTCGGGTTGCATGTGATCGCCGAACTGCACAACCATAGCACAACATTGACGAACGTCGCGTGTTTGCAGACAGTAATCCCTGCAACCGCTGTATGGTTAGAAACAAATTTAGGGGTGGGTTCATTCCACCCCTAAGCATCACGTTCAAGGAACATGCTAATCAGCCGAAACTGGAGCCTGAGCGATCTCTTTCAGCGCTTCACTCTCGCGCTTGCTTTGCCAGATAGCCCAGATCAACGCCGCCACACAGATAATCATTGCGATAATAACGCCTGGGCTCCCCGGTTCAATCGTCACCACAATCGGCGCAATGATCAGCGCCACCAGGTTAATCACCTTGATCATCGGGTTCAGCGCTGGCCCAGCCGTATCTTTCAACGGATCGCCGACGGTATCGCCAACTACTGCCGCCTTATGCGGCTCGCTATGCTTACCGCCGAAATTCCCCTCTTCAATGTACTTCTTAGCATTATCCCAGGCGCCACCAGCGTTAGCCTGGAAAACGGCCATCAATTGACCAGTAAGGATAATACCAGCAAGGAAGCCTCCAAGTGCTTCCACACCTAGCGTAAAGCCAACAATAATCGGCACCATCACCGCAATCAAACCCAGACTAATCAGCTCTTTCTGAGCTGCCGTCGTCGAAATTTGAACCGCACGAGCGTAATCGGGCTGAACCTTCCCCTCCATCAAACCAGGGATACGGAACTGTCGCCGCACCTCGTTGACGATCTGGGCCGCCGCCCGCGACACTGCACGGATAGTCAGGGCCGAGAAAAGGAACGGTACTGCACCGCCGATCAACAGACCGATAAATACCGGTGGAGCCGCCACGTTAATCGAAGCGAGTAGTTCAATACCTTCCTTACCCTCGTTGATCATCTGCAACAACACCTTATTCACATCCGTGAAATACGAACCATAGAGCGCTACTGCTGCAATGACCGCCGAACCGATCGCAATACCCTTGGTAACGGCCTTGGTTGTATTACCAACTGCATCAAGATCATCCATTACATTGCGGGCATTCTTATCGAGACCGGCCATCTCGCCAATACCATTGGCATTATCAGAAATCGGCCCGAAGCTATCCATCGAGATTGTGTTCCCGGTGAGCAGCAACATCCCGATACCGGTCAGCGACACACCGTAAAGGATAGCAGTAAACTGAGTTGCTGCCGGTTCTCCTGAATAAATCAACACCGAGGTAAAGATCGAGGCAGAGATAACCAAAATCGCCCAAACACTACTCTCCATACCCAGTGCTAGGCCTGAGAGGATATTCGTCGCCGATCCAGTCTGAGAAGCCTTGGAGGTCTCTTTCACCGGGCTATAGTGGGTACTAGTAAAATACTCGGTCAGCTTATCGAGCACAATAGCCAGAACCACACCCGACAGCGTCGCAAAGAAAGGCCGCCAGTCCACTACGCCGGTGGCCTCATTCACCATAAAGACAGGTGTTGCCGCAGCGCTAGCGGCAATAGCCAGACCAGCGGCAATGTAGAAGCCGCGGTTCATCGCCGCCATTGCGTTACGCTTGCGCTCATCGGTAGTTACAAACAGGTTCCCGATAACCGACGCTACAACCCCAATGGCCCGCAACACCAGGGGGAAGATGATAAAGCGCAGATCATAGTCACCATCGCCGATTGTACCGACGACCGCATCGCCCAACACCAGACCCAAAATCAACGCTGAAACGAGCGTGACTTCAAAGCTCTCAAACACGTCGGCAGCCATACCGGCACAGTCGCCAACATTATCACCAACCAGGTCGGCAATCACTGCCGCGTTGCGGGGATCGTCTTCAGGGATACCGGCTTCTACTTTCCCGACCAGATCGGCGCCTACGTCAGCCGCCTTGGTGTAGATACCACCACCCACACGCATAAAGAGTGCGATCAGCGATCCGCCAAAGCCGAAACCGAGCAGGGCATCAGGAGCAGCGATGCCAAATACCATAAAGATCAAGGTCCCACCAAGTAGCCCCAGCCCGACGGTCAGCATACCGGTCACCGAACCGGACTTATACGCGACCTGTAACGCCGGATTATATCCCTTGCGCGCAGCCGCCGCCACGCGAACATTACCTTCGACTGCCACATTCATGCCCACGAAGCCAACGGCATAGCTGAAGAGTGACCCCATCAGGAAGGCAACGGCCCGCCCAATTGCCACCCAGAGCGTTGCAGCTTCTTTGCTACCAAAGCGCTCAACTGCTTCGGTTGTTGGGGGAATGATAAATACACTCGCCGCCAGGACAAACGTTAAGATAACGATTAAGATAGAAATGGTGCGGAATTGCTGGCTCAGGTATGCGTTCGCTCCGGTCTTGATGAATCCCCAGACCTCACGCATTTTTGGGGTACCCGTATCCTGAGCAAGGATTTGACTGCGAATGAAGAAGGCGTAACCGATACCGAGCAACGAGATAACGAGGACGACCCAGACTGCGAGACTTTGGACGGCATTCAGATCCTGCATGATCCCAACTCCTTCGTTGCACGAATGCACGAACCGATGAACTTGCTGGCGCGGCGTGCGACTCAGGGATCGCGCGAAGCGCTGGTGATAGTGGAAGAATCCCCCTGTCGTAGACGTGCATTATTCTAGCATAGTCGAGTTACGATTGCAACGGGCGGCACAAAGGAAGTGTTGGGCAGAAATGGTGCGAAGGGTGTGCATGCACAACACGGTCTGCAAAGCCGACGTGGTGATGGCGCTACTCATCCCCCGCTCTTCCAAAAACCGTTCCGCATTTCACCCGCAGCACGCCGGAGATGAGTTTGGGCAGTAGTGCGGCAACCGTCGGCCAGCCGGGGATGGCGAATTTATTACAAACTGCACCTGGTACCTGTGCTTAGTAACCGCGATTCTCCCGATCCATAGACCAGCGCGATGGATTGGTAGCGATATACCGACGAATCCGCGCCAGCGACGCCGCGCCACAGATGATATGTTCACAATAATTGCGCTGCCAGACCACCGCGCCGACGTACCGTGCTGTTCGTTGATGCCGTTTGGTGGACACCGTTTTGAATGCCTCCACCAGCCGCCCGACCGATTTGCGCCGGGCGGGGACAGTTCGTGAACCGTCCCTACCCTGATCGGCACCCCCGTCGGGGTCGGTGATCACCATAATCCCGTGCAGGTGGTTGGGCATGATGACCTAGGCGTCCAACATCACGTGATCGTACTGGGTGGTCAACTACTGCCAAGCCTCAACAACGATGCGTTCGGTATCGTTCAGGCACATCGCGCCATCGACAACATCACCGAACATACATACCCGACTCTGCGCGACGATAGTAATGAAATAGGCACCCGGCTAACTGTAATCGTATCCCTTCAGGCGGATACTGCGGCGATGGTGCTTTTCGGGATCGTACCTCATCCCCTTCACGCCTCTCAAAACCGTTCCGCTACCCGCTACTCCAAACCCAGGTATGCCTTCTGCACCATCGCATTGTTACGCAGATTGGTGGCGGTATCTTCTAGCACAATCTCACCGCTCTGCAACACATACCCACGATGCGCAATTGAGAGAGCCTGCAAGGCGTTCTGCTCTACCAACAGAACGGTTGTACCTTGCTGATTAATCGTCTGAATAATCTCGAAAATCTGCTCGACTAATACTGGGGCTAGCCCCATTGATGGTTCATCAAGCAGCAACACCTGGGGACGGGTCATCAGCGCCCGACCAATAGCGAGCATCTGCTGTTCACCACCTGACAGTGTCCCTCCCTTCTGGCTCACCCGTTCGCGCAAGCGTGGGAAGAGGGTTAGCACCCGATCAAGGTCGGCCCGATATTCAGGGCTGCGGGTATTGTAGAGGAAAGCGCCCATTTCAAGATTTTCCAGCACGGTCAGACGTGGAAAGATCCGTCGGCCTTCCGGCGCCTGTGCAATCCCTAGTTTCACAATCTCGTGCGGTGGTAAGGTATCAATCCGCTGCCCTTTAAACAAAATCTGGCCATGGCGAGGTTTCAACAACCCTGAAATGGTGCGTAACGTCGTGCTCTTGCCAGCACCGTTCGAGCCGATTAGGGTCACGATCTCTCCGGCTTCAACCTGCATCGAGATGCCCTTCAAAGCGTGGATTTTTCCGTAGTAGGTATGTACATCCTGCAATTCCAGCAGCGCCATAATTTCCTCTGTCTTAAGCCATGGTTACGCAGAACTCAATTCACCGGGCACGCAAACGTTGTAACGGGGAGTTATTGCCTTTAATCGGGCTCACGTTCACGGCTGGCATGACCGGAGGAAGGTTCAAACCATCCTCTGCACTGCCTGCACGGCTGATCTGGTTGCCCATGGCTACACATTCCCAATGAAGTCTCAGGCAGCGTGACCAGCGGCACCTCTACCAAGGTAAGCCTCAATCACCCGCGGATTGGTACGGATAGCCTGCACATCACCTTCGGCAATCTTACTACCGTAATCAAGCACTGTAATGCGTTCAGAAATCGACATCACCAGCCGCATATCGTGCTCGATCAAAATAACAGTGATCCCACGTTCATCACGCAAACGACGAATCAACTGGGTAGCCTCTGTCGTCTCGTGCGGGTTCATACCGGCAGTTGGCTCATCAAGCAGAATGATCTTCGGATCGCCTGCCAGAGCACGAGCGATCTCAAGCCGACGCTGGTCACCGTAAGGTAAATTCTTCGCCAACTCGTTGCGCTTGTCAGCAATACCGACGAAATCGAGCAATTCGATAGCCTTATTGCGGGCTTTTGCCTCTTCCCGCACCATATTGCGGGAACGGAAGATAATGCTCCAGATTGAGGCTTTCAGATGCACGTGCATGCCGATCAAAACATTCTCCAGCACGGTCATGTTGCCAAACAGGCGGATATTCTGAAATGTGCGCCGCATGCCTAGAGCAGCAATCTGGTCGGATCGCCAGCCGGTAATATCCTGACCGGCAAAGATCACCTGACCTTTATCAGGCTTATAAATACCGGTCAAAACATTGAAAAACGTGGTCTTCCCGGCGCCATTCGGCCCAATCACGCTGACGATACTTCCAGGTTCAACAGTGAAGGTCACGTCGTTGACTGCGACCAGGCCACCAAAGACCTTCGTGATATGTGTAGCTTCTAAAAGCGCCATAGCTATCTCCCTGTATCGGCGCTAGTCGAGGCAACAGTCTTATCGGCCTCCAACTCTTCTTCGCCAACCTCAACTTCGTGCTGCTCTTCGCGACGCCGTTCATCGGGCCATAGTCCCTCGGGGCGGAAGATCATCATAACGACCAACAGCAAACCAAAAAAGAGCCGCTGATACTGGGTTGGGTCAAACTGACGAGGAATAGGTAAGCCAGCCGCTTGCGCTTCTCGGATCACCGCTGCGGTACGAGGTAGGATTTGCAAATCAAGCATCGTGACAATAATAGCGCCAAGCATCGTGCCAGGGATTGAACCCATACCACCGAGAATCACCATAACCAGGATATTGATTGAGCGTAGGAGATCAAACGTCGGCGGATTGATGAAGAGCTGCTTTGCAGCAAAGACGACACCCATCACACCCGCAAAAGAGGCGCCAATTGCAAAGGCCAATAGCTTCATTCGCACCCGCGGAATACCCTGCGCCACAGCAGCCACTTCATCTTCGCGAATCGCTTCCCATGCCCGACCGATGCGTGAATTTTTCAGGTGAGCAACAACTATCACCGTTAGCAGTAAGATGATCAGTACCAAATAGTAGAAGAAGAGTTGGTAGAGGCGATTGTCATCAGCCTGCACACCCAGATTACGCACCAGATCGACCAATATCAATGGCGGGCGTTCAATATCCCGAATACCCTGGGAACCATTCGTAACATTAATCGGGCGATCAAGGTTATTAGCAACCACCCGGATCACTTCACCAAAGCCCAGCGTCACGATTGCCAGATAATCACCACGCAAGCGCAATACCGGCAAACCTAACAGCACACCAGTGATCAGGCCCAGGATCAGACCGATGACTAGAAATGGATAGAACATAATCGGGTCAACCGGACTCCAGGCCGGATTAATGTTTGAAATTTGTGGCGTGCTAAAGATGGCCCAGGCATACGCACCGACAGCAAAAAACGCCACATAGCCAAGGTCAAGCAGACCGGCAAACCCGACAACGACATTCAAACCGAGGGCTAATGCCGTGAAGATTCCAGCCTGGGTCGCCACATCGATGTAGAACGGATTAAGCGTCCCAAAGTAAGGTAAAACAATGCCCAGCGCAATCGCTCCAAGCGTAACTTTAAACCACGCTGACACCCGCGACCGATAAGCTACGAGCATCGATAACATGAAGAGCACAAACACTATATCGGTGCTCAGTTCGGTACGTGGGTTGGTCAAGAGGAGAACAGAACAAACCACCACGTAGAACGTTAGAAACGCATACGCGGTAGGCCCACTGCTGAGAGGCGCTGTTACACGCTGCCAGAGACTCTGCGCGGAAGTGCTCGTAGTCATATTTCTTACACCTTCTGCGTTGTCGCCTCACCGAGCAGACCGGAAGGACGGAAGATCAATAGCAAGATCAAAATACTGAACGCAGCAATATCGGCATAGGCTGCACCTGAGAAATTACCGCCGGTGAAGATAGCCAGGTAAGCGGCGACAAAGGCTTCAAGAAAGCCCAGTACAATACCACCAACCATTGCGCCGGTGATATTGCCGATACCACCTAACACAGCAGCAGTAAACGCTTTCAGGCCCGGGATCAGACCCATGTATGGATTCACGGTACCAATGCGCAACCCGAACAATGCACCAGCAGCGCCACCGAGTGCTCCGCCGATCAAAAAGGTTAGCGCAATGATCCGGTTCACGTCAATGCCCATTAAGCTCGCCGTCGGCATATCTTGCGCTGTCGCTCGAATCGCTTTACCGAGCTTTGTCACATTCACGATGTAATTCAGCACGATCAACATGAGCGTTGCCGCGACGATAAAGATAAGATCACGCGGACTGAGAATAACCGGTACGCTACGTTCACCAACCTGCATCTCAAATAAGCGAATCGGTTGACCAAAATCAGGGGTCTGGTACCGTGCATTAAATCCTAGTGGACTATTGGTCATCACTAGACGAGCCAAGTCCTGCAAAATCAGTGACATACCAATTGCCGAGATAAGCGGCACCAGACGCGGCGCACCTCGAAGCGGGCGATAGGCAATGCGCTCAACAGTAACGGCTAACGTCCCACAAAAAGCCATTGCTATCAGCACAACCAAGAGAACAAAGACCAGTGGCGGAATGCTGGCTAATGTACCGGAGCTAACCAACAGGAAGCTCACTGTTGCACCAACTACTCCACCGATCATAAAAATTTCGCCGTGGGCAAAATTGATGAATTCAAGGACACCATAAACCATCGTGTAACCGAGGGCGATAGTAGCAAAGAGAAACCCACGGACCAACCCATCGATAATAACCTGGGGCAGAATAATCACTACCCGCTGCATAATATCGGGTTGTCCCGGCGAGAGTACGAGGGCAAGCACAACCACGATCAACGACAGGCTAGCTGCACTCCCAACAATGAATGCCAGTAGTTGGCCGACCGGACCTAGAACAACCCCCAACACTTCTCCCAGCGACCGACGTGCAGTCGTGGATGCAACCGTTGCATCGACAGCCATGAATACTCCCGAACTAATCATTAGGCAAGTGCGCGGGCATTGCTATCCCGCGCACTGCACATTACCTTACATCCTCACTTTACTTTGGAGGTGCGATCTCGAGGCGGCTAATCAGCTCATTCTTGTTCCAATCCGACGCATTGACCTTCAACACGAAGTAGGTAGCAATCGTTGGATCGCCCTTCTCGTTGAAGTCATAGGTACCGGTGATACCAGGGAAAGGCGGCAAACCACGAATGGCCTGCACCACCTGCGCACGTGTCGGCTTGCCACCCGCTGCAATAGCCGCCGACAGAATACCGGCAACACAAATGTTGGTCGCATCGTAGGCCTGTGCCGAGAACGCAGGTGCAGCGTCGCCATACGCAGCCTGGTAATCCTGTGCGTACTTCGCCGCCTTCGGGAACTGGCTTACCGGTGCGGCGACAGTCGTATAGTGCATACCATCAACCGCATTCCCAGCCAGATCAACCAGCTCAGATGACTCAAGACCGTCAGGCCCCATAAACTGGGCCGTGATCCCTCGGTCACGCGCCTGGCGGAAGAACGGCCCAGCCTGGTCGTAGATACCACCAAAGAAGATCAGGTCGGGGTTTGCAGCCAGGATTGGGGTCAAGATCGCTGAAAAGTCACTCCGCTCTTCCGTCCCCTCGAAGCCCAGCACTTTCAGGCCGTTGGCCTCAGCGTTGCGACGGAAGAACTCAGCCACACCCTGACCGTAGGCCGTCGTGTCGTGAATGATGTAGACCGACTTCACCTTCAGCTCTTCACGGGCAAACTTCTCGGCCACCGCACCCTGCACATCATCACGTCCCACCACGCGGAAGGCCACTTCGTAGCCACCCTCGGTAATCTGTGGGTTGGTGTTGGCCGGTGAGACCATCGCCAGACTGGCGTTCTTGTAATCCGGCAAGGCAGCCAGTGCAACCCCCGAATTCAAGTGCCCAACCACGCAGAGAATATCCTGATCCGACACAATATTCTTCGCGTTGGCCGACCCCACCTCTGGCCGGGCCTGATCGTCGAACGGCACTAGCTCAAACTTAATCCCAAGCGCACCCAATTGGGCATTGAGTTGCTCGACGGCCAACTCGGCAGCGTTCTTCATTCCAGTACCGAGCGCAGCCTGACCACCCGAGAGCGGCCCCTGAGTAGCAATCTTGATTGTACCGAGACGTGCAGCAACGTTACCGAGTTGGGCGGCTAATGCTGCCAGATCAAATGTTGCTGCACCACCAGCCGCAGCCTCACCAGGCGGTGCAATCTCAAGTCGGGTTACGAGCTTGTTCTCATTCCAGTTGGCAGCATTGACCTGAAGCACGAAGTAGGTTGCCGGATTAGGATCACCCTTCGCGTTGAAGGTGTAAGTACCGGTGATACCTTTGTACGACTTGAGCGCCTTAATTTCGGCCAAAACTTGAGCCCGCGTCGGCTTCCCACCAGCAGCCTTTGCCGCATTGGTGATCGCGGTAATGCAGATACCAGCCGCATCATACGCCTGAGCCGAGAACGCAGGTGCGGCGTCGCCATACGCAGCCTGGTAATCCTGAGCGTATTTCGCCGCATCGGGGAACTGGCTTACTGGAGCAGCCACGGTGGTGTAATACATCTTATCAACCGCATCACCGGCGAGCGTTACCAGTTCCTCCGACTCAAGACCGTCAGGACCCATAAACTGTGCGGTGATGCCACGGTCACGGGCCTGGCGGAAGAACGGCCCAGCCTGGTCGTAGATGCCACCGAAGAAGATTAGGTCTGGATTTGCCGCCAAGATCGGGGTCAAAATCGCTGAAAAGTCACTTCGTTCCTCGGTACCCTCGAAGCCCAACACTCGCAGACCGTTGGCCTCAGCGTTGCGACGGAAGAACTCGGCCACACCCTGACCGTAGGCCGTCGTGTCGTGAATGATGTAGACCGACTTCACCTTCAGCTCTTCGCGGGCAAACTTCTCGGCCACCGCACCCTGCACATCGTCACGTCCTACCACGCGGAAGGCCACTTCGTAGCCACCCTCGGTAATCTGTGGGTTGGTATTTGCCGGTGAAACCATCGCCAACCTGGCGTTCTTGTAATCCGGCAAGGCAGCCAGCGCGACCCCCGAATTCAAGTGCCCAACCACGCAGAGAATATCCTGATCCGACACGATATTCTTCGCGTTGGCCGACCCCACCTCTGGCCGGGCCTGATCGTCGAACGGAGCAAGCTCGACACGGAAACCCAACTCAGCGAGAGGGCCAGATAGTTGTTTCACCGCCAGCTCAGCGCCGTTCTTCAAACCGGTACCGAGTGCGGCCTGCCCACCTGACAATGGGCTTTGGGTAGCAATCTTAATAACTTGTGCAGGAGCCGCAGTTGGCTGGGGCGCCGCTGTAGGCTGAGGCGCCGGTGTGGCCTGGGTCGCTGGTTGCGGTGTGGCCGTCGGCTGTGCCTGTGGCGCTCCACAAGCTGCCAGCAGCGAGGCCAGCATACCGACCAGCAACAAGAAACTGATCGAACGTTTCATGACCATCTTCTCCTTACCTCCTCAAACAGGCAATCTGCTGTCTCCAAAGGGTTGCCATAGGCAACACAATGCATGACTAAGCGCTTTGAGCGAGCGCTGCGCATCATTGCGTTGCGAACGGTTAACCACAGTGGATGACAGTAGTCGAATATAAGCTATTCACGCCAGTTTGTCAAGCAGACCAGCCCTGGCTAGAATAGAGATAAAGGGCATCGGACATGCTGCGAAGCCGTGCACGGTGAAAGTAGGGTTGTCTTTCGCACAGATCGCTTACATCCGATGCAGTCTGGTTCATTAGATACACACAGAGCTTAGGAAGAATATAGGACACACAACACCAGGTATTCTTGAGATAAATGAGGGATAAAATTGTATGCACGATGATGCACCACCCATACCATTCTGGATGATCGGCTTATTGGGGGCATTTGTTTTGATCGGGATCAGTATCTTTATGCAACAAACTCGTACCGTTGCTCTCAGCGATCAGTTTGCGCGTCAGCCAACCCCAATACTACCACTCCCTGCGTTACCGCAGTTGGAAGTACAGAATCTGTCACCAGAGATACAAGAAATGGCTCGTAACCTTTGGCGACAGATCGGCGCCGGGAATCGTTCACAGCCGATTGATCCCGTTGGTAGTAGTCAACGGCTACGAGTTATTATTGATGCGCTGGAACCAACCGCAAATGGAATACGGATAAGGGGAACGGTTACGAATCTTACTAATACTGAATTATCAGTCCCGATTAGCGCTTTTGAACTGCGTGACAGTAGTGGCGAAAGCTATCGAGCGCCGGGAACAACAATTGCCAACCTACCGCCCGGTGGATCAACACCGCTTGAACTGAGTGTACCGTTACCGAACGGGCGGGGGCTTTTACTCATCACGCACCTCCCGCCTGATCCGCCAATCGAGCAACGCCTGCTGATTGATATTCAGGAAACGCAACCATGAGCGAAACGCTACGTGAACGTCTGGCATTGGTACAGGCCCAAATTGCTACTGCGGCAGCCGCTGCGGGTCGTCAGGCACACGAGATACAACTGATCGCGGTCAGTAAGACCCATCCGCCAGAAGTGATCGCTGAGGCAGCAGCGGCTGGCATCAGCGATTTTGGCGAGAATCGGGTGCAGGAGGCGCAGCAAAAGATCGCTGCGCTCCGCCATCTACACCCTCGCCCACGCTGGCATCTGATCGGCCATCTCCAGCGTAATAAAGCGCGCCTCGCAGTGGAACTTTTCGATCTGATCCATTCAGTTGACAGCTTACGACTGGCCGAAACGCTTGATCGTTATGCGCGCGAACGCGACCGTCGGCTGCCGATTTTGTTGCAGGTGAATGTCAGTGGTGAGACGAGCAAAGAGGGGTTCGCGTTGACCGGCGGGATCAACAACGAGCCAGCATACCGGGTATTTTTGCACGACGTAGAGGCGATCTTGCAACTGCCTGCGCTTGAAGTGCGTGGACTGATGACCATTGCGCCAATCGTCGATCATCCCGATCAGGCACGGCCCTACTTTGCAGCACTCCGTGAGCTACGTGACGATCTGGCCCGCCGCTATCCAAACACCGATTGGCGCGAACTGTCGATGGGGATGAGTGATGATCTGACCGCAGCGATTGCTGAAGGGGCGACAATGGTGCGGATCGGACGAGCCATTTTCGGCGAACGTCGTTCTACTCAGGGGTAAGAAGGTACTGGGCAATGAATCAACTTCCCACCGATTTCACAATTCTGGCGTTAGAGACATCATGTGATGAGACAGCCGCTGCCGTTGTTCGTGGTGGACGGACGGTCATCAGCAACATTGTTGCTTCTCAGATGGCAACTCACGAGCGTTACGGTGGAGTCGTGCCAGAGATCGCATCACGCCAACATATTCTTAGTCTCGTGCCGGTGGTGCGAGCAGCACTCGCTGCTCTTCCCAACGGCTGGGCTGATGTGCACGCCGTAGCTGCAACCCACGGGCCGGGTCTGAGCGGTGCGCTCCTTACCGGTCTTAATGCGGCTAAGGCAATGGCTTGGCAGCGCGGTCTGCCTTTTGTGGCGGTTAATCATCTCGAAGCCCACCTATACGCCGGCTGGTTAGGAGATACGCCACCACCACCGTTTCCGCTTGTCGCTTTATTGGTGAGTGGTGGACACACGTTGCTGGCCTTGCTACGTGACCATGGTCAGTACGAGCTGCTCGGTCAGACACGCGATGATGCGGCTGGTGAAGCCTTCGATAAGGTAGCCCGCATTTTGGGCCTCGGTTATCCAGGTGGGCCGGCTATTCAGGCTGCGGCAGCGCAGGCTACTCCTGGCGGTGTACTACCACGAGCCTGGCTCCGTGACAGTTACGATTTCTCGTTTAGCGGATTAAAAACGGCTGTCTTGCATCGAGTGCAGGATCGGTTGGCACAAATTTCTCGTTTGAGCGGGCGTAAGGGTGTCGCGGAGCCTTCCCAACTCGATGCACCGTTTGTTGCTCAGATGGCTTACGCTTTTCAAGAGTCGGTCGTCGATGTGCTGGTAACAAAGACGGTTGACGCTGCACGGCGTTACAAGGCTCAGGCCATTCTGTTGGCTGGCGGTGTCGCCGCCAACCGCCGTCTGCGCGAAGAGCTGATCCGACGGGCTCATGTGCCGGTTCATTTACCAGCACTTGACCTCTGTACCGACAACGCAGCCATGGTGGCGGCGGCTGCCTTTTATCGTTTTCATGCCGGTGTGCAACACGGCTGGGATGTCGATGTTACGGCTAATTTGCCACTCTGAACACCAAACTTGCGTCGGTTAAACGCATGGCACCTTGGCTGAGGTGTTGTTTGACTATGATCGGTTCGACTCAACGACTACATGTTCAACAAAGAATCCTATTCTGCTCGCCGACGCAGAAACCAGATACCGGCAAGGATGACCAGAAGGATGGCCAAACCAACAACTACCGGTAACGGGGGCGGATTGGGGCGGGCGGGCTGAGGCGAAGCGGGTAGCCCGGCATGCCCGCCATTAGCAGGTTCACGAGCAGCGCCATTCGTTGGCTCTGATTGGATCGCAGCTATTCCTGCTGCCGGTGACGCTTGTTCGGCCATTGCACTTATCACCGGTTCGGAAGTTGGCTCCTGTCGGGTAAGCTCATCTGGTCTGGCAGCAAGAGCCGGCATGTTTTCAGGAACAGCCGTCGCAGCCACAGGCGCCGCCGTCTGGAGTGGCATACGGTTGAGATTGAGCAATTGCCAACCGATCAACATCACCAGAACCAGCGCGCCTAGCGCACCGAACGGCTGCCACCAACGCGAGAACGCAAAGCGACGAGGACGCACACCAACCATCTCAGGTGTGAGTGTAAACGAGCGCGGTGGTGTTACCCATGGCTGTTCACGGAGGATGTCGCGCACTGCACGCAGCTCGGCTAATTCACGACGCAACAACGGATCAACTGCTAATCGCTGTTCAAGTGCAGTACGCTCGTCTGGCGACAGCTCATTATCGATATACGCCGAGAGCAACTCGCGGTCACGCTCAGGTAATTCAGTTGGTGAAGAAGACGAATGGATCATCTGCGTACTCGCACGACCATCTGGCGTGTTTCACGATGTCTTTGACTCATCATCTAGACGATATTTTAACGGTAACAGTTCCCCTGCGCGGAGAATATCGCGCAATTTGGCCCGTGCCCGACTCAAACGCGATTTGACTGTTCCTAACTGGATGCCGGTAATTTGCGCAATTTCTTCGTAGGCCAATCCTTGAATATCGCTAAGGATAAGGACAATGCGCTGATCTTCTGGTAATTCGGCCAGACCACGTTGAATTGCAGCACTTAGTTCATGTTGCAGTACCATTTCATCGAGCGTTGCCCCCTGGTCGGGCAGTTCAGATCGACGCCCCTCCTCTTCATGATCCATTATGTCGAGCGACACTGATGGACGTCGCTTCCGCGTGCGTAGGACATCGTAGCAGGCATTGGTGGCAATACGTAGGAGCCACGACTTCAGCACACCACCCCGAAAGCTCGCTAAACTACGAAAAGCGGCGATAAATGTATCCTGGGTTGCATCAGCGGCGGCATCAGGATCGCCGAGCATCCGATAGCAGAGGTTGTAAACCCGCGTTTCGTATAGCCGAACGATCTGGTTAAACGAATCGATATCTCCTGCCTGGGCTGCACTAATCAGTCGCTGCTCTTCATTCGCCATACAATCGCCCGTCTCTCTTGCCGGCCTGAGAGGTATTATACTGTTTCTGCGCCAGTAGCAGTGACAATGCGGGCACGTTGAAAGAGAAAATTTGCCACGCGCCGCAAGCTGATCAGATGCAGACGAGGAGGATGTTGCGGTGCGAACGCAATCCCTTCGACCAGACCGGGACGCGGCGCCTGCGGTGGCGCCGGATTCCCGACAATAACCGGACTGATCGTGAGGAAGACTTCATCAATCAGGTGATCGCCCAGCAATGCGCCATACGTTCGCCCACCACCCTCGCTCAGCAACGTCCGAATACCGTAATGTTGGCGCAGAATGGCTAGTGCAGACGAGAGATCGATTTGACCGTCAGTACCGACCAGAGGGATAAGTTGTGGATAGCGTACACAAGCGCGCTCAGCACCTTGGGCCGTGGTGATCAAAAAGAGGGATCGTGGCAAATCCAGTGCAGCAGCAGGCGGCAACTCACCACTGGCCGAGAGGATTACTAGCGCCGGTATTGCAGGACGCCCTTCGGCCGCACGCAGCACAGTGAACGACGGTGAGGCAAAGACTTCGCCCGGCACCCAGTGATGGCGCCGGGCAACCCGCAGCGTACCATTGCCCACCAGGATCGCATCGGCACGGGCCCGTACTAGCTCCATGAGCCAATGATCATGCCGATTGTGCCGACTAATCGCATTCCCACCATTCCAACCAGGCTGATTGAAAGCAATCCGACCATCGTGCGAAACCACGAAGTTCGTCCAGACTGCGGGGCGATGTGTAGGGATGGAGGGCAAACGCCAGTCACCATTGTAGATCGAGCGGAGTTCTACCGGTAAACCAGCGCCGGAGTTTATCTCTTCTTCAAACAAGAGCGTAAAGGGAGCGATCATGGAGCAGGATTAGGCTACCACCGCACCCAACCGACTACGACCGGCTAATGTTCGCGCACCAGGCGCTACCAGTGGATCGAGAACATCGCGCTGAATATAGAGATCAACCTGGCCGCCAAAGCGAATACTGGCAATACGCGCACCAGTGTTGAGCGTCGCACCCTGAGTTGTTTCACAACGCAGCCAGCGGCCTAAAGGTGAAGCAATAATGGCGAGAAGGATCGGCCCCCATGCCGTCTCGAGACCGATGTACAGACGCTGATTACGTTCAGGAGCATGCGGATCACGTAACGGACGATGATCACCCATCAGTTGTTCAAGGTACACCACACGACCCGCGGTCGGTGCGCGGCAAATCGGTACGTCGAGTGGACCCACGACTGTGGTCAGACGCAAACAGTCGCTGTGGACGAAGCGATGCTCGTACACTTCGCGCACTCCCTGCACCTGACCATCGGCTACCGCGAAGATGGTACGCGGCTCGTCGGGAGGAACACGGCGCGGATTACGAAAGAGAGCGGCAGTCAGTGCTGTGAGAGCCAATGCTACCGGCGCCAATCGTGGTCGCAAACCCAGGGCAAGCCCGGTTAATCCTAGGCCAATTCCAACTACAGCGGTTGCTTCCACTTCAAGACCGGGTATTGCCGGCTGACGTTGATTGGTCGTCGGTTCAGACATACACTCACTCGACAAGATAGCAAGTCATTCCTGATCGAAGATATTACGATTCTAGCATGAATAAGTTCCCTGTGCAAACTGATACTGCATTTATTGTGACCGCAGTTGCTATGATACAAAATACACCAAGAGTGACCAAAACTGATATTGACGCACCGTGTTAGATTGATTACACTAAAGCAACTATCGATATTTGACACTTCGCAGATCGAGGAAGGGAGGAGTCATGGAGCGAACAGTTGGTGAGGTGATGCACGTCGGCGTGCTAACGTGCAAGCGTGAAACCCCAATTCAGGATGTTGCCCGTCAGATGTCAGAACAAGATGTGAGTGCATTAGTGGTCGTTGATGATGATGGATACATGGTTGGATTAGTTTCCCGTACTGACCTGGTTAATGCACGGCTCTACGAGCAGTACTGGAAACACTGGCGCGGCTTAACAGCTGGTCACATTATGGTAACCGACGTTGTATCGGTCACGCCGCAGGACACCCTGCAACACGCCAGCCGGTTGATGATGGAACGTCGCATCCATCGAGTTGTGGTCGTCGAACCTGGTGAGAAGGGGCTGCGTCCGATTGGTGTGCTGTCAGTTACAGACGTGGTACGTGATATTGCTAATGAGTAGGATAGCGACCAGCGTATACCCTTGTTTGATCGGGACGCATATCTTTCATCGGGTTTTGATCTGATTGAGGCAACGTCTCCCGTTATCGATTGACCATGATGGGTGCACAGGGCGGACCTTACATCCGCCCTGCTATTTTTGAGCTCGCTACAAACGATAGGTATGCATGCGTCTGAATAGCGGCGCTGGAGACCTCTTGTTCGTCATCCAGACATCAGTGCAAGTAGTCGCGGATTTGGCCGATCCACAAACTCATGGACTGACCAAGGATAAGGGCCAACCAACTTATCGCGAGCCAACGTTGCCAGGTGGAACGAGTGGCAAGATGATCGAACACAACACCGACCGGAATGCAGAGTGCCGGGTAGAGAAATAGTGCCCAACGTAAGCCCTGATCAGCTACCAGGAGCAGAGCTAGCCCGCTCAAGGCACCCCCCCACCACATCCCAAGTAACCAGCGCAAACCAGCGGTATCGGTTCGCGATGCACGCCAGATCAGCCATACCCCACACAGCGTTGCGGGCAGTAGTGCAAACGGAATAGGCAGGCTGCGTCGTTGTGGCGGTTGCAAGCCCGCGAGCGCTAGTAACGTATCAAACAGAATCTGGCCTGGCGATTGACCACCCGCTACACCCTGTTCTCCACGCTGACCGATCAACTCGAGATAGGGTGGCGCAGTATAAACAACGATCAGCACGAAGATCAATCCACCACCGCCAGCAAGCAACAACCGCCGCGGGCCGGTCAGTACTGATGGCTGTCGCCACGCCAGAATCCACGCCCAGGCAATCAGTAACCCAAATCCCAGCGTCACCCCTGAATGGGCCAGCAAGCCAGCCGCAATCGCAAGCATCATAACGAATATGGACAACCAACTGCTCTGCCGACCGGTTGCACCGAGACTCAAACCTATCAGAGCTGGTAGTATGAGGGCCTGACCACCGACATTCGCCAGTTCGCCGATGGATAATGCTTCGAGGGCCTGGGTTGAGCCAATGTAGCAAGCAGCACTCAGGAGCGCTGCCCGTGTACTGAAACCAGCCTGTTTGACCCACCACCAAATTGCCAGACAGAAGAGACTATCAAGCGCAGCCGCCATTACCGTAACCAGTAGACGACGGGTCGCAAAATCATCACTGAGCAAGAGCTGGAATGGCAAGGTAAAAAGGTAAAAACCGGCTGGATACGGCGCCAGGCCACCACCAGCATCGGCAGGCAGACCAGCGGTGAGCAAAACCTGGCCCAAACCGAGCCGTAAGAGATTGTTGGCATGAAAACCAGCATCGCTACTAATGGCGTGTGGATGAAGCAAGCCGGCCAATCGTACAATCAAAGCCAGCATGGTCATTGCTATTGCCTGCCACCAGACCAGGTGTTGCGGCCAGCGCAGTACTAACCCGATACTGACGATAGCTGCTATCAGGGTCAGTCCGGCCAGAAACGGCATAAGCAGCGTTACGGCGAGACGTGCCACAATCAGGGCAGCAAGAGCTACACCACTCCCCATGCTAATCAGGCCAATTATCCATCGTGTGGGCAAGGCAACACTTTGGCCCCACAGCCATAGGGCGACAATTGTCACCCCGATCCAACCCAGTTGCCCCCAATCAGGAGGACGCAGATCGAACGTCGAGGAGACCTGCACGTCACGCAAGACAAATCCCAGCAGCCGTGGATCACCCTCAACTTGCAGTGGTTCGCTCCGAAAGTGCACCCGTAGCGTCCCATCGGCAGGAACCAGCAGGGTATAACGACGAGCCGGCGCAGCCGGTAAGGCAATGGTTATCGGCGGTTGATGGCCGAATTGCCATTCGGTTACCGTCGTACCACCATCAGGACGCCCTCCCTGTGCACGCACTGCCACCAACCAACGCCCACCACCGATACCGGGCAGATGCAACACACTTTCTGGCTGGGTCCAGCGATACGGATCATCGGCACCGGGCAATTGCCACCACTCAGAAACCATCGGCGATGCCGGTTCAGCGGCATGTACCATCTGTAAAAACGGGGCATCGTCTTCACGGCGATAGGTATGCGGATCGCCACCCACAGCCAGATGGAGGGAGAATGGCACCTGATACGCCAGCGCACAACCCAGCCATATCAGCATGACTGACACCGCCAACGTTGGCAGTTGACGGCGCAAGCTATTTGCCAGAGAAACGGCATGCACTGGCATAGCCTTACGATTTACCACTGCCCCACGTAATCACGATCACGCCGATAACGATGATCAACGCCCCGATCAGGCGCATGAGCGAGATCGATTCGTTTAGCAGAATCCGTGAGGGGATCAAAATGATCACATAGTTGAGGGCCAGGAGCGGATAGGCAAACGAGAGATCGACGCGCGAAATAACCCCCAACCAAAAGATAGCTCCTCCAAAGACCAGCGCAAACCCGAGAATGACGCGCCAGTCGGTAAAAGTAGCCCACAGCACCTTTGGATCGAGGGTAAAAGCGCCCACATGGGTTGTAACGTGATTGATACCGATTTTCAATAAAACTTCACCGGTAACGGTCAGCGCACTGGCAGTGAGTAAGAGGGATAAAACCAGCAACATAGGGCGTAATTTGGGTGAATAGACGGATAACGGTTTCATGGTCGTCGGCGTAAAACATACACGGCGTAATCGCAAATACCCGAACGCATGTGATAATTGCGGGCAATATCGAAGCCCTGCTCAAACATTACCCGGTAATCGGCATCGTGACGGATATACCCACCTCGATCAAGGGCGTGCATCACATGACCGAGCGGATTCTGACCGGGCGGTGGGGGAGTATCTTCCATCACTAAAATCGTTGCTCCCGGCCGCATAACCCGATAGACCTCTTGCATCACCGCACCCGCTTTGGCATCGGGCAAGTGGTGCAAGACACCCAAAATCAGACCGGCATCAAACGTTCGATCGGCAAAGGGCAAAGCTTCACCACCGGCAGCAATGTAGGTTCCCGGGCGTCGTCGCACGGCAAACCGAAGATAGGTAAGCGACGGATCAACCCCTACATAACGGTGAGGCGGAAAATTCACGGCAAACTCGCCAGTACCACAGCCAACATCAAGAAAACGGCGATGATCGCCATACCACGGTCTTAACTCACGGGCAATCGCCAGATGTTCACCGGTGAAACCGGATTCGACCAGCCAGCGTAATCGATTCCAGAGTTCAGGTGTAGCGCTTAGTTGATTCAGCAGAATATTAAACATAACCAAACCCGTCACTGATAAGCAGAATTATAATCGGGCGAGACACACTACTGACAGACCAAACGGTAAATGACCACCACGGGCAAGATACGCTGCTTCAGCCATCATCGGTAGACGCAACAAAGCGTTTATCGGCCTGGAAGGTAATGTCATCGCCGAATCATGTTGCTTCGTCGGCAGAACCCGTTCGAGCAAGCGTACCGTCGCCGATAGCGGAAAGAGAATGGTGAGGGCGTAAGTCAGATGTTCGATGACAAAGCCGTTTGTTTCAAGGAGACGACGCACTTCTTCGGCGGTGTAACGGTGACGAGTATGCACCTGCCGGTCGTGCTGCGAGCGTAGCCATTCGTATGCCGGCAGGCGGATCAGCAGCCAGCCATCGTGACGTAAGACACGACGCACTTCAACCAACGCCTGTTGTTCATCAATCACCGCACGATGGTATAGTACGTCAAATGATGTCACGAGATCAAAACTCTGATCAGCAAACGGTAACTGTACAACTGAACCGCGCACCAGATAGCCCGGAATCCGTTGTCTGGCGAATGCCAGCGCTTCGGTTGCTATATCAAGCCCAACGACCGTCCCGTAGCGCTGTAAAAAAAGCGCATCACCGCCAGTACCACAGCCAGCATCGAGAATGCGCAGATGACGCCTATCAGCAACGACTCGCTTCAGCAGCGCGGCGTTGATGGCGCGCATACCGCCATACCACCAGTGTTGCAGCTCAACGGCTGCCATTGTTGTGTATTCATTCTTTTCCATAGTCGGGCGGACTATACCAGATTGCGGGCAGACTGGCAAGTGGTCTGTTAAGGCCTGTCCAAATCAGCAACATCGCAGGAGGGAGGTACGCAGCGGCGCTGCGCCCATACATCAAGAGGCATCGGTCGGCTCAAAGTAGCGCTGCGCACAGAGCGCGAAGAGGAAAGGATGACCCGCACCTTCCCGACCAGCTACTTTCCTTCCTCAGCAGGGGAGAGGAAGGGGAAAATGAATCTATTCTTCTCGCTTCTCTTTCCGCGTAGGAGATACTGATGCTTCAGCCAATACCTTCCCCTCTCCCACTACCCAACGTGAACCTGCGGCCCGCACCTCCAGGGAAACCGCACAGATCGGGGATCATCGTCAACAGGGGTGTGACGAGAGAAGAGATGTTTCTGGCATACCCGGCAACATCTCTACACATCACCATCAATGCGCAGATAATCAGCTCGCGGTGGGCTAAAGGTATCAATAGCGAGTGTGTCCTCGAGAGTCCACACCGCGTGGGGAGTACCACCTGGAATAGCGACTGAACTCCCCGCAGATGCTTCAATGATTTCGTCACCGAGCTGAAAACGTAACCGACCACGCACTATGTACGCCACCTGATCTTCGAGATGGCTGTGTAACGGCACATGACTCCCCGCCGCCAGACGAACTTCCATCTGGTATATGCGTTCGGTCAAGGCGATCCGCCGACGCTGAACACCGGGGAACAGATCAATCCATGGTCGATCGGTCATACTCTTTCTCGACTTTCATCTGAGTCTGTTGTTACGGGAAGAGCACGTCTGCGAAATATTATACTGGAAGCTACATCTAAAGTCGCGCATTGTGAAAGTATGCGGTCGGAGTTTTCGATGTTTTCAGTGCTACGCTGCGAAGAGCGATGCCCTCGCAAGCCTGGAAGAGAGGCAGGTTGGACACCCGCCTCTACGGTTTCCTTATCATCATTGCGAAGAACGCTGACTCTCCCCAAGCATGCGGGCGGCAGCAGCCTGAGCTTCGGCCCATGAGGTTTGGGCCAGGTGCTCTTTCACGACCGGAATACGTGCCGGTGCCATACTCAACTCATCAAGGCCCAGCCCTGCCAGCGCAACAGCCGCTTCTGGTTCACCACCGAGTTCGCCACAGATACCGATCGGGATACTAGCCTGGCGAGCGGCGCGAGCAGCCAAGTCAATCATACGCCAGACTGCCGGATCGTCAGTCCGGTAGTGAGTAGTTAACGTAGGATGGCCGCGATCAACTGCCAGAGTATACTGCGCCAGATCATTACTGCCGATGCTGAAAAATGCGGCTTCACGGGCGAGTTGATCGGCCATAACGACTGCTGCCGGTGTTTCGATCATTATCCCGAGCGGCGGATCTGGCCGATGATCAATACCGGCAGCAGCCAATGCTGCGGCGGCATCCAGCATCTGAGCACGCGCCCAGGCCAGTTCAGAGGGTGTCGCGATCATCGGTAACATAATCCAGATGTCGCCGTGAAAAGCAGCTCGGAGTAGTGCTCGCACTTGTACCTGAAAAAGATCAGGTCGTTGCATCGAGAGACGTATACCTCGAATGCCAAGAAACGGGTTAGCCTCGGCAGCTATAGGAAGATACGGCAGCGGTTTATCACCACCAACATCGAGTGTCCGAATCACAATTGGGCGATCAGGGAATTCGGTTATAACCGCACGATAGGCCACATACTGTTCTTCTTCATCAGGCGGGGTCTCTCGATCAAGAAAGAGAAACTCGGTACGAAACAGGCCAATCCCTTCGGCGCCGTATTCGCGTGCCAGTCGCGCTTCAGCCGGACGACCAATGTTCGCCCACAAAGCGATATGACGGCCATCACGCAATCGTCCGGGTTGGTCGCGCAGCGCCATCTGACGGCGACGTATTGCCTGTAACGCTGCCATACGGTCTTGTGCGGCCTGTAGAGCATCTTCATCGGGATCAATCATAACAGTGGCAGCGTCGCCATCAAGCAGCACATTCACACCGGCGGGGATGCGCAAGATCGCATCACCGATTCCGACGACAGCAGGTACCCCGCGCGAGCGAGCAAGAATAACGGTATGACTGGTTGGGCCACCGCCGGCAGTAGCGAATCCGGCAACATGCAGCGGCAGATCAACCGTTTCTGCCGGTGTCAAATCATCGGCAATCACAATGGCACCAGGCGGAATAAACAGCGGAGTCTGTTCACCGGTGAGTGCGCGCAGGAGTTCCACACCAACGGCGGCAATATCAGCAGCACGTTCGCGCAGGTAGTCGTCATCGAGATTGGCAATCGCAGCCTGCATTTGCGCCACCACAGCCTGGATCGCCGATGTTAATGGCTGTCCTTCCAAAACCAGCGTAGTCACGCCCTCGGTTAATGTCTCATCTTCAACCAGCATGGCCTGGGCATCAAACAGGTCAGCTTCACGCAAACCGGCAGCGCGTTGTCGTTCAGCCAATGATCGTAACCGGTGGGCTGCTGCATGTTGAGCAGCGTGGAAACGAGCCAGAGCTGCTTCTACCGATTCGTCAGGCGGATCGGCAACTGTCACTGCCCGTTTCCAGTGGTGGGCAGGACCCAAAGCCAGACCGGAAGCGCCACCTGTCCCACGAAGTACCATGCTCATACATACTCCACGTGCTACTCGCCAAAGTTCTCTTCAACCAGTTTGGTGAGGGCGGCAATCACTTCAGCCTCATCTTCACCACTAGCCCGCAAGCGAATTTGATGACCCTGACGAACACCAATCTGCAACAAATTGAACGCAGTCACTGGTAACTCTTTCGTTTGCGGTCGACTCAGATTCTGAATAGTCACCGTACTCTTGTACGCACGAACGGTTTCAACAAAGAGCTTAGCCGGACGTGCGTGCAGACCAACCGGATTTGTCACTGTCAATATTACTTCTGTCATACTGTTACTCATACACTTTGATCAACTCACGGGCCTGCAATGCTGCGGCAGCGACATGTTCAAGAGTTGCGGTACTGCTTGACGCTTCAATCGCAGCCAGATAAGCCCCTTCTACCAGTGGAGCATTACTGATGTGCACCGGTGGACCAGAAAATTGCTCCAAGGCGGTTTCCACACTCATCACAGCGCTCCCCAAATCTACGAGGGCCAGAATGCCATCGGTGGAACGCAATTGCTCCAGGCCGGCCAAAATACGTTCAACACTGGTACCAAGAGAACCATCGCTGGCGCCACCAGCAGCGATAATCGGTATCTGACCACCGCTGATCTGACCGACAAATTCTTGTACGCCTTCTGCCAGTCGTGCGCTATGCGAGACGATTAAGAGACCTATCATGCCACCTCCTCATTTCGGCTACACGTCATCGCCAGCGCTCGCAGCAGGTACGCCGTCGAGGTTGCGCCAGGGTCCTGGTGACCGATGCTGCGCTCACCAAGGTACGATGCGCGTCCCTTCATCGCCAGCATTGGAATAGTGGCTCTGGCACCGGCTTCGGCTGCCGCCGCAGCCTGCTGCAAAGCACGCCCCAATGATCGACCTTCCGCCAGAGCTGTGCGCAGGGCTTCAATTGCAGGGGCCAGTGCGTCAACCATGGTCTTTTCGCCACGTTGAGCTTTGCCACGTGCGATAATCCCCTCTAACGCCGCTTCTAGCGCGAGAACAACATCTTCATCGCTCATTTCGTGGCGATCAGCGAGTGCCATACCAGCCCGCACAAAAGCAGTACCGTACAGCGGTCCCGATGCACCACCAACTGTCGAGACGATGGTCATTCCAGTTGTTTTAAGAACTGTACCAATATCTTTGTCAGCAACCGTTGGCAGGCGGTTAAGTACAGCCGAAAACCCGCGATCAAGATTTGCTCCATGGTCGGCGTCGCCAATAGCAGCGTCAAGTGCGGTAAGCTCATCGCGGTGCTCATGGATAATTGCCGCCGCCGCAGTTAGGAAGTGCGTGACGTGTTCTACCGTAACTGGCATCGTTGCCTCGCTCAGGACTCAGAGTGCGTGCTGATAATTTTGCCGCGTACTTTAGATAGCGGTGAATAACGTGTATCTTACCACAGATACACTTCAGGCTTACGCGGCACGCTGTTGGTTGACGAGCTATTTCTTATGTATGCTAGAACATCCCTGACACCAAATCAAGAGGTCTCGACGCCATTGATGGGCGATTTTTGTTTCAATCCTGCAACATTTCATCCCAATGTTAAGCAAAATGTGAATGTCGTGAGCAGTTCCCCTCCGTTCACCATCTTCCATACGGCTGTATTCGTTTGTCTAGATGAGCATTTCCAGGAACTCCCTGCGCATCTTGATGAAGGATGACGTTAGTAGTCCAAACGATTAGAGAGGTGTTCAGCATCTTCAATAAAATAGTGAAGATACACCGACGAAACGGAGACATCCGCTGTCGATGGCCTCCGACTCACGCAATCACGTAGAGCCTATCCGAATATATCGTCACGTCCAAGACGGAGGAAAAGGGCGAGGCGGCGCAGCGACCGTGCTCACGCTACTCACCCCGCAGCGCGCCATCAATCAGACGCATCCCGTGATCGTCATCTCGGTGGATAGCGATGCAGCGGATGCCGTTGCGACCGATGCCTCCCAGTGTACACTCGCGAGTACGCCAGACAGCACCCTTTTCATGTCTCGCTGTCTGCATTTCTCTTCCGGTAGCTCTCGCAGGCGCGGAAGGTGGCTGGATCATGGACGCCACGCACATCGTTCACCCATCTAGGAGACGATACATTGATGCTATAATGGCATTTGGTCACATTTGCCCTTTGCATACATATAGGAAGACGCCCGGTAATCGTGAGCTGAACGGTTTTCCCGGTACCCGAACGGATATTGACACCTCGAACTAGACAAACATATGAACGATGAATCATTAAAACGCCCACTGCTCTCGGTCATCATACCCTGCTACAACGAAGCGGCAACGTTGCCCATCATTCTCAACAAGGTTGAAGCAGTTGATCTCGATAAAGAAATCATCATTGTCGATGATCACTCAACTGATGAGACACCGCGGGTATTGGCTGAACTGTCCAGCTCTCGTCCACATCTCACGGTGATTCGGCACCCGCACAATCGGGGGAAAGGCGCAGCCGTGCGCAGTGGTTTGGCTCACGCCCGTGGCGAAATTACGATTGTGCAAGATGCTGATCTGGAATATGATCCGCAGGATTATTATGAGTTGGTGAAACCTATCGTCGAAGGACGGGTGAACGTGGTGTTCGGTAGCCGGTTTCTCGGCCGACATACCGGTATGTATTTCTGGAACGCCGTTGGAAATAAGTTTCTGACATTCCTGACCAACTTTTTGTTCAATTGCTGGATCTCAGACATGGAGACGTGCTATAAAGTGGTACGAACTGACATTCTGCGCGATTTGCAGCTTGAAAGTAACGATTTTCGGATCGAACCAGAAATCGCCGCAAAGGTATTACGGCGCGGTCAACGGATTTACGAAGTGCCGGTAAGTTATCTTGGCCGCACGTATGAAGAGGGGAAGAAAATGAAACCAATTCAAGGCATCTACGCCATCTTTGCCCTCTTCAAGTATCGATTCTGGTGGTGAACAGGAGTGAAAAGCAATCCCCCACACAGAGGTAACCGCAGGTCACCTATACTTGTGCAATCAAGTAATTTGTGATACAACACTCAAGAAAGGCGGGTTGTGTACCTGCTACCTATTTCGCTGAGAGGCGAGTGAACGGGGAACCGATACGCTCGCCTTTCGTTCGCTACGAGGCATCCATGCGCGTCGCAATGTTGAGTGTCCATAGTAGTCCACTGGCCCGGTTAGGAAGTAAAGAAGCTGGTGGAATGAATGTCTATGTGCGTGAGTTGGCCCGTGAATTAGGGCAACGCGGGATACTGGTTGACATTTTTACCCGTAGTCAAGAACGTGATGCGCCCACCATTGTTCCGTTAAGTCGTGGTGTTCGTCTGATCAATCTGCATGCTGGCCCGACAGCGCCTTACGATAAGTATCAGCTTCTGACCTATTTGCCCGAATTCGTGAGTCGGGTGCGCTGTTTTGCCGATGGTGAAGATGTGAGTTACGATCTTATCCACAGCCATTACTGGTTGTCGGGTAAAGCTGCCCTGGCCTTGCGGCGAGTGTGGCAGGCGCCGGTCGTACATATGTTTCACACCCTCGGTGCAATGAAAAATAGTGTTGCCCGTTCAGCAGAGGAGGTCGAGACGAGTCACCGCATTGCAATTGAACGTCGGCTGCTGCACGAAGTAGATGCAGTGGTGGCCGCGACACCCCTTGACCGTGCCCAGATGGTCTGGCACTATGGTGCTGATCCTGGACGGATCCGGGTTATTCCGTGCGGAGTTGATCTCCAACGGTTTCAACCAGGTGATCGCAACGCTGCCCGCACAGCACTCAGTATCGCAGATGACGCGATCGTACTGGTCTGTGTCGGTCGCATGGAACCGCTGAAAGGTATGGACGCCTTGATCCGGGCAGCGGCACGTCTCATTGACCACCATCCTGAATGGCGCGATCGATTACAGGTGGTTTTGGTGGGCGGCGAGGACGAAACGCAACCTGCACAATGGAATAGTGAACAGCGTCGGCTTGATCAGCTACGACGGACGCTCGGCGTACAGGCCCAGGTACAGTTTGTCGGCACACAACCGCAAGAACGGTTACCGCTCTACTATGTCGCTGCTGATGTGGTGGCCGCACCGTCACACTATGAATCATTTGGACTAGCCGCGCTCGAAGCTTTGGCATGTGGTGCAGTGGTGGTAGCTTCTAATGTGGGTGGTCTGGCACTGACCGTTGAAGATCGACGGAGCGGATTGCTCTTTCCACCTGATAACGACGCTGCGCTGGCCGCACACATCGAACGAGTTCTGACCGACGAAGACTTGGCTGCCCGCCTGCGTTCGGCAGCGGTACAGCGTGCAGCCGAATATAGCTGGCCGACCATTGCCCGACGGATCATTGCACTCTACGAAGATGTAACGACAGCGAATGCGGCATTCTGGTCGGCACGACGATTGGTGCGTGTATCGTGAAACCTTCACTGGCATTATTGATTGTTGGCACACTGTATCTGGGTGTGGGCTGGATGCTGTCAGCCATCGGGCCGAGTCTGCCCGCTCTCGCCAGGCAAGCAGGTCATGAAGTAACCGATCTGGGTGCCATTTTTACCGCATTTTCGCTGGGTGGTGTGTTAGCATCAGTAGGTGTCGGCGCTGCCATTCAGCGCTGGGGTTTGCGTACTGTAATTGCAGCCGGCTCAGCATGTATGGGAGCCGGTATGCTGGCACTTGGGCTTAGCCCACTGCTGGCCGGGATGTTGATCGGTGCCGGTATGGCTGGCTTTGGCTATGGCGGGATGTTGGCCGGTGGCAATCTCCTGATTGCGCGTCTGTATCACGGTGCCGCTGGCGCTCTGAATGCGCTTAATCTGTTCTTTAGTGTCGGCTCAATCGGTGGACCACTCCTCGTTGCATTGATGCTGGCCGTGATTGATCAACCACAGGCTGCGATCTGGATGGGGGCAGTGCTGATGCTAGGGTTGGTCTGGCCGGCATCGCGCCTGCAAGAACCGACACAGGCACCGTCAGCGCAGATGTCGGGGGCTCCGCGCTGGTTGGCAGCCGTCACGTTGGGCATTCTGATGTTTACCTACATCGGTACCGAGATCGGGATTGGTGGCTGGATAGCATTGATCCTCGAACGAGGAGTTGGCATGATCGCACCACTTGCCGCGTTGGGGAGCAGTCTCTTCTGGGGTATGTTGACTGTCGGTCGAATGGCAGCGGTCTTTTGGGGTGATCGGTTAGGGCCAATTCACCTGTTGTTCCTGTGCATTAGCGGGCTTGCTCTTGGCGGTCTCTTGTTGGTGATAGGGACAAACCAGGCCAGTCTGGCCCTGGCAGCAGTGGCGTTCATGGGGTTATCATGTGGGCCAATCTTTCCTACCACTATCCTTTTAATTACGCAGGCCGCCGGACGTAGCCCAACAGCCCTAAGTGTGGCCTTAACCATTGGCACCGGCGGGGGTCTGTTTCTTCCGGCATTGTTTGGCCAATTCATCGGATGGTTTGGTCCGGTGAGCGGGGCCATAATGGTAGTGGTCGATGCCGCATGTATGCTACTACTACTGCTGGTGGCCCGATATGGGATGAAGCGCACCTCAGCGGTTGCTGAGATGTCAGTGAGATAACAGACCATGCTCACCATTGATCTCAATTGCGATTGTGGCGAGAGTTACGGGGCTTTTCGAGTAGGTGACGACGAAGGCATTTTGCCATTCGTTAGCTCGGCCAATGTCGCTTGCGGTGGTCATGCTGGCGATCCGATGGTTATGCGCCAGACAGTACGGCGTTGTCGCGAATTGGGGGTAGCAGTCGGCGCTCACCCTTCGTACCCTGATCTGCACGGCTTTGGGCGGCGGGTCTTGCCGCTGACCTCCGACGAGATTGAAAACTGGGTTCTGACACAAATTGGCGCTCTCGCTGCTATCACATGCGCCGAAAAGGTTGAGTTATGTCATGTTAAACCCCATGGCGCGCTCTACAATGTGGCTGCCCAGGATATGGTGGTAGCAATGGCAATTGCGCGGGCAGTTGCTGCATTCAGTCGTGAGTTAGCGCTGGTTGGGTTAGCCGGCTCAGCCCTGATCGCTGCTGGTCACGAGCTTGGTCTACCGGTACTGGCCGAAGCGTTTGCCGACCGAACTTACGAGGCTAACGGACGATTGCGCGACCGGCGTTATGCCGATGCGCTGATCATTGATCCAGCCCAGTGTCTGGCACAGACGTTACAGATCGTTCGTGACCGGATGGTGGTCGCTGTCGATGGTACAGCGGTACCATTACAAGCCGACACCATTTGTTTGCACGGCGATACTCCAGGGGCAGCGGCGCGAGCAGCGGCATTACGCCGTGGGTTGGAAGCCGCCGGAATCGCAGTACGGTCACCACAACGATGAGCGGGCGAGTTGATCCCTTTGGCGAGGCAGCGTTTTTGATCCGATGGTCATCATCATCGGCTGCTAGCAGTGCACCGCTGGCGGCTATGGCTGCTTTAGAACACGATCCACCGCTCGGCGTGCTTGATCTGATCCCAGCAATTGATTCACTGCTGGTCTGTTTTGACCCACTCGTTACTGATCGCAACCAACTGCTCGCCCGTTTGGAAGAATTGGTGCGTAATCCTGCCCCACGCATCACATCCTCTGGGCGCAAGATAACTATTCCAGTGCGCTACGGTGGTGATGATGGCCCGGATCTGAATGATGTGGCGAAACAAATAGGGCTGACACCGTCTGAAGTGATTGAACTACATACGACGACTGTACAACAGGTCTTGATGATTGGCTTTGCTCCCGGCTATCCGTATTTAGGCTGGTTACCGCCGGTGCTTCACCTGCCACGACGGGCAACGCCCCGCCCGGCAGTACCGGCAGGTTCAGTAGCTATTGCCGCCGGTATGACCGGTATCTATCCAACAACATTACCGGGCGGCTGGCATCTCATTGGACGTACCAACGTGCGTTTGTTTGATCCGTCAGCAGATCCACCAACCTTATTACGACCCGGTGATTTGGTACAGTTTGTGGTTGATGAGAGTGCTTAGAGAGTGTCTAAAAACACTCCTATGACCTCGTAACCTGGGCGAACGGGCCTCTGGCTCGCGTCCTAATGTGAACAGGCTAAGCCCCCCAACTAAACGGTTGTCTGATGTAATCGTGCAGGTCGGCTCACGGCACAGCCCCCATTTCCTTCCCCTTTCCACATTGCGAGGAAAGGGGAGAACGATTAGGAACACAAGAGTTTTTCAGACATACTTCTTTATTCATGAAAACCGTATATCCTGGTGCTCGGGCCTGTGGCCCATATCCTACCCTGAGTGAAAGAACGAAGGCACGTTCCGCTAGCTTGCCGATAAGACTTGTTCACCCCATCCCCCGTATGTAGGAGACCTAAGAGCCTGATCAAAAACCCGGATGTTGCATGAGGCTCGTACCGGGCATATCCGACCATTGCGTGCGCGGGCCAACAGGCTTTCGCGCCAGCCCCCCACGTCCCCCCTTCCGCTCCCCGTGTGGGAGCGGAAGGGGGCCAGGGGGAAGGGGAGGGCGTGCCAGCCGTGCGCCGCAGCACCAACGCTGACACCGGTGCAACCCTCTTCCAGCTCATCACGGAGACGCATACCTTACCCGCCAACGGTTCCCTAACCATTACGGCGCTGATCGCTTCCCAATCGGTTCCAACCATTCGCCGCACCGGCGGGCCAGAGGCCCGCGTACCCAGGCTGGTGCATCGGTAAACCACAGCAGAGAGTGCTGCCCCCTCGCTGATCCACCGTTCTGCTTGACTAGTATGAGAACCTATCCGAAATATCCTGTTGCGGGAGATGAAGGTCATCAAATGTTGACCCTTTATCAAGCGTCATCTCCTACGATCCCGGACCACGTTCGGACACCGATCAACGCGGGCCATTCAGTAATCAGTGGGTAAAGCAGTACCGAATCCTGCGCGTTGGGGTTCATTCGTAAGGGCAAAGCAGTGAATCACCCCAAATTGTCGGAGAACGCTCTCTCCTGCGAACGATACCTGGCCGGGATCACGTTTCTGCATCGGGCAATCGATGGCGTAACACCAGGAATAGGGCGTAGCAGATCTACGCCCCATCCTTGATCATTGCGATCTGCTCCTATTCCGGCGAGCAACAAACAATCCTGCGCCAACCAGGGCAATGACAAGTAGAACAATCCACAGCCAACCCGGAGCCGTGTTCCCACTCGGCGTCGGCTGTGGTTCAGGCGTTACAGCAGGTGCCTCGGGTGCGACAGTTGGCGTCGCCGTAGGTGGTACCAGGGCTACTAGTGGCCGTGGCCCGACAAAGACGGCTGTTGTCCGTCCGGGCACACTGAAGCTCCCGTCAGCATTGTAGCGTGATAGGGCGACTCGTTCATCGCTCGATGCGATCTGGACATCGTGCAGACGCAGATCGCCGTTAGCCAGTTCGGGGATGGTGATGGTTACCGTTTCTGGCCGTGCATTGAACAAGACAACCACCTGACCAATATTCGGATCAAGCCGATTTGGGCCGTTGTCGCTAATACTCATAACAATTAGACCGGGAATCTGATCAGGGCCGTTATTGAAGAACGACACCATACGCTCGACCTCAGCAGCCGTGCGTAGGCGGAAGAGAGGGGTACTGCGCCGGATGCGAAGCATCTCGCGGAAGTGCTCGTAGGTAGCTTGCATCAGCCGAGCATCGGGTTTTAACTCAGGATTAGCTAGCAACGGTGCCATGATGGGCCAGTTACTCTGATTATCACCGGCAGGTGGCAACCCTGAACCGAAGGTATTTTCCTGGCCGCTCCAGTCAATTCGGTTAAACCAGTCGGAGGAGTTGTAGCTATTGCGGTCGAGCGATTTCGAGCGCAGGAACTCATCTCCGGCGTGGAAGAAGGGAATACCCTGCGCCAGTGCTGTGAGCGAAAGGCCGAGTTGGGCCATCCGCACTCGCTCGGTAATCGAGGTCGTAGCGGCAGCCTTGAGCTGCACGGCATCGAACAGAGTCTCGTTGTCGTGAGCTGAAACGTAAACAATCTGCTCTTGCGGATCAAGGGTGTAACCGCCAGCAGCACCACGGTACTTGATCTGCTCACCCGTTACAAGGCGTCCCTCGTAGTTGATCATGCGGTACGTTTTGAGATTACCGGCCAACCCTAGCTTAATCAGATCGGTTTCGGCCAGCAGTTTGATCCGTTGGACATCAGGGGTACCCTGCGGAAAATCGCTCGGATCGGTCGCCAGACCAGAAATGAAACCCTGTAAGCGTGGATCATCGAACGGGCCACCACCACGGGCCGCATCACGCAGCCGATCAGAGAAGGTACCGATGCCGGTACCGGCCATATTGAATTGGGTCGCATTGATACCACGAGCATTGTTCGCAACTTCACCGAAGTTCCAACCCTCACCGTACAAAATGATAGATTTACCGTCTACCCCATCGCGCTCAAGAGTCAGTGCATCGAGAGCTGCCCGAATGGCCAGCATATTGTCTTTCATATGATGGCCCATCAAGTCGAAGCGGAATCCATCGACCTTGTAATACTTCGCCCAGAGCACAACCGAATCGATCATCAATTTCTCCATCATACGGTGCTCGGTGGCGGTATTGGCGCAGCACGTCGAGGTAGTGACATTGCCATCAGCATCGAGCCGATGGTAGTAACCCGGTACAATCCGATCCAGAACTGAACGCGGATGTTGGCCGCTGGCGTTGGTATGGTTGTAGACGACATCCATGACAACGCGCAAGCCGGTTTCGTTGAGCGCTTGCACCATCTCGCGAAATTCCAGGGTTCGCTGTGGCCCATCGGGATTGGTGCTATAGCTACCCTCTGGAACCGAGTAGTGAAAGGGATCGTACCCCCAATTGAAACCATCGAGGTCACGGATCGGTTCAATGATAGCCTGTTGTTCAGGTGAATCGGGCGGAAGCGTCCGTAACTGATCATAAGGTAGCGGCACTTGCCGTTCACGAATCTCTTCAATCGTCGCAATGTCAAATGTCGGTAAGAGATGCACATGCGTCACGCCAGCTTCGGCAAGTTCGGCTAGATGGCGCATCCCAATGCTGTCGCGAACCGTAAATGCCCGGAACGTTCCGCGCAGTTCAGGCGGCACGGTCTCGTCGAGAATACTAAAGTCGCGCACATGTAATTCGTAGAGCACAACATCTTCCGGTGCAGCAAGTGGTGGCTTACGCAGCGTGTCCCAACCGGGCGGTTGTAGAGCCGGATCATTCAGATCGATAATCTGGCTGCGCGTACTATTGGCGCTTAAGGCCACCGAATAAGGATCGGTCACCAGATTTGTCACAACGCGCCCAACATTCGGTACATAGACATCAACTTCAAACAGATAGTATTGCCCAATCCAACTTGCCTCACCGCGAATACTCCAGACTCCGGTCGCTGCATCGAGTGTCATTGGCAGGACAACCGCACGAGTTTCGGGATTGGCATCAGCAAAACGGTGTAAACGCACCTGACGAGCAGTTGGCGCCCAAACCCGAATGGTTGGCAGACCATCTTCAAAGGTCACCCCCAACGGGCCATCGTAAGGGAAGAGAGCATCGAGTGCACCGGGAATTTGCACCCGTGTTGCATCGAGCGGTTGACCATTTTCGTCATACATTGCCACCACCAATTGACCGCGCGTCAGACCAATCAAGCGAGCACGGTCGAGCGGAGGCAACTTGAACGCGCTGAATCCGGCTAGATGGGGGAATTGTTTCAGCGCCGACCCAGGCCCCGCTGGCGAAAATGTGAGATCGATCCGCTGCCCGCCCACTACATCTTCGGGGGTCAGTTTTATTGCACCAGTTGGGTCACTAAACAACGCATAGCGGTAACGTGGCGTACCGATGACATTCCAAACGATAGTGTCGGCGTTCACCCAGTATGCACGGGCGCGGGAAATATCGCCTTTAGGTGCGCCAGCCGTTGAAATCGTCACTTCACCACTCCCAACATTGTAACCAATGTATACCTCACCACCCTCGGCGACAGTGATCGTAAAGGGCGCTCCATCAGGCCCCCCTTCACCAATTGCGCCGGTTAGTGTTTCACCAATTGCCAGCCGCAATTGATACTCACCAGCCGGAATGCGATTGGTTGTAAACGTAAATAGACCATCGCCGTCGGGGTCTTGCAGCCATGCCCCAAGACACGTCGGATCGTTGGCGACCGGACACCCTAGTGCAGTCTGAAAATCACCTACCGCAACGATGATTGGAGTATTAATGCTGTCGGTAACCCAATGCGTCTTGTGATCATAAATGAAGCGTACCGTCGTCGGTGCCGGCACCTGTAACGGAATGTTAGGCCCATCACGGCGGGCGTTCAAGCCGTAATTTTCGGCCCAACTATCGTTGAGAGCAACCTTGTATTCGTAGGAGCCAGCAGGCAACTCAAAGCGGGCACTCCACACATCGGTTGCCGGATCGTAAGCCAAATACGTCACACTACACGACGGTTGCCAATCACCAGGGCATCCCAGAACACTCTGGATGGTACCGGGTATTGTGACGGTTTTAGGATCAGGCGTGGTTTGCGCTAACACCGGAGTCTGAATGAATAACCAGCAGAGCAACCAGATGACCGTGATTGCCGATACGGTGCGCCGGGGCAAGACAGCGAGTCTCATAGTCTTCACCTGGAGTTAGTTAGCAGCGAAACTATTTGCGCATAGTATAGCACAATGTTGATGACGCTGTGGTGATCATCGGCGCACGGCGGTACCGTTCCTCGCCTGCCAGGATGCATGTGTCAAGGCGCAGGGCGCTGCACCCATCCATCACGGTTCACTCAGCAGGATAGGGCGTCGTCTTATCTCATCAGGCGACTCCATCGGCATCAGGCTGATTGTCACTTTTCATCTGTTGTGCTGTGGGGCGTCGGCTGAAGGAGCGAGAAACGACGCGCCTCAGCAACAATCTGGGCTTTTGCCGAGACGCGACCATAGCATCTCCAGCCTGGTGCGGGGAACGGTGGCGAGCAACGCAGGCGTCTCTTCGCCGCGATAGAAATGGATAGCACCGGGTTCAGCGCTGGTGCTGCGGCGCACACCTGGTGCCCCTCACCTTCCCCCTTAGCCCCTTTCCTCTTCCACACGAGGCAAGGAAGGGAAGACGGAGCGTTGCTGGCGGGAAAGCATGTTGGCACCTCCTCACGCAATGGCCACACGGGTACGAGACGTGCCCAAGGAGAAAGCTGAGTTTTGATCAGGCACCGCAGGCCTATCCAAAAGATTCTGTTGCGAAAGATGCAGGGCATCGAGTACGATTTTGAGATCAGGTGCGGGTCTCAGGAATAGGGCTGGGCCAGTATCTGCCCATACCCCCGGTACGTATGTTAGGGCACTGCTTTACCCTACCCCGCATCGGAAACCACCGGTGCATCCAATTCGCGTTCCTAGCCTTCACCTCTAATCCAGGAATGGAAGTCAGCGTCAATGGCTCGTGAGAAACCGCTGATCATATGGTTCATCTTATGTTCCATTGCCCGCTCACCGATTGACTGCAAGACATGACCGGGCATAAACCAGAGAACTCTCGGCACCGGGATCGTCATTGCCAATTCCACAGCATATTCAACCTCGGTTATGTGCGCATGAGGATAGAATACCGCTTCCGCGAAGAGCTGACCGGGAAACACAAAACCAGAGAGGTCAATCGGTGGTCCATCATCAACCGGTACAATGCGAATCAGGCGGTGTGGTTCAAAGACCGCTGCAATATCAAAGTAACCGGCCATCGCGTGACCATGGCCATCAGTTGCCCCGACCACCAGCCGGTAGCGGTTGGGTGCATACGCGAAGATTTCAATCACGTCGGGTAGCAGACTGAAGACCGCAGGTATGTCACAGAAATACTCGTAAGCCAGATCGAGCGGCCCATTGAAACGAAACAGATGAACGGCGGCACCGCTGAGATCGACTGCCCGGCGATGCTCTTCATTGGTTACAGAGGGCGAATAGGGCGCCGACATAGACGCTCCTCGGCGTTGATCCGAATATTCGGAACCAACGCACTTTTCATATATGACATCAATTGCCGTCAGTATAGCATCTCCAAGCGCTTTCTGCAAGTAGAACCAGGATTGACGTTTTGCTTCTTACGTAATAAAATGTTCTCAGAACCGCGATGACAGTCCGCAGCCAGGCTAGCGGCGGGAAGGAGCGATCAATGGCTGTGAAAGACAGTGGCGGCATCTTTGAGATGATGTTCCGCGAAGTAGGCTTCTTTTGGGAACAGGTCTGGCGATGGGCAGAAGAGCAGGCCAAAGCCGACCGTGAGCAAGAGAAGGTTGATCAGCAACGCCGATTGGCTGAAGCACAGGCCCGTTTACTTGAGCAGATTCGGTTGGCTAAGGAAGCAGGTCTCGACGTTGATCGTATCATGGCTACTATTCAGCAGGAGTTGAAGAAGTAGTAGCGGGATACGAGAGGTGTCCTACTGAGTTCGGGAATTGCACAAAGATACTGTGCTTGTTCGGGCAGGTGAAGGCAAATCCTTCACCTGTCTTATGTTGATCGGGCATACCGGACGATGGCCCGCACCTTGTAGTCACCGCACATTACGCATTGATGTGGACGGGTTGAGAACCCATCCATCCCTCTCCCTTTTCACGCAATCCCACTGTTAGGCAAAAAAAGACGCTTCAGCCCTCTCTGAATAAGGAATCGGTCGCTTGCAACTAGTTCCGGCAAGTAAGCTATAATAAGCGAAGAAGAATCAGTGGCGTATCCTGCCAAGGAAATGTGACCATCAGCCCGAGGAAACGGCATGCCAAAAGATGTTATTACTCCACGCAGTGTAGACTATAACCAGTGGTACCTCGATATTGTCCGTGAAGCCGATCTGGCTGAAGTGGCAGAAGTGGTACGTGGTTGTATCGTCGTCAAAGCTCACGGCTGGGCGATCTGGGAACTTATGCAGCGTGAGCTTGATGAGCGGATCAAGGCAACCGGCCACTCCAATGTCCAATTCCCATTGCTCATTCCAAAAAGCTTCATTATGAAAGAAGCAGAGCATGTCGAGGGATTTGCGCCAGAAGTAGCTGAAGTGACCCGTGCCGGCGGCGAAGAGCTGGCCGAACCGTATGTTATTCGACCAACCAGTGAGACGATTATCGGCTACTTCTACAGCAAGTGGATCCGCTCGTACCGCGATCTGCCGTTGCTCTACAACCAGTGGGCCAATGTGATGCGCTGGGAAATGCGCACTCGTCCGTTCCTGCGCACGGCAGAGTTTTGGTGGCAAGAAGGGCACACGGCGCACGCAACCGAGGCTGAGGCAGAAGAAGAGACGTTGCGCATCCTGCACGAAGTCTACGCCGATTTCGTTGAGAAAGAGATGGCAGTACCGGTGATCCGTGGTCTCAAAACCGAAAAAGAGAAGTTCCCCGGTGCGCTGCGGTCGTACTGTATCGAGGCGATGATGCAGGATGGACGAGCTTTACAGGCCGGTACGTCACATAATCTCGGTCAGAATTTTGCCCGTGCCTTCAATATCACGTTCACCGATCAAAACAACACCATTCAATATGCCTGGACAACTAGCTGGGGAGTGAGCACTCGACTGATCGGAGCGTTGATCATGACTCACTCTGATGATGAAGGGCTGGTGTTACCGCCGAAATTAGCTCCCATTCAGGTAGTCGTGGTGCCGATTTACAAGAACGACGAAGAGCGCAGTACAGTAATGGCGGCGATTGAACGCATGACCGCTCCCTGGAAAGGGCGCCTGCGCTTTAAGGTTGATGACCGCGATAACTACAGTCCGGGCTACAAGTTTAACGAATGGGAGTTGAAAGGGGTACCGGTTCGCATTGAGGTTGGGCCAAAAGATGTCGCTAAAGAGACGGTAGCGCTCGCACGTCGCGATCTGCCCGGTAAAGCCGGGAAGAGTTTTGTACCACAGGCCGGTTTGACAGAACGGATCGAGGCATTACTGGCAGAAATGCAGACGGCTCTCTTCCAACGTGCGCTCGCGTTCCGAGAAGCGCATACGGCTGACGTTTCCACCTACGATGAACTGAAAGCGCAGGTTGAACGTGGTTTTGCCCGCGCATTCTGGGCTGGTGATACTGCGGATGAAAAACGGATCCAGGAAGAAACACGGGCAACGATCCGCTGTATTCCACTTGAACAGCCGGGCGTTGTGGGACGTTGTGTCTACACTGGTCGCGAAACTGATCGCCAGGTCATCTTTGCACGAGCTTATTAGTGGCTGGCCCCGTTCGGCTAGGAAAGATGAAGATATGAGCATCGATACCATACTAAAGAATCTGGCCACGTTTATTCGCGAGCGGTTGCCCCAAACAAGCGAGCGATTACTGCGTTCTGTTCAGGAACATAGTAGTGGCTATGCCAGTATTCCACCTGCCGAGCTCCGTCCGGCGCTGGAACGTTCAGTGACGACTATTTGCACGCTCTTCGGTGACAATGACAACGGACCGATCAGCGAATGGGCTCCTCAGATCGGCAAGCGACGAGCCGAAATGGGACTTTCGCTTGATGATATGATGGTGGTAGTTACCAAGATTCGCGAGTTTTGCTGGCAAGAACTCACCGAATTCGGGAGTGATCGGTTGGCGATTGGTGACGTGCGGCGGTTTGAAGACGCGATCAGCGAATTCAGTCGTTTGTTGTTACTTGGCTACAGTCAGGCGATGATTGCGCTCCAGCAAGAGTTGCGCGATCAGGCTGAACAGATTGCTGCTCAACAACAAACGATCCGTGAGCTGAGTACCCCAATTTTGCCACTTTACGAGGGTATCCTTATCTTACCGCTGGTCGGTGCCATTGACAGCTTTCGCGCCAGTCAGATTATGGAACGGCTGCTGACCGCAATTGCCGAGCGGCAGGCAGATATTGTGATTCTTGACATCACTGGCGTACCCGTTATTGATACCGCGGTCGCTAACTATCTCTTACAGACCGCACGTGCGGCTCAGTTGATCGGCGCTCAGGTCATTCTGGTCGGTATCGGTGCAGAAATTGCCCAGACCATCGTTCAGCTCGGCGTAGAACTGCGCGGGATTCAGATTGGCGCTAATCTCCAGGCTGGTATCGAGCTGGCATTGCGTCAGCAAGGATTTGCAATTCGCTAATCATTTACGGTGAAGTTGTCATGCCTCAGGTCATCGCTCACATCGTTGCCTTCTGTGAAGCACACCTGTCTGATACTGCTGAACGGTTTACTGATAGCCTTCGTGCCCAACAGCCAAATTATGCGGCAATGGATCGCGCAGCTCTGCTGCAGGCAGTTACCACTTCTTTGAAAACGCTTATTCAAGCGATTGGAACTGGTGATCTGGAACCATTCCTTCGTCATGCCCGGTCGGTGGGTCAAGCACGAGCAAGTAGTGGTTTTATCGCTGCCGATATGTTTACCGCGCTCAATGAGCTGCGGCACGTAGCCTGGGAGCTGATAGAAGCGTTTGATCGCGAGTACCATACGATCACGGTAGCTCATGCGAAGCGGTTTGAAGACGCGATCCATGCCTTTGGGCAAGAGCTATTAGCCAGCTTTAGTATTGCTTACCGTCAGATGCAGTTCCAGATTCGTGATCAGGCGCTGCAAATCGAATCGCAGCAACAAACAATCCGCGAGCTGAGTACCCCGATTCTGCCACTTTACGAAGGCATCCTTGTCTTGCCATTGGTCGGGGCAATTGATAGTTTTCGCGCCGGTCAGATGATGGAGCGACTACTGACCGCAATTGCCGAGCGGCAGGCAGATATTGTTATTCTTGATATTACCGGTGTCCCCGTCATTGATACCGCGGTCGCTAACTACCTCTTACAGACCGCACGCGCAGCTCAGTTGATTGGTGCACACGTGATTCTGGTCGGAATTGGACCTGAAATCGCCCAGACCATGGTGCAGCTCGGTGTCGATGTGAGCAGAATTGAGGTCAGGGCTACGTTGCAGAGCGGAATCGAGCTGGCTCTCAGTCGGATAGGACGTGCTATCAGACCAATATCATAGTCTAACCTGCTGCGCTGCAAACGGTGTACTGCTAACAATGGCGTGCGCAGGCGAAAGGTCTTTTTATATTCGCATACCAGAATACCCGACGCATTGACAAAGCGTGCAGGCAACAAGGAGGTTGCACGATGGCAGCAGACATCTTTACCCAACTGCAAGATTTTCTCCTTGCCCGGTGTGACGAAATCGTGTCCAAATTGGGTCAACAAGTTCAACAGCAGAGTACCGGTTACGCCCAACTTGACACCGCAGAACTATTGCCGTCGATGAGGATGACGGTTGAAACACTAGCCGAAGCAATTGGCACACGAGACATGCTACCCCTGTTAGCTTACGCCGAGGCGCTGGGTGAAATGCGCGTTCATACCGGTTTCGCTCTCGATGATGTGCTAACCGCTATGGAGGTCTTTCGCGTACTGGTCTGGGAAGCTCTCGAGGAGTTTGCCGCTGAACATCCAGACTGTAACGTTGAGACAGTACGAACAGTTGAAGATATGCTGATGCAATTTCGGCAGGCCCTTGTCACCAGCTTTAACACGACCTACCATCAATTGCACTTTCAATGGCGTGACCAGACTGAGCAGCTTATCGCTCAGCAACAGACGATTCGTGAGCTGGGTACGCCAATCCTCCCTCTGTACGAAGGGATTCTGGTCATGCCACTGGTCGGCGCTATCGACAGTTTTCGTGCTGGTCAGATGATGGAAAAGCTACTGACCACAATTGCTGAGCGTCAATCCGACATCGTCATTATCGACATCACCGGTGTGCCTGTGATCGATACTGCGGTCGCCAATTATCTTTTACAGACGGTACGGGCCGCTCAGTTGCTCGGTGCGCGCATCATTATGGTTGGGATTGGCCCAGAAATTGCGCAGACAATCGTTCAGCTTGGGGTTGATTTGAGCAAGATGACAGTTGGAGCAACCCTTCAGAGCGGCATAGAGCTGGCCTTGCGTTATGTAGGACGCGCTATCAGACCAATCGCATCGTTGACCGATCAACGTCATGCTCGTTTGGGACGAGCGTGAAACACGAGTAGTAAGACTATCACCGTACTTCGATCACTTTTCCTGTCATCAACGGAGAAGAAAGGCCAATCTTGCCCGACATGGGGTATTGCTACAGACTGAACAACGGGCAGCACACGACTATCATTGCGAATGAATGCGAAAGAGCAATAAAAAATCCTCTAACCAGATCGGTCAGAGGATATTGGAGCGGGAGACGGGACTCGAACCCGCGACATTGTGCTTGGGAAGCACACACTCTACCAACTGAGTTACTCCCGCATTTGTTAGCGGATATAAGTATAGCACGCTCAGCATTACCTGTCAATCATGGTTCAAGCCGATATCCAACTCCCCATTCGGTCAGTAAAATCTGGGGCTGGCGAGGATCATGCTCGATTTTGCGTCGCAGATGCCAGATATAAACCTTCAGGTAATCATTATCGCGTACTTGATCGCTCCCCCAAACCGCACGTAACAGTTGTTCGTGGGTAACTACCTCACCAGCGTGTTCAGCCAGTACCAGCAGCAGTTGATACTCAGTCGGCGTCAGGTCAACCAGCTCACCGCGCACACGCACCTCATGCTTGCGCTGATCGATGCTAATCAAGTTCTGACCGACGACGAGAGGGCGATTCACCGCCGGTACTCGTCTCAGCAGAGCACGAATTCGAGCCAGTAATTCATCATAATTAAAGGGCTTGACAAGATAATCATCAGCGCCGTAATCAAGACCCGTGATTACATCATGCGGTTCAGTCTTAGCAGTAAGCATTAAGATCGGTAGCGAAGCAAATTCTCGAACTTTCTGGCAGACCATCATGCCATCAAGATCAGGCAGCATAATATCAAGAATCACCAGATCAGGCCGCTGGTTACGGATGATCTTCATCGCCTCTATGCCACTACTCGTCTGTAGAACACTGTAGCCTTCCTGTTCAAGCCGCACACGTACCAGCTCTTGCAAATGATTATCGTCATCGACAACCAGAATGGTCGTGGTCTGTTCCATAAAGTTCTCCATTTGCTGTGACCGATTTTAGTCGCCTCACCGCGATTGACCACTGCTGCCAGCTCGTAACTCGGTGAATCGAACAGCGATGTCGTCAAAGGTGAGTTCACCGATGTGAACATAGCGAATCTGCCCGTCAGGTGTAATGAAGAAACTGGTAGGAAGCGGAAACACTCGATAGGCCTCGGTGATGGTACCGTCAACATCAAGTGCGATTGGATATGTCACGTTATACTGATCTAAGAATGCTGCCACATCTGCAACGGTTCGCCCTTGCACCTGTTCATCATCGGTAAGGTTCACGCCAATGATCATCAGACCCTGACCGGCGAATTGTTCGTATGCCCGCTGCAAAGCTGGCAATTCTCGTTTGCACGGTTCGCACCACGTTCCCCAGAAGTTGAGTACAACAACATTGCCACGGTACTGCGTTAGTTCGATAGTACCGCCACGCAATGCTGGAGCTGTAAACGAGGGTGCCGGACGATTCACTTCACCCATCGCCTGACCGCTCAATGTTTCACGGTTTGTAAACATCCAGACTGCCACAACAATTGCTACGGCAACAAAGGCGAAGGTGAAAGCACTCAACAATTCACGACGACCCGGTTCACGGCGCACCGGTCGAGGAGTTGACGGGATGAAACCCTGACTGATGTCGTACTGGCGCCGTCGTTCTGGATCACGGAGTACGGCATATGCTCGCTCAATCTCGGCCAACCGCTCTTGAGCGACTGCCCGCAGGTCATCGGCGAGATCGCCGAGCCGTTCCGGTGCATATCGTTGCCGTTGTTGTTCGTAGGCAGCATCAATGTCTGTCTGATCGGCCTCTGGCGTCACACCTAATAGGCTGTAATAATTTTGTCTAGTCATAGATGCAATTGTAGCATACCTTTAACCAAAAGCTAACGCTTTTTATTGACTATATTCATTGATCAGAATCTGCGCCTGCAATTGCAATCCCTGAGTTACGCCGGGAATAGACAACACGAGCTGCCACTGCTGAATGGCGCGTTCGGTTTGTGGCGGATCGATAGCAACGAGGCAGATGCCATGCGAAAGCAACACTCGTGCATCTTGTGGCGCAGCCTGAAGGGCTTTTTCTGCTTCTGCCAATCCTTCTTGGGCACGCTGCGGATTCTTGGTATCGATACCATAGTAACAAAGACTGGCTGCAATGTCGGCCCGAACAACGTTATTGTCGGGCTGTAGCTCAAGTGCTTTGCGATAAGCTTCAACGGCCTCTAGCCAACGTGGTAGGCGTTCTGGATAGATTTGCTGCGCCTCGGCATTACCGTTGGTAAGCTGTTCACGCACGTACACCACACTATCGAACAAGGCATTGCCAAGGTTGATCCAGGCATTTGGGTTGTCCGGTACTTGCATAGCAACCTGTCGGGCCTCGATGACCTGTCCTTCAAATTGATCGAGAATCTCGCGTAGCGTCGGAGTTGGCTGGACAACAGGCACCACCGGGTTTCCTCCAGAAGTCGGTGGAGGTGCGACCAGTGCGGTGCTGATCAGTGTACCGAGAACGATACTAAACGTCGCCGCAGCCACCACCAGTGAAGGTAGCAGCCAGACGGGTTGCTGGCGCTGGACGGTGCGCCCCCGAACCGATGCAGTTCGTGAGCTACGACTCAGGTATGGCTGTGGATTAAAGCCCGGTGGGCGCTCCTGGCGCCGCGCGGGTGGCAGTGGCCGGTAATCGATCAGATTGTCATCATCCTCGCTGACAGGAACCGCTGGAGCGGTCGCCGATACCGGCGGTGGTGCTGGTTGAAGGATCGTTTGCAGTTGCCGATCATACTCAGCCCGCCGCTGCGGATCACTCAAGACAGCATATGCCCGCTCGATAGCTTCGCGTCGCTGACGCGCCAGATCAACCAACTCTTCAGCCGCTCCCTCAAGTCGCTCCGGAGCATACCGTTCCCGCAACCGCTCATAGGCTGCGCGAATCGCCTCAGCATCAGCTTTTGGGTGAACTTGTAAAATTTCGTAGTAGTCAGTCATAGTGCTCACAACAATAGTCGCGATTGGCGGCCATCGGGCCGACCCACCAACCGCGACTATTCCATCCTCATCTGTCACCACATCCCGTCAGCATATCGATGTGACGGCTTATTACCTCACTTGCTTAATACGTTTATGCACCGTATGCAAGCACTCGCCGACCGAATCGAGGACTTACAAACCTGATTCGACAACTGGTGAGGACAGCGTTCAGCGCCCGGCAGCTCGCCAACCCATTTGTGCCACCAGTTCCGGCAGAGCCTTGGGCAAGCGAACACGGACACCGGCCAGCGCCAGACTACCTTCAAGGTAGCGCCGGACCAGTGCAATAGCCCCTCCTGTTACCATAATAATCACACCTGTCCAGACCAGGACAACTAGCGGTTTGACACTGACCGCAATCACTGCTTTGGCCGGTACAACCGGTAATTCATCAATACCGGGGCCGCTACCTTCGAGGAGTACCATCCGATTCGTCGGATCGAGTTCGGCCAACCGTAACGTATGACCACCGGGAAGTGTTACCGGGATAAACCGCAACTCACCCTCATTGGTCGTCGGATTTGGCACAACCTCAACTCGTGGTTCCACCTCGAACGTCTTTCCCTCGTATACCACCTCCACGCGAGCGCCGACTTTTGCCTCACCGCGCACCATTGCCTCGCGGTCGATATTAAAGCCACGGAAGGTCAATGTATACGGCCCCATCTGGACACTCTGATCAACACCCAAGACCGGTCGTGATGGATCGCGTTCGGGATCGTAGCCGGCTGGCGAGATGTAAAGATCGTGCCAGAGATAGCTATGGATCGAGGGCGTTTGCATCGTCGCCCCCATTCGTTGATTGTAGTAGAGATATGGTCGGGCCGAGAAGGTGCGCGAGCCATCGCTCACTGTTACATCGAGCACGCCGCGCTGCTGATCATCAAGCTGATAGCCGTTGAAGATAAATTCATAGCCAAACAGACGAGCAGATTCGCCAGGCGAAAGTGTCAAACGGGTATCAGGGGTAGCATAGGCTGACGAGGCGACCATCCCAATGGCCATAACTGTAAAGCCCAGATGGGCGAGATAGCCACCAATCCGCAGCCAACCACCGCGCAATGTGCGAATAATCATGAGTAGATTGGTGCCGAATGCAAAGGCACCACCCGCAACGTAGAATAACGACAGAACATCGCGTACATTAATAAAGATTGCGACGATAGCAGCCACGACTGCCAGTACCGCCGGCCAACGGAGGGCACGGAGCAGATGACTCAGATTAGAGTCGCGCCAGCCGAGCAGCGGCCCAACGATCAATAGCACAATTGCAACCACACCGAGCGGCGGTACGGTACGTTGATAAAAACTTGGAGCTAGCGAGAAGCGTCCATCCTCGAACGGTTGAGCCTGGGGATTCATCAAGGTGCCGTCGTCTAACTCGAAATAGCGCCCCATCCACTCTTGCAATGTATGGCCTACGCCAGGGATAGCCGAAATGACCGGCATTGAGGTGCCAATACCAACCACCAACGCCGTCATCACAATGGTGATAATTCCCAAGACAAAGAAACTATCGCGCGAGAAGAACTTATCACTGAGCGGACGTGAGGGAATATCGTTCCAGCAAACGACTAACGAGACGACGGCAACCGCCAGCAAGAAAATCTGAAAGCCGACCAGCCCCTCGAAGATACCTTCAGCAACAAACGAATGAACGGAGAAGTTGGCATACACGCCACTGCGCGTCATGAAGGTGGCATAAAAGACGGTAACATAGGTTGCTAAACCTAACACTAAGTTTGTCTTGCGGAGGCTCCCGTGGGTTCTCTGCACCAGCATACCGTGGATCAGAGCAGTAAGAATGAGCCAGGGCACCAGTGAGGAGTTTTCCACCGGATCCCAGCCCCAATAACCACCCCAACCCAGGGTCTCGTAAGCCCAATAGCCACCGAGCAAGAGCGCAAGACCCAGAAATGTCCAGGCTGCCAGTGTCCACGGCAGCGCTCGTTTAACCCACGTATCGTAATCGCGGCGCCAAAGTGCTGCCAGTGCGAACGCAAAGGGAATCATTGATAGTGCATAGCCGACGAAGAGGATCGGTGGGTGAATGATCATCCAGAAGTTATGCAGCAAGGGATTCAGGCCACGCCCATCACCAGGATTCAGAGCCACGCCGGTATTGGGATCAACCAGTGGCTGAAAGGGATTGAGCACCAGCGTGAACCCAATAATTGCGGCCTGAATCGCCATCACAACCATCAGCACATACGGCTCGAAGTGCTTTGTACGACGAACCAACAGCACACTGGCGATGGCCCCCCAGAGGAGCCAGATCATAAAGCTACCCGGCTGACCCGCCCAGGTCGCAGCAATGGTGAAGAAGAACTCCAGATCACGTGAGCTGTAGTTGTACACGTAATCCAAATCAAAACGACGAGCCAGGAAAACGGTAACCAGCAATGTCCACGACATGATAACACCAGCTAGCGCCGCATAGACCCCAAACCTGGCGTAGCTGAGTGCTGCTCGCTGACCGCGTAGCACCAGTCCATAACTAATGAGTGCCAGTAGGGTCATACCGAGGCTCGTCATGAGAAGGAATGTACCGAAGAGATACATAAGTTACACTTTCTAGTGATCACAACGTTTTCATGCCGTACTGCCGTTACTTCTTCAGGAACCAATGCTAAAGCAGGGCAGGTCGCAAACCCACCCTCTTGATACGGTACAGAACACCAATCTCTCAAAACGCTACAAGTACCGGTCAGTGAAAAAGGTTCAGTCACTGGATTGTTACGGCGTAGCGTATAGCTTGATCCCAATTTTCGCAAAACGCCACAGTGACCATCGGGCGTTAGCCTAGTTCAGCAACGCCTGACAGGACATCTAGCAACCACCTCAAGGTTTAGCCTGATTAAGTTCCTGGTACTTCGATGGGCATTTCACCAGCAAGTCATCGGCCATAAAAGCCTGCTCGTTCGGGTCATAACGGCCAATCGCAACGATACTAATCGCCTGCTCGAAGTTCGCCGGACGTGGATCATCAGAGATCACCTTGATCAGTTTACCATTTTCATCTTGCAGCATAAAGGTAAACCGACCTTGCTCATCGATCTCGCCAGTACTCCCCAGAAAACCGGCCAACTGCACGCTGCGGGTACTTTGCATGGCCTCATCGACGCTCGTCGTGTAAGCCCGAAATCCTTCTTGAAAGCCAAACAAACCGTACACAACTGCCAGCAAGATAATCCCTAAGCCAACGACGTGGACTGGCTTGATCGCTAAACCACGACGAACAGGAGTAGTTGCAACTGCCATACCTATCCTCACATTATGAACGGCGCTCAACCGACTCATCGGCCACATCGGTTGATCGCACACGATTCACTTCGGCTTTCGGCAAAGCCGTTTCTGCTTGCTCACGCTCACGTTGCAGCTCGCGCTGCAACATACGTGCTGTTGTGTCGATCCGCCAGAGATAGACAAAAATAGCGATCCAGACCGACAACACTGCGGCGGTTGCGACAAAAATTGCGGCGTTATCCATACGTTACTCTCCCGCGTTGTGCAATTGCCCACTGCAAGTCAAGCACCAGTGAACGAACCTGTAACATCCAGAAAAGGAGTGCGGTAAAGCCAATATTCGCAGCCAGGAAGACATAGAGCGTTCGCCGATTTTCTAACAGATTTGTGCCTGGTGCCTCCATGTTCAACCGCACTGCTCCGGTCGCTTCATCGTATTCTTCCAGTCCCAATCGGAAGCGTGAGCCGGGAAACTCTGGTCGATCAGCCATGCCGCCGTCTACCAGATCAAGGCTTGGATAGAGAATTGCCTCCTGTTGCAGGCCCGGTGTACTCACCTTAACTTCGGCAACCAACAGGTTCCCTTTACGCTCGAGACCGAGTAATTGCACTTTTTGGTCACCGATCAGACCAACCTTGTCCACCTCGAGGAAAACACCATCGCAATTACTACCCTGAATAAAGGCACAATTTGGGTGCAGGGTACTGTCAGCGATACGGGGAGCAATAAAGAAGAGGAAAGGCATCGTGACAAACGCGAACAACGAGTAGACGGCACTCAATTGGCGGCGCCGATCAATATCGTCGATGGCAGCACGCAACGCGAACAACGCAGCGTAAATGAGGAGGAGGACAAAGATTGAGGTCTGACGCGGATCCCAATTCCAGAAAATGCCCCATGCTACTTGCGAAAAGATCATTCCGGTGATAGTAGCCAGTAGCGTAAAGAGCAGGCCAGCCTCAGCCGCGGCTACCGCAATGTGGTCATCACGTTCACGCCGTCGCCACAAGTACAAACCACTAAAGATAGCCGAAATGGTAAAGGCAACAACACTGACCCAGGCCGTGGGAACGTGGACGATAACAATGCGACCGGCATCACCTAAGCCTTCATACTGTGGTACAACTAAAAAGGTTGCAATTGCTACGCCAGCCATCCACAACCCGATGCCAATTTTTGCCGTCTGTGCCAATCGCTGCACCATGACAACTCACTTTCTAGCCTGCGGAGTGGTTTTCTGCTATTCTCATCATACAGCAGAATTGTATAAAAAACAAGAGACGTTTGTCATATGTGTCAATTGCGCATATTGCTATCATTTAACGGGTGTACTGCGTATCGGCTTAAAGGAAGCCTAATCTATTGTATCATGACTACTGTGAATTGTGATGGCACAATCGACGCGAAAAATGAGATCGCACCGGTATACCCTTCATTATCAGAGAGGAACAGGTATGGGCGAGTGCCCAACCTGCTCCCTGGCGTGTGCTGATAAGTCGTACAACAGAGCTATTTGACTGCCTTAGAACGTGCGGATGCCGGAAAGAGAAAGAGAATGTTCAAACACGTTGCGTCGTAGACCGGTAGTTATGACTCCCATACAAATGGGAACAGCAGTAGTGATGCGGTGAAGGTCGCTACCACATAAGCAAACAAGAAGCGTAGCGAACCAAAGACAACATCAAAGGTGACATTTTCCAGCGTTTGGGCAGTGCCCTGAATAGAAACAATCAGTGGCGCAACCAGCAAAGGAAATGCAAGCACGGCGAACAACGCACCTTTGAAACTGGCACGAGATATGATAGCGGCGATAATGGTGGTCGCTGAGGTCAGGGCTAAGCCACCCATCGTTAACATCGCCCCAAAGGCGAACGGACTACCAACGCGAACGCGCAGTAAGACAATAAAGAGCAGACTCGTCACTAGGTTGAGGGTAAGGACCAACATGAGGTTAAAGCAAAATTTGCCCAGAAAGACAGCGGTCGGTGAGGCGGTCAATCGCAGTGCCGTGAGTGTTCTAGTCTCTTCTTCGTAGACGAAACTGCGTGACAGACCATTGAGTGCGGCAAACAGCAGGGCAATCCACAAGAGGGCCGACTGGATAAGCAGAGCTTCTTGAGTGCGACGAAGACCAAGAAAGCCAACACCAAGACTGATCGCGGTCGTGGCACTCACGGCAAAGAGTAAAAGCGTGTTGATCGCGTAGCGTGTGCGCAATTCGCAGGCAATGTCTTTGCGGAAGATTGCCCATGCAGCACGCAAGGTAATGGCAATACCGTTGGCCGGTAACGCCGGAATATCAGTATCGGGTGAGTCTATATCAACAGATTGCGTCATATAGGCCTGTGTTCTCTATTCAATCGCCAGTTTTAGCAGCAAATCTGCATACCGTAATTCACGTGGATCATTGGTAGCAATCACCGTCAAGCCACGCTGACGCTGGGCCGTAATGATTCGATCAACAAACGCCGTTCCGCGTTCGTCGAGAGTTACCGTCGGCTCATCCAGCAAAAGCACTGCTGGCCGATGGAGCAGGGCAAAGGCGTAACGCAGGCGCTGCGTCATGCCAGATGAATATGCGGCAAGTCGGTCGTTACCACGCTGCCCCAAACCAACCAGATCAAGCAACTCGTATAGCGCTGTATCCGATACAGGCAGTCCGCGGACTTGCGCGAAAAAGCGTAAATTTTCGATCCCGCTTAGCTCGCGGTAGAGCGATAAATCGGGAGCCACCCATCCGATAAGATGACGAGCATCGCGTGGGGCGAATTGCTGTTTACCAATAGTGTAATAGACGGTTCCGCCAGCAGGTACCTGGAGGCCAGCTAGGATGCGCAACAGGGTGCTCTTGCCGCTCCCATTTGGCCCACTGACGACCAACACTTCGCCACGGTGGAGTTCAAAACTGATCCCGCTTAGGATGATGCGGGCATTGTATCCGGCGCTGAGTTGTGAGACGTACAATTGCATATGCTGTTATGTTTGCGGTAACGTTGCCCTTGACAGAGGCTTCACCGGAAGGTGGTGAGCGTGGTATGCAGATTATACCAGGATTGCAGCGGTAACGGTGATGACTCTGGTAAATCTCGGTCTGGCAGTGAGAAATTGAAACTGTTGCACACCGTATCGGAGCGCGTTGCAGTGCGCCCTGATACGGTGTGTGTGTTCAATTATCGATTGACGAGCGGAATGTAGATCGGAAAGTTTGTTGATTGTTCAGGAGCATTCCTCTGGGTTGGGCTTGGCGTCATCGTCGCTGTTGGGCTGGCCGTCGCCGTCGGGCTGGCCGTCGCCGTCGGACTGGCCGTCGCCGTCGGGCTGGCCGTCGCCGTTGGGCTGGTCGTCGCCGTTGGGCTGGCCGTCGCCGTTGGGCTGGCCGTCGCCGTTGGGCTGGCCGTCGCCGTTGGGCTGGCCGTCGCCGTTGGGCTGGTAGTTACACTGGTTGTTGAAGGTGTTGAGGTACTGGTGACCGTTGGAATACCGTTGGAATATAGATAGTGGTGGTTGGGGTGAGAGGTGGATCAGGCTCGCGCGGGAGATCGGCGCAGAGAACGTTAGCCCATAACGTCGCCATAGCACTGAAACCATCGGCGTTGGGGTGGATATTATCTGCATTACCATTGGTTGGATTTGTCGTAATAATCTGGCTTTGATTGGTTTCAAAATGAGCGTAGAAGTCAGGTCCTAATCGAACAGGTGCACTATCATCGAGTTCATCAACCAGTTCAACGATACTGGCGTTAAAAGCCTGAGTTGTGGCGCGACGTATTGCAGACTGGGAAGCATTACCATCGTTTCGCCACGGCAGGCGGGCCACCCATAGCGCAAGGTTGGGTTTATCCTGGCGGAGCGCATTGATCACTGCCCGCAAGTCCTCTTTGTAGACACTGGCCGGCATCAAGTTATTGTATATATTCGTCGTGGAGGTTGCAGTTGCATCGTTCGTTCCCACTTGCAAGAGAATCTGTTCGGCACCCAGATCGGTGACATGCTGACGATACACGTTCGCTTTACCTAGCACATTGAGGTAGCCGCTCGTTCCGATACGGTCTGACCCAGTGGTGTTCCCGTACAAATCGCGTGCGGTACGAATACCGCTCAACCCGTCGTTGAGAATAAAGACCGGGCTGTTGAGGCAAGTAGTCAGGAGATCATTCAGCTCGATCTGATAACCGGCATAATAAATATTCTGGTAACCGGCGCTATCGGTCTGGGTATTATCTGATTGCGGGTAGTTGCGGCCGTCATTACTACGCGGATAACCGCTGTCGGAGGGAGGAGGACTGGTAAACGGATACCCATCACTCGATCCGGTAAGTGTTGATCCTGGCGGTAAACGGTAGAAAGCCCACTTCCCAGCAGTGATCGAGTCGCCAATGCTGATCAAAACTCGTCCGTAACCCACTGGGTTGATAGTACGACTAACCGTTCCTGGTGCGCCATCGATCAGAATGGTTGCCGTGATGGTATATTCCGCCCGACGCGGTAGAGTAACGTTCGCACGGAAACCATCATCGATTGTTGTATCATCAATAGTCTGAGAAAAACCGGGACCGTTGATCGTGAAACGCACTCCACTTAACCCAGACGGAGGATCGGTAACGGTTGCCTGAAGACGGAGGGTTGGCTCGGTTTGAATATACGGAATTTGGAAGACATCTTTCGTTGTTAACGGCCCCGGAGCCGGCGATTGACCGGCCGGCAAATCGGCATCAACGATCAGCATACCGCTTACCGGATCAAGGGGGCGTGGGGAACCGTTGGCATCAAGAATCGCCAGGCTCAGCACCGGTTCGGCCTGGGCCGGTCGGATCAAGAAAGTACGTTCAGCCGCAGAGCCAGGCGGTAACAGATGGAGATACTGCACAATCAGCTCGCCACTTTCATCATCGTACTCACTAAGATAGTCAATACCCGGAGCGAGAACAACACCAGAGCGTTCAACCGTTACCTCTGATCCACCCGACCAGTTGCTGATACGTAAGCGCGGTGCCCGAACGACGCCATCTGGCGGGTTTACAGTAACCGCATTGGTGGCTGCTAGGCCAACACTGCTCGCAGTGACGACACCAGCCAGACCAGGATCGGTCACGATTTTCGGCAACTCATCGACTGCCCAGGCATCGAGGTAGAGCAGCCAGTGTTGCTGGATCGGCATACGCTTCACCAATTGAAGTGCTGCACCGGTCCCGTTATTGGCTGCCAGATAGGGACCAGAAAGTGTTATCTGTTCGCCATTAACAGTTATTGCGATCTGCCCACCGGCCCAAACCTCGTAGCTGACCGTAGTGCCGGCATTGGTATAGACGACCAGAGCACGCAATGAAGAGGTACGTACCAGCACTGGCGGCGCCGTCAGCAGGCGATTATTGGTGAGACGTACCGCGACCAACGGCGTGTCATCTGCGATCAGATTACGACTACCGGACGGATCGCGGCGTAAATCGTGCCATGTCGCAATACCGGTTGGGGTGAATGTGAGCGCGAAGCGTCCGGGCATCGTGATGTTCACGTCACCACTGATCTTTGTTTGCGCGATCAAGCCAATCGGCAACGACTGTGCGGCAACTGGAGGGCGATCAGATCGAACGATTATGCCCCAAACCATCGTGACAATGAACACGATCAGTAATAAACGACGGATAACAGGCATACGATCAACCTTAAATTTTCTACCGCTTAGATTAGACTACCTCGTCAGGAACCTATTAATCACTAGCCAGTTGTCTACGCCACAACGGTTCGCCAACTGCCTGTTCTTGCGGTTTCGGCTCGGCCAGCGGAACCGGTATTGGTTGTTTGAAGGTGGGCACCAATCGATGCAGGGCATACAGGATGGCTTCCTTATTATCGTTCATTGCGGCGACTTCGAGAATGCGCACCTGTTCGGCCAACGTGTGTGGTACAAACCGCGAGGCATTCCAGGCGATAAAAATTTTCGCGTGATCGGTACGTTCATATTCCTCGCCTGCAACAAACAGCTCTTCGTAGAGTTTCTCACCTGGGCGCAAACCGGTGAAGACAATATCGATGTCACGACCGACTTTCAAGCCAGATAATTCAATCATATCGCGGGCAAGATCAACAATCCGGATTGGTTCTCCCATATCGAGAACAAACACTTCACCACCCTTCCCCAACACCGCCGCTTGCAGAGTCAACTGCACAGCTTCGGGAATAGTCATAAAGAAGCGTCGCATCTCTGGATGGGTCACCGTGACGGGGCCACCCATGGCGATCTGTTGCTTAAACGTCAGTACCACTGAACCACGCGAACCGAGAACGTTCCCGAAGCGCACGGCTACGTAGGCACGGCCACTCTGGCGCGCTGCCTCGTGTACCAGTAGCTCGGCCACCCGTTTTGTGGCACCCATGACACTGGTCGGATTAACAGCTTTATCGCTCGAAATCATCACGAAATGATGAACGCCCACTCGCATTGCTGCACTTAACAGGTTACGGGTGCCTAACACATTGTTGGTAACCGCTTCAGAAGGATGGAGTTCCATCAGTGGCACATGCTTGTGTGCGGCGGCGTGAAAAACGATCTCCGGTCGGTATTGCTCAAAAACATGCATGATCCGCTCTACAAAGCGAATATCGGCAATCACCACTGAGAGTTTGGTTGCTGATGGAAGCAGCCGACGGAGTTCTTGTTCGATAGTGAAGACCGAGTTCTCGCCGTGGCCAAGAATGATCAGCTCGGCCGGATGGGCGCGCAGAATCTGGCGACAGAGTTCCGAACCAATGGAGCCACCACCGCCGGTAACCATGACCCGCTTCCCCTGGAGGAGATTGTGAACGGCTCTAATGTCAGTCTGTACCGGCGGACGACGGAGTAGATCTTCGATCTGGACATTGCGTAACTGATTCACGCTTACTTTGCCGTCGAGCATCTCGTAAAGACCGGGGATAATCTTGGTCTTCACGCCAGTGCATTCGCACAGTTCAACAATGCTACGAATGTCTTTGCCAGATGCCGAAGGCATCGCGATTATCACATAATCTACTCTATGTTCACGGGCAAGACGTGGAATATCGTAGCGGTTTCCCAATACTAGAACGCCATAGATTTGCATTCCCTGCTTGAGAGGATCATCGTCAAGAAAACCGACGGCAACGATCCCAAGCTGCGGATTATCACGCAGTTCGCGGGCGATCATCGTACCGGCCGAACCAGCACCCATAATTAACACCCGTTGCACCTTACCATTCTGCCCGGCCAGCAATTTCCGTTTGCGGATGACCTGATGCCAGCGAATGCGGGCAAGTAGGCGAGGAGCGATCGTAGCCGCCAGCCCAAAGCAGAAGAAGATAACAGGTACCGACCTTGGTAAGAGAGCCATTGGCGTCATACCGGCAACGATGAACGCCACCGGCGTCGAGATAATCATCGCCAGCGAAATGGCCGAGATCAGCAACAGCAACTCGTCGATAGAAGCGTACCGCCAGTAGCGTGAGTAGACGCCAAAACGACGAAAGACGAGCAAATGTACTGGGGTAGCAATTGTTGCGAGGATAAACCAACCGAGCAGTGAATTGCCTTGCGGCCAATCATCAAGCCTTACTATGAAGCTCAAGTAGGCCATAAGCGGCAAGAGTACAGCATCTAAGATGAAGAAATAACGATTACGAGTGGGTGATGGTACAAGCTTCAAGCCGGGCTCCTTTCCGACTGCTGCGGTTTATTGTGCAGCGTAGGTGGTGAGGAAGCTGGCAAAGGTAACGCTGCTGGTAATCGTGTCCGGTTCTATTACCAATGCTATGAACTGTAGGTGAACAACCGATGTGGTTCGCAACCATTGATGATAAAAATCCTGTCACAAAGTGCACATTTCACCATCGTTGCCGTTGCCACGTTAAATGAGTCAAATTAAGGCCTGCCGCAGATGATGAACAACTTCAGCAACTTGCTCCTCGCGCATCACGCTCGAAAAAGGTAGCGCCAGTGATCGATCACCAAGCCGTTCGGTGATCGGAAAATCACCCGGTTCGTACCCAAACATCCTGCGGTAAAAGGGTTGCAAGTGAATCGGTGTAAAGTATGGGCGACTGGGAATACCAGCGGCGGCTAGCCGGCGCATCACCGTGTTACGGTCGGCAGGTGGCAAAATGCGTACTACGTAGACAAACCAACTCATGCGGGTAGTGTATGGGCTAAGTTGCGGGCGTTCGACCAGTTCGAGATCGGCCAGTTGTTCGTTATACCAGGCAGCAACCTGTGCACGACGGGCAATCAATTCTTCAATTCGCTGCAATTGGATAACACCGAGCGCTGCACTCATTTCATCCAGCCGATAGTTGTAGCCAAGCCGAGTATGGTTGAGCCAGGCATCAAAAACATCACGCCCTTGATTACGCAGTGAGCGAAACAACTGTGCCCAATCGTCGTGGCGTGTGACGATCATTCCACCTTCACCTGTGGTCATCTGTTTATTGGGATAAAAGGCGAAAACGGCTGCATCGCTCAGGGTACCTGCCATTTTCCCTTTGTAGGTAGATCCAATCGCTTCACACGCATCTTCGATCACATATAACCCATATTCGGCTGCTATAGCATTAATGGGATCCATATCAGCCGGTTGACCGAAGGCATGAACCGGCATAATGGCCTTGAGTGCACCACGTGCGTTGTATTGACGCGGTAACCATCGCCGCGCTGATACACCACCGCGCATCAGATCGGTTACAGCCTCGGCTACAAGCTGCGGATTGATATTCCCGGTAATCGGATCGACATCAACGAAGACTGGAACAGCCCGTTCGTACAGGATACTGTTGGCTGAAGCGATGAACGAGAATGGCGTTGTAATGACCAGATCACCATCGCGAGCGGTAGTAGCAATACAGCAGAGGTGTAACCCACTAGTACCTGAATTGACGCCTATGGCATTTGGTAAGCCAACATAGCGGGCCATTGCCTGTTCAAAAGCGTTGATCTGCGGCCCGATGCTGAGATAATTGGTACGTAATACTTGCTGAACAGCCTGAATCTCGGCTTCGGTAATATCGGGTGATGACATTGGAATTGACACAAGCGCCCCCTACAATAGTTTATGGATCAAGAGGTTTTCGTCGTTCTTATTCACCAACTGCCCGCACGTAGAGTGGTTGTGCGGGGACACCGACGACAACCGTCTCAGATGGCACATCGCGTTGAACGAGGGCACCGGCTCCGACAATGCTCCATGCCCCGACGCGCCGCCGTGGCATCACAGTGGCGCCAATGCCGATCAGGGCACCACTACCAATCTCTACTTCGCCGCCGGTATGAACACCAGGTGCGATATGGGCATGATCACCAATGTGATTGTGATGATCGACCGTGCAGGCAGTATTAAGAATGACATTAGCGCCAATGACACTACCAGGATTGACAATCACACCAGCGCAGATCATGGTTCCAGGACCAATCGGCACATCAGCGGCGATAATAGCCGTAGGATGAATAGCCTGGACCAAGCGTTCTCCCCGCGCTTGCAGTTCAGTAAACAAACGCGACCGAATCCGGTTATCACCAATTGCCACAATGACGCCATCGTGCGGAATGGTTGACAGGTCAGTGATAGCTCCCAACACCGGTAAACCTACCAGCCGCTGCCCATGACGGCGTGGATCATCGTCGAGATAGCCGATAGGCTGGTACGGTTGACCGCTCGCAGCAGCACACGTCAGAATATCGGCTACAACCTGTCCGTGACCACCTGCACCGATGATCAGAATTCGTTGGGTCATACTGAGTTCTCTCTTTACCGATGCGGTGAATTGGTATATATGGTTCTGCACCGTTACAGAAACGAGAATCCACCTCCTGCTCGGCTAGTCAGTACCAACCGAGCCGGGTTGCAGCGGTGGCACAGGTGCAGATGGTGGTGAACCTAAAAATTCTTCAGCGGTCGCACTACCCGGCTGACTAATACCTTCGCGCTTCACCACTTTCCACAGGGTCAGCAGCAGTATCTTCAGATCGAGCCAGAGCGAGAGCTGATCAACGTATTGCACATCGTAGGCAAATTTCTGCTCCCACGAAAGAGCATTACGTCCGTTGATCTGAGCCAGGCCGGTAATGCCCGGTAACACCTCATGGCGACGCCGCTGTTCAGGGGTATAGCGCTCGAGGTACTGCATCAGCAGCGGGCGTGGCCCCACCAGACTCATCTCACCGCGAAGAACGCAGAAGAGTTCGGGTAGTTCATCGAGGCTGGTGCTGCGCAAAAAGCGACCAAATGGTGTCAACCGCTCTGCATCGGGTAAGAGACGCCCCTGCTCATCACGGGCATCGGTCATCGTCCGAAACTTTAACATCGTAAACGGACGACCATGAAGGCCAGGACGCTGTTGGCGGAAGATCACACCAGGACCTAACTTGATCCGAACGAGCAACGCGATCACTGCCATCACCGGAGCCAAAACAACAAGAGCTGGTATAACAATCACGAGATCGAGCAGACGTTTTCCATAACGGCGATACATAGTCGTCTCCAGGTGTCGTTGATTGGGACACTGCTATCGTAACGAGCGGAGATGTACGTTTGATGAAAAAGAGGTGATGGCAGGTGAAACTCTGTATACATGACACAAGAGGCTCAATTTTCTGTCGAATCTTTTTCCGTTTGTAAGCGCACCGTATGGTACGCTGAGAGTATCGCTAACGTTTATGTTCTTGAAGCGTGTATCGATGAAAAGGACTGACAACAACTACCTTCAGTATTTCGCTTGTCATTGAATTGAGAGATAGACAACATGTTCAAGCAACAGTACAATTTCTGGTCCCACAGTGTGCAATCCGCCACACATCGCATCAACAAAGGCAGTTTCCCAACCGGACCACCATAGCGTGCATACTGATACCGCTTGAACGATATTCCGAATACGTTGCATACAGGAAGACCACTAACAATCGACTACGGAAACTGCTATGAGATATACGTACAGTCTGCTTGTGCTCTGGATCGTTACTTCGCTCGTCCTGTTGGTACAGCCAACAACCCTTGTGGCAGCGCCAGATCAGCCTACTCGCCTGAATGCATTTGGCCTCAACACCTATTTCAGTGGTCTGGAACGATTACCGCAAAATCGGAACGATGATCTTGGGGCATTAATCAACGCAACACGCGATCTCGGTGCACGCTGGGTCCGTGAAGAGATCAGTTGGGCCAATCTGGAACCAGGTAAAGGGGTATTCAACTGGGGACTAATGGACGCAGCACTGACTCAGGCAGCGCAGGCCGGTTTTGGGATTATCGGGATGCTGCTGACAACACCAGGCTGGGCACGGGTGAGCGATTGCAGTAGTCGAATCACCCGCAATGGCGGTTCCCTGAACTACTGGTGTCCACCAGCCAACCCGCAGGACTTTGCCGATTTTGTAGCGGCTGCGGTCGAGCGTTACGATGGTGATGGGATCAATGATGCACCGGGTTCGCCACGAGTAGCAGCCTGGCAAATCTGGAATGAACCAAACAACTGGGCTACCTGGCCAGGTGAGGCGCATGAATACGGTGCGATACTGGCTGCTGGTTACGCTGCTGCCAAAGCAGCCGATCCGACGACGCTGGTTGCAACAGGCGGCGTCTATGTCTTCGATGGCGGTACCCGTACCGGCGGGAACCGTGACGGATTAGAATTTCTTGGCGCAGCCTTTACGGCTGTTCCCGCAGCACAGACCAGCTTTGATGCGTTAGCCATTCATCCGTACATGCCTGACACTGCCCCTGATCGCGCTGGATTGTATGGCCTGGTCTCGTTATGGGGGCGAATTGCCAATACCCGTGGCTGGCTCGATGCGAAGCGTGGGCCACACGTACCGATCTGGATTAGCGAGCTAGGGTGGTCAACCTGTACTCTGTCCTCACCGATTTGCCGGACCGAGCATGAGCAGGCGAATTATCTGGTACGTAGCCATGGGATTGCCTTAGCCCTGGGTGTACAGCACATCAACTGGTTCCAACTCGAAGATAAATTCGATAGCCCCACCAGTGATTTGTGGGGCAATGCGGCGATCTTGCGGAACCGCAATCAGGGTTATAGTCGTAAACTGGCTGCCAATGCCTACGCGACGCTTACTGCTCAACTCGGTGCAGCCACCTTTATCGGATTCGGCCCACTACACAATTACTCATTTCAACCCAACGCCTCAACACCAGCGGCACGTTACCATCTGCGCTTTCAGACCAGTACTGGCGCGCTCGTTGATTTACTGTGGACAACCGGCCCCGCCGAGACGCATACCCTGCCCCTGGAAGCAGGACGTACTGCCCAACTGATCGGTCGTGATGGGAACATCCTGCCGTTAAACGTACAGAATGGGCAGGCCCAGATTCCGTTAAGCGAGACGCCGGTCTACCTGCGACAGGATACTCCTTCACAACTTGCAGTGACGCCGGGCAATGTTACCCTGATCGCACTGCCAACCGATCCGGAAGTGACGTATACGCTTATGGTACAGAACCTCGGTTCAGCCAACATTGCCTGGAGCGCCAGTGGTGGTGCGAGCTGGTTGACGCTCGAAACGACCAACGGTAGCGGGCATCGTAGCGAACTTCGCTATCGTATCAATCCCACCGGATTATCGGTGGGTGACTACACGACGGTTATCAATGTGAATGCCGGAAGCGCTGGAAGCCAGAGTATCCCGATCACATTGCGCATAGTGACAACGGTATACCGTCTCTATGTGCCGATAGTGGGGCGAAACGAATAGGATGTGCTGCGTTTCTTGGTATGTATGTTTGACAGTCGGCAGAACGCTATGAGGTTTTCAACGCTTTCACTCTGCCTGACAGTAAGAGAGAACGGAGAGACTCAACCTATCCGCTGTGCGCAGAGGTGTGTAGATTCCCATACCGAGGAACGTTTGCGGTCAACACACGTAGTATCACCGATCATGCCTGTCACCGTATTGGAGATATGGATTAAACATCTCCCAGGCCCCCGCAAGTGAGGGGGACAACGAAAGCGGAGGGTTTGGGGGATGGTGTGCTAATACGCCAACCAATGGCTGCTAGTCGTACACCGCACGACGTGGGCCAGCGGCCCGCATCCTGAAAGGTATGTACGGAACAACGGTACGCTTCCGCCGACTCGCCGATCATGCCTGTTGCTACGTCGGGAGGAATGGGTTCTACCGCTTACTGACCGCCTGCTAGGGCTTGGGTCAATAGTGTGCTGATACGCCAACCGATGGGTTCTGGTCACGCATCTCGATGATCATGTGGCAGCTAGCCCACGTCATCAGTGCGCTTCCATCCTCATTCCCTCGCTCCCTGCCGCTCCTAAAGGGTCGAGGAAGGTGGAAGTTGGGCAGGTGGGACGCCCGCGCTAGATGGCGTGTTGACGGTGTAGACAATGGCTTCCCCTCTGTAAACCGCACATGCGGGCCGGAGGCCCGCGTACCCAGGTGACAACAGGCGGCAGCCGAAGCCCCAGACGGCGCGCCGCTTCCACATGCGGGCCGGAGGCTCGCGTACCCCGGTGACAACAGGCGGCAGCCGAAGCCCCAGACGGCGCGCCGCTTCCACATGCGGGCCGGAGGCTCGCGTACCCCGGTGGCACCGAAGCCCCAGATGGCGTGCTGCTTCCACATGCGGGCCGGAGGCCCGCGTACCCCGGTGACAACAGGCGGCAGCCGAAGCCCCAGACGGCACGCCGCTTCCACATGCGGGCCGGAGGCCCGCGTACCCCGGTGACAACAGGCGGCAGCCGAAGCCCCAGATGGCACGCCGCTTCCACATGCGGGCCAGAGGCCCGCGTACCCAGGTGACAACAGGCGGCAGCCGAAGCCCCAGACGGCGCGCTGCTTCCACATGCGGGCCGGAGGCTCGCGTACCCCAGGGGCAGCGGGCGGCATCCGAAGCCCCAGATGGCGTGCTGCTTCCACATGCGGGCCGGAGGCCCGCGTACCCAGTTGACAACAGGCGGCAGCCGAAGCCCTAGACGGCGCGCCGCTTCCACATGCGGGCCGGAGGCCCGCGTACCCAGTTGACAACAGGCGGCAGCCGAAGCCCTAGACGGCGCGCCGCTTCCACATGCGGGCCGGAGGCTCGCGTACCCCGGTGGCAGCGGGGGTCATCGGTAGCAGATGCGTGCGGTTCGTCGCTATCACGCCATCGTCGAACGGATTGCATCGAATGTACCCCAATGTATCCCAAAGCAAAAACCTCTCGCGCAGGCCTGGCAACGTTGACGATCAGGACGGGTTTATGGTAAGATAAGGGCCGTTGCTCGGTAAACGGAACAGGTAAAGGAGAGCGCTGTGAGCGCAAAGAAAATGAAAGTATTGCTCCTCCGGGATGTTGAGCACCTGGGGAAAGCAGGTGAAATCAAAGATGTAAGCGGCGGTTTTGGCCGTAATTATCTGCTACCAAAAGGGTTTGCAGTTCTGGCAACCAAGAGCCACATTAAGCAAGCCGAGGAACGGCTAGCTGCTCAGCGTCGGCGAGCGGAAGCGGCCCGTAGAGAAGCTGAAGCACTGGCAGCCAAACTGTCAGCGCTGACGTTAACATTTACGGCGAAAGTTGGCGAACAAGATCGGCTCTACGGTTCGGTCACCAATGCCGACATCGCTGCCAAGCTGCGTGAAGAGGTCGGGATTGAGATTGACCGGCGTAAAATTATGTTGGAAGATCCGATCAAGCGTACCGGTGAATATGAGGTACCGGTAGAACTGGCCAGCGGTATTACTGCAACCCTCAAGGTAGTGGTCGTGGGCGAATAATTCGCAATTGTCATATCCACTAGGTTTCGTCAATGTGCCGCAATATGCGGCACATTGGCGTTTTATAGAAGTGATGTGGATAACTGGTGGGCAACAGGGGAAAAACGGTGGAAAAGCGGGAAGATCGGATTGAACGTAGTGTTCCCTTTGATTTACAGGCAGAGCGGGCAACCCTTGGCTCGATCTTGCTTGAACGTGACGCCATCATCGCTGTCGCCGGTTGGCTCCCTGCCGAATACTTTTACCTGGAAAAGCATGCCCTGATTTACGAGGCGATGCTGGCCTGCTACAACCGGCGGGAACCGGCGGATCTAGCTACCGTTGCCGCCGAACTTCGCCGACGTGGTCAGCTTGAATTGGTTGGCGGCCTGACCATGCTGAGTGAGCTGGTCACCGAAGTACCAACCGCAGTGCACATTGAATATTATGCTCGGATTGTTGAACGAACGGCTCTCTTGCGTCGCCTGATCGAGGCTGGCGGTCGAATCGCAGCGATGGGCTACGACGAATCAAGTGATCTCGAAGAGACCCTTGATCGAGCGGAAGCAGAACTCTTTGCGGTCTCGCAGCGGCGCAACAATCAAGACTTTGTCCATATTGGTCGGGTGGTCAATACGCTCTTCGCTCAGATCGAGTCGATGCAGGAGCGGCGTGGTGAGGTTATAGGGGTGCCGACCGGTTACCATGACCTCGATGCACTGACCGGTGGGTTGCAACCCAGTGACCTGATCATTCTCGCGTCTCGGCCTAGCGTTGGGAAAACCTCGCTCGCTCTCTCGCTGGCCTACAATGTGGCGTTTCAGACCAATGGCACGGTCGCTATCTTCAGCTTGGAGATGAGCCGTGAACAACTGGTTCAGCGTATGCTGGCAATGCATACCGGTATTGATATGCAACGCTTACGTACCGGTAATCTGCGCGGTGAAGAGTTGAGTCTCGCTATCGAAGGACTTGGTGTCCTCTCCGAACTCCCTATCTACATTGAAGACACGCCAGGGCTGAGTATCACCGATGTTCGTGCTCGCGCTCGTCGGTTACACAGTGAAGTGGGCATTACCTTGGTGATGATCGACTACCTGCAATTGATGTCGGGGCGACGCACCGATAATCGGGTGCAAGAGGTCAGCGACATCAGTCGTGGGCTGAAAGCACTGGCCCGCGAACTGAATGTACCGGTGATTGCCCTTTCTCAGCTCTCGCGTGCGGTGGAGGGGCGACAAAACCATGTGCCAATGCTCAGCGACCTACGCGAGTCGGGATCAATTGAGCAAGACGCCGACATTGTGATGTTTATTTATCGTGAGGAATTATACGATAAAGACACAGATAAGAAAGGGATAGCCGAGATTCATATCGCGAAACATCGCAATGGCCCGCTTGGGGTCATTCCATTGCGTTTTGAGTCGCGCACGACCCGCTTCCAGAATCTTGAGCGTTATAAGGCGCCAGAAGGGTTCTGAGTGCCTGTCTGAAAAACTCGTCGTCATACGTCACGATACGACAGAGTTGTATGGCGGGGCAAGGTGGCGCTAAAAGAAAGTCACCGCCTCATTCCTGCGGATGAGCCGCCCTGTCAGGTAGAAAAAAGGGGTAAAGCTACCAGGCTTTGCTATGCTTGAACGCTCTTGCCAAAATTACTCCGATATGGTAGTATATAAGGCGCGAAGGCGGGTAGCTCAATTGGCAGAGCAGTGGCCTCCAAATCCACCGGTTGCAGGTTCAAGTCCTGTCCCGCCTGCCAATTTTTATGCCGGCCAGCCAGTCGGGGGCGTGGCAGAGTCCGGTTTAATGCGTCGGTCTTGAAAACCGAAGGACGTAGCAATGCGTCCCGTGGGTTCGAATCCCACCGCCCCCTCCATAATCTGATACGGGGAGGTCGCATAGTGGCTGAGTGCGGCGGTTTGCTAAACCGCTAGGGGGGCAACCCCCTCGAGGGTTCGAATCCCTCTCTCCCCGCCACCAGCACTCGCAGTTATCGCGAGTGCGTTTTTTATTGCTTATTCTCTTTTCTATCGTATCGCTACTGCCTGACTGGGAAAGCGTTAAATGCCTCTCCCCCATTTTCCTTCCTCTCCCAAACTGAGCAAGGAAGGGGATGCTCCGGTCGGGTTTAGAATTCATTCCTCCCACTGCAATGACAAGGCATCATTGGCGAGACCACGGAAGCGTGGTCACAGACTATTGTCAGAACAGGACAATACGAACCTTCGCACACAGGGACGGGTTGAGCACACCCGCCCCTATCACCCCTGAGACGAGATGGTCTTGCCTACAAGACACGAATGCCTTCCCACCACGGCTAACGCTCACGTAAGCGCCGTTTCACCGCATTGTCAAGATCGGCAATAGTAATGCCGTACACGTCTAGCAATGCTGCTGGTGTCAGTTCTTTACTTAGATTACCGAAGGTTGTTCCGAAACCGACAGAGAATAGAGGCATCCGGTCGATCACTCTGTCTGTTGGTACGTTGCTGAAGAAGCAGTAGAACTGCACGAATGAGTCCATACCGTAGGTTTCAATCAGGTAACGTACCGTCTCACCTGAGAAGATATACTCATAGCCTACACTTTGTCCGAGGATATCATAATCACCCAGACGCTCGGCACCGGTAAGTTGTTCTAGACTCAACCGATCTAGCCAGCCATCTTCAAGCAGAGAACGACGGAGGTCGGGAGTAAGTTGATCGGCAAAATACATGGCCGCACCTTCGACAAGCCAGATTGGCGTGAAGAAGCGGGTTTCGCGAGCAAGCGCTAGATGAACTAATTCGTGCCTGATGGTAGCCAGTCGGCCGAAGGCACCATTGTCATCAGGTTGGCGGCTAAATGCTTCGCCGTTGATGTAGAATGCGCGCCCAATAACTTGTATCTGATCATCAGTAAGGTGATACAATGACAACGCTGCACCGAGCGTTCGCGATCCCAAACGAGTTTGGTTGTGAAAGTCATCCTGCGTTGGTATGAAGTAGAGAACGAATCGCTCCTCTAGAAGTAGGCCAGTGGTTTGCAGATCGCGATAGGCCTGCTCACATTCCTGAGCTACTTTGTTCAGGATCGTTTCAGCACCCGGTCTTGAGATGATCAGGAAATGCGGTGTTTCCTGCACAATAACGTCGTCAGTCCACCAGAAGGGTGGAACATCCTCCAGTTCATACGAGCCGATAATCCACTGATCCTGTTGCCATTCGAAAGTATAGCGTACAGTATGCTGGAAGGGATTATTCTGGGAAATACCTCGCAACTGATAACGCAGGAAAACGGCGATCCTTTCAATCCGTCCTCTTTCCCAATCTTGGTCGACCAGTACGGTTGAGGGCGATATACTCAACTGATAGGTATGCAGAGGGAGTTGCTGGCTGCGCATGAAGATTGTTTGCTGTTCCTGCTGCAAGTCGGTCGCGAATGTTGCCAAGTATGCGTTCAGGTCACCGGTAATCACCGCGTTGGCCTGCCGTTCGAGCACACTCGTCAGTTCGCGCAGAACAAGCTGTTTCGCGGTAGGTGTCACGGTTGGCGGTGGTACATCACTACTTGCTGAAGTGATGGCAGCGCTGACCAGACCTGATCTATTGAAGCGAAGGGTGGCAGTGGCGTAAGTGGGAAAGACGAACCTCATTTCGGCTAGCTGTTGCGGACGCGGAAATGCGATCTCACCCACATATGCCTGACCGGGAAGCCAGCCTTTGGGAGGGGAAATGCCTTCTCAGACTGGTACTCACTTGCAATGGTTTATACGCCGCAAACTCGGCATCGAGCAGGCGTGCATCATTGCCCGTCAGCCCTTTCCCTAGATAGTACTCTCGTTGCAGCGTATTCACGAAAGCGAGGGTAAAGATGATCTTGTCTTCGGTCAGGGTAAGGGAGTCTACGCGAAGAATGATTGGCACTAGTGCTCTCTGCGAGCTATACAGCTCAAGTGTTATAGAGTATGTTCCCGTGGGAGGTTGGAGTGCCGATGGCATCGGTTGATCGAGTCGAAAGCTAATCGGCTCATACCAGGGAACCTGCAACTGGTATGGTTCACCACCCTGTGGGATGGGAAACACCACATCGCCAACATTTGCCTGGCCGGGTACAAAGCCGTCTGACGGCGAAAGCAATCGCAAATTGTCGCTAAACTCGATTGCTTCATATTCGTTACCTGCCGCATCAGATAGCCGGAGATCGCGTCTGATAAGACCACCAGTGATGTAGGCTTCTTTGTCGGCAACGTTGCGAAAGCCAATGTGCAGGATCAGATGTTCGTCGGTCAAGGTTGCGTGGTAGAGGATGAAATGAACGTTCTTCAGAGCGCCCTGTGTGCTGGAAGCCTGTTTATTAATGAGATAGCTTCCTTTCACTGGAGCTGGAACAATAGTAGATTGTGGGCGCGGCGGAAGTGTGGGTTCTGACTGAGATGAGGTCATTTCTGGCGATAGTGCAGCGACCGGAGAAGATGGTTTAGGTAATTCAGCAATTGTGGAAGTAGCTTCAGGAACCGTAGTTACCGAGGGGATTGTTCCAGTACAAGCGGTCGTGATGAGCAACAGAACACCTGCTACCAGTGCCAGGAAGGCTTTGAGCTTCATACATGCATCTCCTTGAACGTGGGTCACGCACCTGTGCGGAGATAACGACGATATTGCTCTGCTACGATTAGGCAGTGAGCATCGTTATGGAATGTACAAAACGCGCATTCGCCATGATTAAGTTGAGAGATTGAGGACGGCAATGTGTGAAACTGACAGAGAATGCTCAAACCTACCGTGCTGCATCGAGCAAGACATCGTGCCGTACAGATCACAGAGGGCGGAGATGTAGTGAGGAGCGTGACGAATGAACAACCTGTTCCTACCTGATTCAATTACCAGAACAACAATCGTCGGTTAACTGGGTTGTAAGAAGATGTATTCTGGGTACATCGATACTGTATCACATGTAAACATATACCAACAAGACGCGATTAAAATAGAATTAGTGAAGAACTATTCACTAATAATCGTATTTTTAACCAGACATTCTTAGGGATATATGAAATAATCGCAGTATCAATGATAAATACTTCTAATTTAGGACGTTCAATCATCGGGTTTCCAATACTTGAATACAACGCTTAGCAAGAGCAGATCGACTATTCCAAATACCGGCATTCAGGTTTCATTCGTTACCCTTCCGCAAATGACGATACCTGCTCCGGGCAGGCAATGAAACTACAGACATCACTCATACAGGCGAGACCGGTTGCCACCTCGCTCGCTGACCTTTCTTTACCTCTCATCCTATGCTGGCAGCGTTGAAAATCCTATTTCCATCCTACGACTGACGACAATCGCTCGCAATCTGGTTTATACTGCTTTGACGATATTTGCCTTGTCAGGAGTTGGTATGTACCACCTGCGTCTCTTATTTCCCTACATCTATCGCTACCGTCATCGGATGATCGCCGGTCTCCTGGTGGCAGCGTTTGGCGCAGCGTTCAGTGCGCTAAGCCCGCTCGTATTGCGGCTGGCAGTTGACAGCCTGGCGGATGGGACCATTGAGCCGCACCGACTGCTCTGGTTTGGTGGCGCATTGATCGGTTTGGCAGTAATCGATGGTGGTATGAAGTTCGTCCAACGGATGTTGATTGCTGTCACTTCATACCGGATCGAGAATGATCTGCGGGCCGATCTGTTCGACCGACTGCTAAGCTTTGATCAAATGTTTTACCAACAGAACTATACCGGTGACCTAATGGCCCGCCTCACCAACGATTTGAGCGCGGTAAGACAATTTCTTGGGCCTGGCTTAAATGGCGCAGCTACGGCAGTGTTGACGTTTCTGGCGGCGACTGTTTTGATGATGCTCGTTGATCCTCTGCTTGCACTGATTGTGGTATTGCTATTGCCGATGGTAACGATTGTGTTTGTTGCTATCGGTGGGCGGATGCGGCAGGCCTTTCACCGTGTACAGAATCAGTTCGGTGTCCTATCAACACGGGCTCAAGAGAACTTTGCCGGAATCCGGACTGTGAAGGCATTTGCGCAAGAAGAGGCCGAGATTGCCGTCTTTGCCGCTGATAATGAGCGCTATCGTAAACTCAATCTACACTATGTGTTGCTTTCCG